>ERZ773178.2436-NODE-2436-length-17295-cov-4.263689_pt1 | contig 17295 bp, 17 predicted proteins | sample MGYA00580533_ERZ773178 | MGnify/ENA primary metagenome ERZ773178 (study PRJEB29015, sample SAMEA2737859) | human gut metagenome | biome: human gut; feature: human-associated habitat; material: faeces | place: China | collected 2012 ...
TCTGACACGTGTTATCAAGGATATGATTCCAAGATACCGTACAATGAAAGGATACGAAGTTCCAAGAAAGGCCGGATGGGATACACACGGACTTCCGGTAGAGCTGGAAGTTGAGAAGCTTCTCGGACTGGACGGAAAAGACCAGATCGAAAAATACGGTATCGAACCATTTATCAAGAAATGTAAAGAGAGCGTATGGAAATACAAAGGTATGTGGGAGAATTTCTCTAATACCGTAGGCTTCTGGGCTGACATGGATGACCCATATGTAACATACGATAACAACTTCATCGAGTCTGAGTGGTGGGCACTCAAGAGAATCTGGGACAAGAAGCTCCTTTACAAAGGATTCAAGATCGTGCCTTACTGCCCTCGTTGTGGAACTCCGCTTTCCGCACAGGAAGTAGCGCAAGGGTATAAAGATGTAAAAGAACGTTCTGCAATCGTTCGTTTCAAAGTAGTAGGAGAGGATGCATATTTCCTCGCATGGACAACAACACCATGGACACTTCCGTCTAACATCGCACTCTGTGTGAACCCGGAAGAAGACTATGCGAAAGTAAAAGCTGCCGACGGATATACTTACTACATGGCAGTAGCTCTTCTTGATACAGTACTTGGAAAACTTGCAGAAGAAGGACAGAAAGCATACGAGATTCTTGAGACATACAAAGGTAAAGATCTCGAATACAAAGAATATGAGCCATTATACCAGTGTGCTTATGACTGCGCTTCTAAGCAGAACAAGAAAGCATTCTTCGTTACATGCGATACTTATGTAACACTGACAGATGGTACCGGTGTTGTTCATATCGCGCCTGCATTTGGTGAAGACGATGCCAAGGTTGGACGTAAGTATGACATGCCATTCGTACAGTTAGTAGACGAAAAAGGTAACATGGGAGAGACGACTCCATTTGCCGGATTATTCGTTAAGAAGGCTGACCCGGAAGTATTAAAAGACCTCGACGGACGTGGACTTCTCTACGATGCACCGAAGTTCGAGCACAGCTATCCACACTGCTGGAGATGTGATACACCACTTATCTACTACGCTCGTGAATCATGGTTCATCAAGATGACAGAAGTAAAAGATGACCTGATCGCTAACAACAACACAATCAACTGGATCCCGGAAAGTATCGGTAAAGGACGTTTCGGCGACTGGATTGAGAATGTTCAGGACTGGGGTATCAGCCGTAACCGTTACTGGGGAACTCCACTGAATATCTGGGAATGTGAGTGCGGACACCAGCATTCGATCGGAAGCATCGAAGAGCTGAAAGAAATGTCTGACAACTGCCCGGATGATATCGAACTTCACCGTCCATACATCGACGATGTAACGATCAAGTGCCCATGCTGCGGCAAACAGATGCACAGAGTACCGGAAGTTATTGACTGCTGGTTCGACAGTGGATCTATGCCATTTGCACAGCATCACTATCCATTTGAGAATAAAGAATTATTTGAAAAGCAGTTCCCTGCAGACTTCATTTCCGAGGCTGTTGACCAGACCCGTGGATGGTTCTACTCACTGCTTGCAATCTCAACACTGATCTTCAACAAAGCGCCATACAAGAACGTTATCGTACTTGGACACGTGCAGGATGAGAACGGTCAGAAGATGAGTAAGTCCAAAGGAAATGCAGTTGATCCATTCGACGCACTGGAGAAATACGGCGCAGATGCGATCCGCTGGTACTTCTATGTCAACAGTGCACCGTGGCTGCCGAATCGTTTCCACGGAAAAGCCGTTGTAGAAGGTCAGAGAAAGTTCATGGGAACATTGTGGAACACATATGCGTTCTTCGTACTGTATGCAAATATCGATGATTTCGATGCAACAAAATATACATTAGACTACGACAAACTGTCTGTTATGGATAAATGGCTTCTGTCTAAGCTGAATTCAGCAATCAAGGCAGTAGACTATGATCTGTCCAACTACAAGATTCCAGAGGCTGCAAAGGCACTTCAGAGCTTCGTAGACGATATGAGTAACTGGTATGTAAGACGAAGCCGTGAACGTTTCTGGGCTAAGGGAATGGAGCAGGATAAGATCAATGCTTACATGACTCTGTACACAGCACTGGTTGAGATCTGCAAGACAGCAGCTCCGATGATCCCGTTCATGACAGAAGAGATCTACCAGAACCTGGTAAGAAGCGTTGATGAAAGCGCACCGGAAAGTATCCACCTGTGTGACTTCCCTGTTGTAAATGAAGCACATATCGATACAGAGCTGGAAGCTAACATGGACAACGTTCTGAAACTGGTTGTTATGGGACGTGCATGCAGAAATACTGCAAATATCAAGAACCGTCAGCCGATCGGACAGATGTATGTAAAAGCTGATTTCGAAATTCCGGAATTTTACAAAGACATTGTAAAAGATGAATTAAATGTAAAGAATGTAACATTTACACAAGATGTTCGTGACTTTACTTCATATACTTTTAAACCTCAGTTAAAGACAGTCGGACCAAAATATGGTAAAATGTTAGGAGGTATTAAAGCAGCACTCGATAACCTCGAAGGAAATGCAGCAATGGATGAGTTAAATGCTACAGATGCCCTGAAGCTTGATATCAATGGACAGGAAGTGACACTGTTCCGTGAGGACCTGCTGATCGAATCCGCTCAGATGCCGGGATATGTATCTGAGAATGACAACGGAATCACAGTTGTTATGGATACAAACCTTTCCGAAGAACTTCTGGAAGAAGGATTTGTTCGTGAGATCATCAGTAAAGTACAGACCATGCGTAAGGAAGCCGGATTCGAAGTTATGGATAAGATTGCGGTAACTTACGAAGGAACAGAGAAAGCAGAGAAAGTATTTGCAGACAATGCATCTACGATCGCAGATGAGACACTGGCACTGGAAGTTACAAAGGCAGCACCTGCCGGCTACACAAAAGAGTGGAAGATCAATGGTGAAGCCGTAACGATTGGTGTAGAGAAGAGATAATCAAAGCCCAGTTTTTTAGAAGGGAAGTAGAAAATGTATAATCCAAGATTTGAAAAAGACGTATTTAAAAGAGATGTGCGGAACAATGTGAAGACATTGTTCCGTAAGGAAGTAGAAGAGGCAACTCCACAGCAGTTGTTCCAGGCAGTTTCTTATGCTGTAAAGGAAGCCATCATCGATGACTGGCTTGCAACACAGAAACAGTATGAGAAAGACGATCCGAAGACCGTATATTACATGTCCATGGAATTCCTGCTCGGAAGAGCTCTCGGAAACAACCTGATCAACATGACGGCATATAAGGAAGTAAAAGAAGCTCTGGAAGAGATGGGAATCGACCTGAACGTGATCGAGGATCAGGAGCCGGATCCGGCACTTGGTAACGGTGGACTCGGACGTCTGGCAGCATGTTTCCTGGATTCTCTTGCAACACTGGGATATGCATCTTACGGATGCGGTATCCGTTACCGTTATGGTATGTTCAAGCAGAAGATCAGAGACGGCTATCAGGTAGAAGCACCGGATAACTGGTTAAAAGACGGCAACCCGTTCGAGCTTCGCAGACCGGAATATGCGAAAGAAGTACGTTTTGGCGGAAATATCCGTGTGGAATACGATGAGACAGGAAAGACACACTTCGTTCAGGAGAACTATGAATCTGTAATGGCGATCCCTTATGATTATCCGATCGTAGGATACGGCAACCATATCGTGAATACACTTCGTATCTGGGATGCAGAAGCGATCGTAGACTTCCAGTTAGATTCTTTTGACCGTGGAGATTATCACAAAGCCGTTGAGCAGGAGAACCTTGCGAAGAATATCGTAGAAGTGCTTTATCCAAATGATAACCACATCGCAGGAAAAGAACTGAGACTGAAACAGCAGTATTTCTTCGTATCAGCAAGTATCCAGGCTGCAATTACAAAGTTTAAAAAGAAACATGGTGATATCAGCAAACTGCCAGAGAAAGTAACATTCCAGATGAATGATACACATCCGACAGTAGCAGTAGCAGAGCTGATGCGTATTCTTCTTGATGAGGAGAATCTCGGATGGAATGAAGCATGGGATATCACAACAAAATGCTGTGCATATACGAACCATACGATCATGGCAGAAGCACTTGAGAAATGGCCGATCGACCTGTTCTCAAGACTGCTTCCGCGTATTTACCAGATCATCCAGGAAATCGACCGCCGTTTCATCGAGCAGGTAAGAGCACAGTATCCTGGTAATGAAGAAAAGGTTAAGAAGATGGCAATCCTGATGGACGGCCAGGTGAAGATGGCACACCTTGCAATCGTTGCAGGTTATTCTGTCAATGGTGTTGCAAAGCTGCATACAGAGATTCTGAAGAATCAGGAACTGAAAGACTTCTATCAGATGATGCCGGAGAAGTTCAACAACAAGACAAATGGTATCACACAGAGACGTTTCCTCATGCATGCGAATCCGCTGCTTGCCGACTGGGTAACAGAGAAGCTCGGTACAAAAGAGTGGATTACAGACTTGTCCAAGATGAGCGGACTGAAGGAATGGCTGGATGACGAAGAGGCTCTGAAAGAATTCATGACGATCAAGTTCAAGAACAAAGAGCGTCTTGCAGCTTACATCAAAGAGCACAACGGTGTAGAAGTAGATCCAAGATCAATCTTCGATGTACAGGTAAAACGTCTGCACGAATACAAACGTCAGCTGCTGAATATCCTGCATGTAATGTATCTGTATAACCAGATCAAAGAGCATCCGGAGATGTCCTTCTATCCTAAGACATACGTCTTCGGTGCAAAGGCATCCGCAGGATATATCCGTGCAAAAGAGATCATCAAACTGATCAACTCAGTTGCGGATGTAATCAACAATGACCGCAGCATCAACGGCAAACTGAAAGTTGTATTTATCGAAGATTACCGCGTATCGAACGCAGAGCTGATCTTCGCGGCAGCAGATATCAGTGAGCAGATTTCTACTGCTTCCAAAGAAGCTTCCGGAACAGGTAACATGAAGTTCATGATGAATGGTGCACCGACACTCGGAACGATGGACGGAGCGAACGTAGAGATCGTAGACGAAGTTGGAATCGACAATGCATTTATCTTCGGACTGAGTGCCGACGAAGTTATCAACTACGAGCAGAACGGCGGATATAATCCATATGACATTTACAACAATGATCCGGACATCCACAGAGTGGTAGACCAGCTGGTAGACGGAACATATTCTAACGGCGATACAGAGATGTATCGTGACCTTTACAACAGCCTTCTGAATAATCAGGGGGGTTCAAGAGCAGATATGTACTTTATCTTAAAGGACTTCCGTTCTTATGCAGATGCTCAGGCTCGTGCAATGGAAGCTTACAAAGATAAAGAAAAATGGGCTAAGATGGCTCTTAAGAACACTGCTTGTTGTGGTAAATTCTCTGCCGACAGAACAATCCAGGAATATGTAGATGATATCTGGCATCTGGATCATGTTGTGATCGATGAGGATGAATTAGAATATTAAGAGAAGTTGTCAGTGGCAAGTTCTTTTGTATATGAATAATAAGAGAAGCTCTCTCATACATTGAGGTATGGGAGGGCTTTTTTTATGTGGAACAGAAGGTATTATTATAGAGAAAAAATAAAAAAGGCAGCCTGCTGGGCGCTTATCATAATATTATTGCCGTATATTGTAACCGTATTTGTAAATGGTCCAAAGATTGTAACTGCATCGAAAGTGGATGAGATGACAATAGATGTAAAGGGCGGTGGGAAGATGCCGGTGGAAAAATATTGCATTGGAATATTGGCGAGGGACATGCCGGCAGAATATGAAGAAGAAGCATTGAAGGCCCAGGCAATCCTGGTGCGGACAGAAGTCTACCGGGCAATCCGGGATGCGGGGGAAGGACAGAAGCTTGAGAAAGAATTCTGGACCGAGAAACAGATGAAGTCGGCGTGGGGGATGCGATATGCAGAAAATTACCGCAAGTTAAAAAATGCGCTGGAATCCACGGCAGGACAAGTGCTATTCTATGAAGACGGTCTGGCGATGACACCATTTTTTAATCTGAGTAATGGATATACCAGGGATGCGAAAGAGGTTCTTGGAAAGGAGGAGTATCCTTATCTGAAGATTGTGGAATGCCCGGAGGATGTGAATGCAGAAGATGAGATACAGACGGTTGTATTGGGAGAAAAAGATATAGGGACGATGGATGTGGAGGTAGTGGAAACAGATTCTGTAGGATATGTATTAAAGATCCGTGTGGGAGATAATACCATCAGCGGGGAAGAATTCCGAAATAAATATAACCTGGCATCCAGCTGTTTTACCCTGCAGCGTTATAACGGCAAATTGCGGGTGACAACAAGAGGAACCGGACATGGGATCGGAATGAGCCAGTATACGGCAAATGAGATGGCGAAGAAGAAAAAAAGCTATAAAAATATTTTAAAATATTTTTTTAATGGAACGGAGATAAAAGAAGTGACAGAAATCGTAAAAGGTGTATAACTATATCACAATCTGGCAAAAATATGGTCAGAGGTGGTGATGAAATGAATAAAAATCAGAAACCGTCAATGTCAAAACGGCGTGCTACCGTAGCAGCAGTATTATGTTTTGTGGCAGCGATTGCAATAGCAGGAACATATACATTTAATGATTACAGAAAAACGCAGAAAAATGAATTGGCGAAGGCGGAAGAAAAGGCGAAACAAGACAGCGAAGCGGCAAAAGAAACCGGAACATCCAAGATTAAAAACGAAGATATGACAAGTGATACGGATGAAAGTGACAGTAACGGAACCGGGAAAGACGGAACAACAACGGGCTCTGGGACAACAGATTCCGGGACAACCGGAACTTCAGGATCAGAAGGAACCGGAACATCCGGATCATCAGGTCATACCGGAACCCAGGCAACGGCAGGAAAAAGTCACAATATCAACTTTACGGAAGACAGTTACATCCTGTGGCCGGTGAACGGAGCTGTGATCATGAGCTACAGCATGGATAAGACAGTATATTTCCAGACGCTGGATCAGTACAAGTATAATCCGGCTGTGATCATCGAAGGCGCAGAAGGCGACCAGGTACTCTGCGGTGCGCCCGGAATCGTCAAGTCGATCGATGTCAGTGCACAGACCGGAACAACGGTTAACGTAGATATCGGAAATGGATATGAGCTGTTATATGGACAGTTGAAAGAAGTCCCGGTGAAAGTTGGGGATTATGTGGAAGCAAAGAGTGTGCTTGGTTATGTGAGCCAGCCAACGAAGTATTACAGTAAAGAAGGCTGCAATGTATATTTTGAGATGCGAAAAGACGGACAGCCGGTGAATCCGGTGGAGTATACGGCGGATCAGGATTAACAGAAAGGGACCGGAGATTCTTAAGAAATTTTCCGGTCTTTTTTAGCGTTCTGCCGATATCAAAGTATGCGGAAAAATCTATGAACAGGGGATAAAATTGACTTTCCGTGGGATAATGGATAAAATAAAGTGGATTATTACAGGAAAAATCGGACCGATTGTGGATAAGTGGGGACAACTACATGAATTATACATACATCGTAAAGTGTGCGGACAGCACGTTATACACAGGGTGGACAAATGATCTGGATAAGCGGATAAAAGCACATAACAGTGGAAAAGGCGCAAAGTATACAAAGACCAGAAGACCGGTGAAGCTTGTGTATTATGAAGAGTATGAGACAAAAAATGAGGCAATGAGCCGGGAATATGCGATCAAGCATTTGACCAGGAAAGAAAAAGAGATATTGATCAAGGGTAATGGAAACTTATGCGGAAGCTGGATGGTAAAGGGAGATATGATTAAAGCCGGTGAATTTGAGAAGATTAAGAAACTTACACGGGAAGCAAAAGAACTGGCAGAATAAATGAAAAAAGAGCTCGCATCAAGTCGGGAGAGATATTATTTAATATCCCGTGTGTGATGCGGGCTCTTTTTTTATCGCCATGTGTTCGAAAGAAGTTGCTAAAGTATGCAAGAGATGTTGCCGGCAGCAAGTTCTCTGTATACCGGAAATATAAGGATAAATGGATATTACTTAAAGTACAAATGCATACATCACTACGAAGTGGCAGGCACTTCCGGCCATTACAAACAGATGAAAGATCTCATGGCTTCCGAAATATTTGTGCTTATTGTTAAAGATTGGAAGCTTCAAAGCATAGATCACGCCGCCAACGGTGTAGATGATACCACCGGCCAGCAGCCATCCGAAAGCTGCCGGGCTTAAGGAATTCAGTAACTGTGTAAATGCCAGGACACAGGTCCAGCCCATGCCGATATAGAGCACGGAAGAAACCCATTTCGGACAGAATACCCAGAATGCTTTGATCAGGATTCCGGCAATGGCAAATGCCCATACGATTGCCAGAAGGATGAGTCCGGTTCTGCCGCCAAGTACCAGCAGACAGATCGGAGTGTAACTTCCGGCAATGAGTACGCTGATCATCATGTGGTCGATTTTTTTAAGGATTGTATTTACTTTTCTGGATTTATCGAATGTATGGTAAGTTGTGCTTGCGGCGTACAGTAAGATCAGGCTTGCCGCATATACAGCAATTGCGATAATGTAAATTTTACTCGGTTCGCGCGCCGCTTTTAAAAGCAATGGAATTGCTGCGAAGATTGCCATCAACATTCCGATAAAATGTGTGATCGCGCTTCCCGGATCTTTAATGTGTTCTTTTAACTGCTCTGCCATAATCATGCACCTCCTGAATGTCGAAAATATGACATGTAGTTTTTAATACTATGTTTGCTATATGTGTATATTATACCCGAAACTGAAAAAAATCAAGTAGAAAAACAAAAATATTTTTAAAATCAAAGTATTATATAAACTGGCCTGTGCGAAAATAGAACAACTGGCTGTATGGACACATCCACTTTCGTGATAATATATTATGCGGTATTAAATTATGGCAGATGAGAGATTCATCTGTTATACACACGATGGAAGTGTGCAGGAAGGGAGAGTACAATGAGTACAAATATAACAGCAGGCAGGACAATGAATGATAATAAAGTAAAGAACCTTGTGATCACGGCATTCTTTACCGCAATTACATTTCTTGGAATTCAGTCGTTTAGGATTCCACTTCCGGCAGCAGTCGGAACACCATTTCTCCATTTTGGACATATATTTGTCGTAATGGGACTGTTACTTCAGGGTGGCAAGAGAGGAGCTGTATCAGGGACACTTGGACTTACAATCTTTGATATGCTGAATGGTTACATGCAGGATGCGCCGAAGACATTTGTGGAGACAGCAGTAAAATGTCTGATCGTCGGAGCACTTTTCATGATGCTTAAGAAGAAAGCAGACGGAGACAAGAAGAAAGAATACGGAGCAGCAGTTGTCTGCGCATTTATCTATGGATGTATCAACGTAATCATGGAATTTACTATGAGCACGATCGCAATGATGATGGTAGGAAGTGGATTTGCAGCAGCTGCAGTGGCAGCATTCACATCACTTCCGGCGACTGTGATCAATGCAGTATTTATGGTGATCGCAATTGCGATTCTGTATCAGCCGGTGAAAAAGATCTATGTGCGCATGGCATAGAAGGGGATATCACAGACTTTTTCCTTTGGAAATTGGCAGATACTTATGAAGTATGGTGATATAAAAAGGCAGATACACCTTAAGTGGTGTATCTGCCTTTTGCGATTCTGAATCATTATTTCATCCGGAAGATATCGGAATAAAAATTCTTGTTATATCAGATCGTTCTTATCCAAAATATCTCTTAAGAAGTCCTTCGAATGCTCTTCCGTGACGTGCCTCATCTCTTGCCATCTCATGAACTGTGTCATGGATTGCATCCAGGTTAGCAGCTTTTGCACGTTTTGCAAGGTCGAACTTACCAGCTGTAGCGCCGTTCTCAGCGTCTACACGCATCTCAAGGTTCTTCTTTGTGCTGTCTGTAACAACTTCGCCAAGAAGTTCTGCGAATTTAGCAGCGTGCTCAGCTTCTTCCCATGCAGCTTTTTCATAGTATAATCCAACTTCAGGATATCCTTCTCTGTGAGCAACTCTTGCCATTGCAAGATACATTCCAACCTCTGAACATTCTCCTTCGAAGTTAGCTCTTAAGTCAGCTAAGATGTCTTCGCTTACACCTTTTGCCACACCTACAACGTGCTCAGCAGCCCATTCTCTTTCACCTGTCTGCTCTTTGAACTTGTCAGCGCCTACGCCACATACTGGACATTTCTCCGGTGCAGCTTCTCCTTCATAAACATATCCGCATACTGTACATACAAATTTTTTCATAGTGTTGTTCTCCTTTTCTTTTATAATAATTTTTTTGTTATTGATTGATAAGAGAGTAGTTATAATCTCTTAAGTTGCACTAAATTGATATTAGTAATTGTTACTTATATTAATTTAGCATAATCTTATGTGTTTGTCAATTAGTTTTTGATAAATTTTATTATTTATTCTCGTTTAATTTTTTGGCACATTCGCCACAGAGACCGTGGAAAAGTGTGGTGTGTGATTCGATGATTCCATCGAAATATTTATTCGCATCTTCATTAATCTTCTGGATATAGGAATCATCCATTTCCAGATCGAATACATTTCCGCAATTGGTGCATACTACATGATAATGAGGTTCGCAGCGTCCATCAAAACGATCGCCGCCATCCGGTGTCGGAATCCGAAGCGCTTCTCCGATATCTGCAAGCAGGTTCAGGTTGCGGTATACGGTTCCGAGGCTGATATTAGGAAATTCTTCTTTAATATGAAGATATACGGTATCAGCAGTCGGATGAGAAGTCGTGTGCATCAGGTAATCTTTTATAGAGGCCCTTTGCTTACTATATTTTAAACCGGCCATAAATCCTCCCTTCAATAATGATAATAATTACTATAATTGATATATCTTTAGTATAATTCGGATGATATATTTTGTCAATATAAAAGAATGAATGTAACAAAATGTAACAAATAATAAATATAAATCGAATATTAAATGTATTATAATCAAAGAAAACCTTGACAAAACGTGTTGTAATGTTATAATAACAAACGTAACATATGTAACAATTCTGTAACAATTACAAAAGATAAGAAAACATAAAGGAGGGAGTTTATGGATTCTATTCTTAAAAAAGGATTGTTCCTGGTTACTGTGACAGGAGCCATAACGGCGTTTCCGATTATGGCGCAGGCTGCAGATATAGATGATACGCAGGATATGCCGACAGCAGGAATTGAGCAGGTACTTGGAGAATGTTACACGTCAGAGAAGACAATTTCGGTAAAGGATTACCTTGTACCGACACAAAAGGGAGAGTATTTAGATATGGCATTCGCCAATGTACAGTCATTTCTTTATATAAGAAGTGAACCGACGACAGAAAGCGAATGGGTCGGAAAATTATATCCGGATTACGCGGCAAAAATCATAGGCCCGGTAGGAGAATGGACGAAAGTGCAGTCGGGTAATGTCACCGGATATGTATATTCCGAGTATATAACAGTAGGAAATGAAGCACAGAAAAAAGCAGAAGAACTTGTGCAGAAGAAGGATACGGAAAATGCTAAGGAAGCATTTACGTATGCAGAATCAAAAGAAGAAGAGGCCGCAAGGCTTCAAAAAGAGGCAGAACAAAAAGCCGAGGAGGAGAAAAAGGCAGCAGAAGAAGCGGCCAAACAACAGGAAGAACAACAGACGCAGGCGGCACAGACCGGACAGGCTATTGTAGATTATGCATGCCAGTTTATCGGTAATCCGTATGTATGGGGAGGTACAAGCCTGACAAACGGAGCGGATTGTTCGGGATTCGTACAGTCGGTATTTGCACACTTTGGAATTTCTCTTCCGCGTACGACGTGGGATATGGAGAATGTAGGAACTGCGGTAAGTTACGATCAGGCTGTTGCGGGAGACATTATTTTATATAACGGACATGTTGGAATTTATATGGGAAATGGGCAGATCGTAAATGCAATTAACAGTGCAAAAGGGATAGGAATTTTGCCGGCAACATATACGAATATTGTTACGGTGAGACGACTGGTATAACAGAAACGGACGGGAGATTTTAAAATATTTTTGCGAATCTTTCGTCCCTTTTTTGTTATCCACACTATCCACATAAATTTAGAGTTATCCACAATGTACAAAATCCACAAAAATCGACACTTTTCATCGAACGTAAAAAATCTTAAAAAATATGGTGGAAAAAGTTATCCACACAAAAAAACAGGAAAAATGTAGAAAAATGGGGATTTCCACAAAGTTATCCACGTTATCCACACCCAAAGTGGGAAAAACGGGGGATTACTCGGGGATAGAAAAAGAACGAACGTTTTGTAGACTTGTTATAAAAATGACGTTTTGTCGAAAAAAAAAGGAATTCGTATTGACTTTTAAGTAGTCAAATATTAGGAATAAATTTGCAGAAAATGTTTACACAATGGTAAAAAGCTACTATAATAGAAACACTGAAATAAAAAGGAGGCGATAAGATGGCACAGATTACAAAAGACATGACATTTGGTGAGCTGCTTTCCAAATACTATTCTACATGTCCAAAGCTTGTTGACGATCTGATGGAAGCAGGAATGGGTTGCATCGGATGCCCACATTCTCAGATGGAATCTATCGAAGAAGGCGCTATGGGACATGGAATCGATCCAGACCTTTTAGTTGCAAAGTTAAATGCAACACTGGAAGCAAGCCAGGCATAATATAAAATGAGTATAAAAAAGCTCTACGGGGAATTATCCCGTAGAGCCTTTTTAGTATACCAGAGTATGCAGATTAAATATTCGCAAGCTGCTGAACCGCATTCCCGGAAAGGAATGTCTCACAGTGCTCTTCTAAAAATGCAAATGTTGCACCGGATGCACTTTCTAATGCACCGTACTCGGATAACATATTACAGATACGGTTAAAATCTGCGGTGGAATGATCTGACTGTGCAAGTGCCAGCAGATACATCTCTTCCTGATCATCTTTGTATAATGTATTGGAACCGTGGTACATCGGAGCCAGCAGATGAGCGGCCTTCAGTACATTCTCCATTACAGGGAAAGAAAAGAGCCGGATATTGTTACCGGAATCCTTCTTATCTGTATTATCATCTGAAGTCTCAGAAGCTGCTTTTGCAGTCTGTGCTGCCTGTGTTTCAAAAGATTCCTGAACCTTTCCGAGCAGATCAAGTAAACCTTCTGCTCCTTCCAGCTTGCCTGGAGTATTCTTCTTCTTGGCGTCAGCTATGGAAGAAGGTGCAAATTTTGAAAATCTAGTATCGAGTTCTTCTGGGTCCTCGACTTTCGTAATTATCAGCACGATCGAATCTGCAGAAGGGATAGCCTCGATCATAAGAGGAATATCTTCTGCTTCAAAACCAAATTCGAAGGCTGCCTGTTGCATCATATCGCGGAAAAGTGATTTGGCTTTCTCGGTTCCGTATGCCAGTTCACTGAGCTGTAACTGACGGTCAGCAAGATCGGCACGTGTCAGAGTACAACGGATCTGGTTGTCACTGATTTTTTCAATCTTCATAATCATCACTTCCTTCTAAAATAGTATATCATACAAAATGTTGGATGTTCAATAAATTTAATATAAACAAAGTGGAATATAAAAATAAAAAAGACTTGATTCTTCAAAATGAATCGGATATAATGGCCCTACTGGAAGATAGTTTTCCCTGATAACTGTGTTATTAGAACATCAGGAAAAGAATTTCCTGAATTTTATTTCAATTCCACATTCCGGGTGGAATGAATCTATCAATGACAAATCAGATTAATTACAGCCGTTTCAGGCAGATATTTCACGTTAACAATTTATTTTTACAATTACATAATTGCCGGAACTGTTTTCCAGTTATATTTATCAGTTGCTGCATAGAAGGACAGTATTGTATCACAAGCATCTCCCTGACCGTAAAATATGCGTGACAACCACGGTTATCATCCGGTAAAGAGGAGGAAGCAGTATGGGGGAGAAAGAAGAGATGAAAGAGATGTTTCAGGAACTGACTGGTTTTGAAAAGAAAAATATAAGCCTCAGGATCAATGGGGTACCGGCCAGTCCTATGCAGATCGTACAGGCGCATACAATGTGTGAACACCAGTCCTATATGAGGGATTATGTGCTGAATGACAAAGGCGATGTGAAAGAAGTGTGGTTCCAGAATATAACAATTTAATGGAAGAAAATATGTAAATACCCCGCAGATCAGAACGAAAGTTTTGATGAAAATGTCGAAATATAATGACGTGTATCTAACGTTTTGCTATAATGTCTTCTGTAGGAGGTGCAGCATGGAAGACAGAGGAAGAAATAGCCGCACATATAATAACAGAAAAAAAACAAGTGCAAGACCATCCGGAAGACCGGCTTCGCAGAGCAGAAACAGAAGGACATCCGGACAGACGCCTGGAAGAAGACCGACAGGTAGGAGAAGTTCTGCGGACAGAGCGCGCATGAGAAGAAGACGACAGAGAAACCGCATGATCCAGCTTGTCCTGTTAATAATATTAGTAATTGCAGCAATAGCAGGGATTGTTATATGGAAACGATACAGCCCGTCAAAAGAGCAATATGATATGAAGAAATATTATGGAATTGAAAAAGACGGACAGCTTGGAATCACTGTAGATAACAAGGTCGTAGAGGCCAAGGGTAAATTGTCGGACGGAAAGGCTTATGTTGCGTATGATGTCGTAAGAGATTACATTAACAGCCGTTTTTACTGGGATTCGAATGAGAATGTACTGTTGTATATGCTTCCGAAGGATATGATATCGGTAGATGTGGGCAGCAAGGATTATTCGGTATCCAGAGAGAAAAAGAGCGAAGATTACGTCATTTTAAAAACAGAAGGAAACACAGCATATATCGCGTTGGATTTTGTCCAGCAGTACACCAATATTGATTATGAAATGTCAAGTAATCCGGATCATGTAATGATCAGAACCAAATGGGGCAAAACGGATGTGGCAACTGTAAAGAAGAATACACAGGTGCGTTATCAGGGTGGAGTAAAGAGCCCTGTACTGGCAGAACTCAAGAAAAAAGATGAAGTAACAATCATCGAAAGTGAAGAAAACTGGAAGAAGATCCGCACAAAAGAAGGTGTGATCGGATATGTTAAGAACAATACTCTGAAGAATGAAGAGAAGAAGAACATTACAAGAAAATTCGATGAGCAGAACTATTCAAGCATTTCAAAGGATTACACCATTAATATGGCATGGCATAATGTAACAAATCAGGATGCTAATAAGGGAGTGGCACAGAAGATCGCACAGACCAAAGGTCTTACGACACTGGCACCGACATGGGTGCATGTGGCAGATACCAGCGGCAATATTACATCTATTGCATCATCTGATTATGTAAGTTATGCACATCAGCAGAATATCGAAGTGTGGATGACCGTCAGAGACTTTGACGGAGGAATCAGTTCAGAACAGGAATCTTACGAATTGCTTAGTTATACATCAAGACGTGAAACGCTGATCACACAGCTGATCGCTGAAGCGTTGCGTGTTGGGGTAGACGGTATTAATGTAGATTTCGAGAAGATATCTGATAAATGCGGAGAACATTATATAGAATTCATTCGTGAATTATCGGTGAAGTGCAGACAGAATGGTCTGGTATTATCGGTGGACAATTATGTTCCGAAGAGTTTTAATACGCAGTATGACCGTAAGGAGCAGGGAATTGTAGCAGATTATGTAGTGATCATGGGCTATGATGAATATTATGCGGGTTCCCCTGAGGCAGGACCGGTATCCTCATATAATTATGTAAAAGAAGGTATTGAGGAGACATTAAAAGAAGTTCCGGCTAAAAAAGTTATCAGTGGAATTCCGTTCTTTACACGTCTGTGGAAAGAAACACCGAAGACAGAAGAAGAGCTGGCAAGTGAAAAGGGAACAGATGCGGCAGAGTATTCTGTCAATGTAGAAAGTGTGGCATATGGTATGGATAATGCCCAGGCGCAGATTAAGCAGGCTGGGGTTGAGACGACATGGGACAAGAAGGCCGGACAGAATTATGCAACATGGGAAGCAGACGGAGCAAAATACGAGATCTGGCTGGAAGATGCCAAATCCATCGAACCAAAACTTAAGCTCATGCAGAAGTATAAGCTTGCAGGTACCGCTGAGTGGTCTTTGGGACAGGAAAGCACGGATATCTGGAATCTGATTCAAAAATATGTAAATTAATCAAAACTAAATAACAGATAAAATACCTCTTGCAGTCATATAGTAGAATATATGAATTGCAGGAGGTATTTTTATTTGCGAAAAAAAATAGAACTGGCAGTACTGTTACTTTTTCTGGCGGTACTTGTGCTGCTCAGTAAGAATCTGCAAAAACTTGTATCCAGCGGAAATGTAACAGCGAAAAATAAGATAATCGTTCTTGACAGCGGGCACGGCGGGGATGATCCGGGAAAGATCGGTGTGAATCAGGCAAAAGAAAAGGATGTCAATCTTGAGATCGCCAGAAAAATTAAAAAAAGACTGGAGAAAAAAGGCTGGGAAGTTGTAATGACAAGAGAAAAAGATGAGATGCTCGGCGATCCACAGGCCGGAAATAAAAAGATCCATGATATGAAAGCAAGAGTAGAGATCATCAATAAAACAATGCCGCAGGCAGCGGTAAGTATACACCAGAACAGTTATCAGGATGAACAGATACGGGGTGCACAGGTCTTTTATTATTCTCATTCGGAAGAAGGAAAGAGAATGGCGGAGCAGATGCAAAAAGCCCTTCTTACAGTGGATGAGACGAATACAAGACAGGCAAAAGCAAATGATACATACTATCTGCTCAAACGTACGGAAGTACCGACGATTATCGTTGAGTGTGGCTTCTTAAGTAATCCGGAAGAGGCCGCTAAGCTGATCGATACGAAGTATCAGAAGAAGATGGCAGATGCAATTACGAAAGGAATCATTGCTTGTGTGGAAAACTAGAGTGTAGTATAATGAAAATTATGAAAACAATAATAGAGAAAATAGATAAAAATCAAAAAAATACAGATATTATAAGAGAAGCAGGACGGATCTTAAAAGAAGGAGGTCTGGTTGCATTTCCCACAGAGACTGTATATGGTCTGGGAGCCGATGCATTGAATGAAGATGCGGCAAAGAAGATATATGCCGCAAAAGGAAGACCGTCCGATAACCCTTTGATCATCCATATCACGAATATGAAAGCACTGGATAAAATTGTCTCAGAAGTTCCGGAGAAAGCTTCGACTCCAGCTGGGATGAGGTATATCCCCAGTTGACGCCGATCCGGACG
>ERZ773178.2437-NODE-2437-length-17276-cov-5.601823_pt1 | contig 17276 bp, 6 predicted proteins | sample MGYA00580533_ERZ773178 | MGnify/ENA primary metagenome ERZ773178 (study PRJEB29015, sample SAMEA2737859) | human gut metagenome | biome: human gut; feature: human-associated habitat; material: faeces | place: China | collected 2012 ...
GAGCCGGTTCCGCGCTCAAAGCCCAGCGCACCGAGAAGCTTCGCCGCGTCCGCAAAGAGGTTGGCGGACGCTTCGGAGTCGTCGGAAACCCGGAAGGTATCGTTCCGCTTTTTGAGAATGACGGCGTGCCGGATGACGATGGCTGCAATCAAAACAAGCAGCAAGCCCGCGATGAGGATGACCCAGAACAGGGGCTTATTGAGAAGGCCCGTCCGTTCGCCGCCCTCGGGGGTGTTGTCCGTAGAATTATCCGGTTCTGCATCATTTTGCTCCAATTCCTGACCTTCCGTGACGCGCGGCCCGTCGCCGGTTCCTTCTTTTCCCGCGCCGACGGGCTTTACACCGCTTTCGGTCTGCTCGGCAGAGAGGTCTTCGAGTCCCGGCGTCAGAGCCAACGGAAGCCAGCCCGCGCCATCCTGATACACCTCGACCCATGCGCCAGCCGATTTCGCGTCCACGGTCGTTTCTTCGCCCGCTTTCGCATTTACGGTGTAACCTTCCACATATCGCGCAGGGATACCGTAATAGCGAAGGGCTAAGGCCGCGACCGTTGCGTACTGATATGTCGTGCCGTTTGCGGTGTCAGAGAGCGGCAAGGAAACGTCTCCGCTTCCATCGAAGCAGCGCTCCAGAAACGCCAGCGCCGCCGACTGCGCCTGCTCTTTTGTCAGGCTGTCCGCCGAACCGTATTCCTCGCAGAACGAGTTGAGCATCGCGCCCAGCTGCGCCCGGAACTCCGCCGGAACGCTCAGCGCGTAGGAATATACGAATTCACGGTAGGCGCTTTCCATTTGCAGATAGGTGTTCGCAGCACCGGATTCGTCATTCTGGAGGAAGTCCAGAAGCGCCGGAAGCACCGTCTGCACGTCGGAGATCGTGTCAAACGAGTATCCGCGCTGCCCGCGAAGACCGGTTGTTTCGACTTCGGACGGCTGGATCTTATTTTTCGCCAGTCCCGCGCGTTCCGGCAGAACCGTGCACGGCTCGTAGCGGTACAGGCTGCACGCAGTCAGATTCTGGACGCTGACAGAACCCGACTGGTAATTGCCCATCAGCCGTGCGGCCATTGCCAGCTGGCTCTGCGGATAAAACCCGGATTGGTGCAGCCAGTAGAAGAGGTCTTTTTCCTCTGCGGCGGTTTTCGCGTCCAGAGAAGTCCACGTTTCGTTTTCGTAGGAATCGCCCACGAAGCCGCGCAGATAAAGCGTCTGGCTCTCGCCGGACGTGACCGTTAGAATCGCGTCTGTGCTGTCGGAAGCTTTGACCGGCTGCGTCAAGTCTCCTTCCGGAAGCAATTCTTCCGCCGGTTCAAAGCGCCAGTGGTGCAGGCTGTCCTTTGTGCTCTGCGAAAGGCTCTGCATCGTGCCGTTTTGCATCGCCAGCGCGGCGATTCCCACAACAATTGCGCCCACGAGCACGAAGCTTGCCGCCGAGACGGCGTTTTTCTCCTTCTGCCACGCAAGCAGCAGCACACTGATCCCTGCCGCGAACAGGAGCATCGCGCCCGGCTGCACAAACGCCGCCGCCACGCTGAGCCCCGCCAGCAAAATCGCCGCCAGCGCCGGCACATTTGAGAGCGCGAAGCTCACCATTGCCAGCAAAACGCCCAGTACGATCCCGGCCAACCAGAGTCCCGAACCGTCCGTCTCGGCCAGCGGCAGTAAAATGCCTTTTTCCGCCGCCCAGAGGTCGCGCAGATCGTTCCAAGCCGCGCAGAAGCCGCGCAGAAGCGGCGCTCTCGCGATGAGGACAGCTGCCAGCAATACAATAAATAACGCAGGAGCCAGCCACGCAGCCTTCTTGAAGTGCCGGACGATTGCAATGACAACGCAGGTCAGAGCGCCCGCGCCGAGCAGCGGCAGGATTGCGGAGAAATTCGCCGCCGTATGGAAAATCACGGCAAGCGCAAGAAAAACGAGAAGGTTTGTAATGAACGAGAAGAGTTCGTTTTTCTTTTCGTTTTCGTGATAAACTCCGGCTTGCAGGCCGGTATGTTTCGTTTTTTTCATAGCCCGCCCTCCTTACAGTTCCAGCTCGGAGAGCTGCGCGGCGTAGTCGGTTTCGTTGAACGTTTCACCGCAGATGAGCGCCGTCAGGCGGCCGATGTTTGCAAGCTCGTCCGTCTCCGCTTTTCGCTCGGCGGCAACGTAGACAAGGTGCGAACAGCTCCCCGCGGGCAGCTCCTGCAAAAGCAGCGACGCGCCGCTTGCGCCCTTCGCGGGTTTCGCCGTGAAAAGACGCGGCAATAAACCGATGAGATCGTCCATATCGCGAATCTGCTGGAAAACGCAGCGTCCCGTGGCCTCTTCGTTCCAGCCGACGGTGAACTGCACCGACTGGGAAAGAAGGTTCCGGCAGACGGAAACGACGATCTCGGCCTCGGCGTCCGTGCGCTCTGCCGTCGGGTCGTTCTCCGTCCGCTCCCAGAAGACAGCGGCTGAACGCGTGATGGGAAGTGACGGGTCTTTCACGATGAGTTTCCCGTATTTATGGCTCAGCTTCCAGTGAATCTGCCGCTGGCTGTCGCCGGGGACGTAATCTCTGATCTGGAACATTTCGGAAAGATCATAGCCGGGCCGCTCGTTGGAATAGTCCTCAGTGTCGTCGATGTGCGCCGCCGCGGGAGACAGGACGAGCGTCTGCAAAAACGTATCCGGCTGCACCACGCACGCGCCGTGCGCGTCAAAATGCGCCTTCACGCCGAGAAGGCCGAAGCAGTCATAGAGCTTCGCAGATTCCACCGTCACGCGAATTCTGCCACAAAACGGGCTTTGGAGCGTGATTTTCATGGTCTTTTCGCCCTTCGGCCACACGCCGCAGCTGGTCTCGACCACCTGAGTTTCCCCGTTCAGCTGATTTTCCAGCCGCACGCGGCAGGAAAGACGGCAAATCGGGAAAACGGTTGGATTTTGCACCGTGAGTTCTGCCGTTCCGCGCTCGCCCTTGCGAAGGTTCACAGGCAGCGTCTCCGTCAGCTTGAGCTTCTTTGCCGCGCGGAGGTTCATTGGCAGAAGCACCAGCGGCAGCAAAATGAGGCACGCCGCCAAGCCGAGCGCAATGGCGCTTGCCGTCTGGACGCTCAGAACCAGAAGCCCCGCCGTCAGCAAAAGCCAGATAATTTTTCGTATCATTCTCATTTTTTCAGCACCGGCATATCCGTCGTTTTGAGGATCTCCGCCAGGACAGATTCCGGCTTTTCCTCCATCATGCGTGCCTTGCTGTTGAGCATTAAACGGTGGGCACAGACGTCGGGGAAAATCGCCGCGACGTCCTCGGGCATAACGAAGTCGCGTCCGTGCAGATATGCAAACGCCTTTGCCATCCGGCACACGGCCAGCGCGCCGCGCGGGCTCACGCCGAGCGCGACCTGCGGATGGTTTCTCGTTTTTTCGACCAGCGTTGTCACATAATCCAGAACCGGGTCTCGCATATCGATCTTCCGAACCTCCTGCACAAGGCCAAGGAGCTCCTGCTTGTTCACGACCGCATACGCACGGTCAAGAGGATTGTCAATGTGGCGGTCGCGGAGAATGTTCACGCTGCTCTTGTGGTCGGGGTAGCCCATGCTGACACGGATGAGGAATCGGTCGAGCTGGGAATTGGGGAGCATCGTCGTGCCCGCCGAGCCGACCGGGTTCTGCGTGGCCAGAACGATGAAAGGGTCGGGGAGGGCATAGGTCTTGCCGTCGACCGTGACCTTGTGCTCTTCCATCGCCTCCAAAAGCGCGGACTGCGTCTTGCTGGAGGTACGGTTAATTTCATCCGCCAGCAGCAGGTTCGTCATGATCGCGCCGGGCTTGTAGACGAACTCGTCCTCTTTTTTGTCGTAGACCGAAAAGCCGATGATGTCGGACGGCACGGTGTCGGACGTGAACTGCACGCGGCGGGTATCCAAGCCTAAGACTTTAGCAAACGCCATCGCCGTCGTGGTCTTGCCGACGCCGGGAACGTCCTCCATGAGAACGTGTCCCTGCGCCAGAATGGCCATCAGGATTTTTTCGACAATTTCGTTTTTGCCGACGATAACGGACTCGATTTCCTGTAAAACTTCATTGATTTTCGTATTCATAGCAAGCAGCTCCTTTTCTCTTTTCAAATGTCCTCTTCGCTTTCTGGTTCGGGTTCGGGTTCGGGCTCGGGCTCCGGTTCCGGCTCGGGCTCGGGCTCAGGTTCCGGCTCGGGCTCGGGCTCCGGTTCGGGCTCAGGTTCGGGTTCCGGTTCGGGCTCAGGCTTCGGTTCCGGTTCGGGTTCCTGCTCCTGCTCGCCGCAATATTTGCAGCGGCCATTCACAAAGACATGACCTTCGGTTGCGCAGTCATGCTCCGGCTCTGTCGATTCGCTGTAGCCGCAGACTGTGCAGATGCCGTCCTCGAATGTATGCCGTTCTGTTACCGTTTTCCCGCACTCTGAGCAGATTCCACTGTGATGTGCGCCGTCTCCAACGTCATAGAACCGGGAAACGTGTTCTTCGCAGACATGCTCTTCCTCCGCGCCATAGCCGCAGACCGAGCAGCTGCCGTTTTCACCGTCGTGGTCATGCATCTGCGTGACCGACAGACCGCAGTTCGGGCAGGTCAGCGTGTGCGAGCTGTCTGTGTAGTCGCCGCTGTATTCAAAAGTGAAGCCCTTGCACGCGGTTTTTCCGTGGTACGCGCCGCATTCATCGCATTTCCAGAACGAGCCGCTTTGCCGGTAATTATGATCCTGCGGTTCTCCGATGACCTCATCGCAGCGGCTGCACTTCTGATAATGCTTCGCCGGGTCGTCCTTATCGATGCTCCAGCGATCCGCTGTATGTCCCAGCGCTTCGAGCTCCTTTTCAACCGTCGCCCCGCAGTCCTTGCAGACATAGGCCAGCACGCCGCCGCGCGTGCATGTCGGCTTTGTCGTCTCGTCCTGCTCGTCCGCTTCCTGCAGCTCATGCGCTTTTTCCTCTTCATAGCCGCAGCTATGCTCGCAGGTAATGGTGTGGTTTTCTGAATTCTTTTCACCTGTGTATTTCAGCACATGCGGTTCTGCTTCGCCTACGATTTGGTTGCAGTCCTCGCAGACCTGCGCGCAGGTGCCGTTGCCCTGATCAACGAATTTTCGGTGATCCTCCGGGTGCGAGCAAAGCCCGCCCTCGCTCGCAAGACCGCATCTGCGGCAAACGGTTTTGGTCACACCGTCTTCCGTGACCTCTTCCGTATCATGGTTCACGCCGGACCAGCTGCCGCCGCCGTAATACGTCACGCAGTAGCCGACCGCGTTGCCGAGACTTCCGTAGCCGTTTCCGATGTCCCAGCCGTAAGCCAGTGTGTACCGGAGCGTCAACACATCTCCTGGCTGCAAATTCAATGCGTCCATGCCGACGCCCGGATACGAGCCGTTGATCTCATATTCCCAGCCGGAGCCCTGTGTGAAGTCCTGTTCGCCAAGCCCGGTACTCGCGCTTTTCAGGTTCAGACCGTTGCGGTAGATGCAGCGCCAGAGAATGTCCAGATTGGTACCTTCGCCGAACTGCGCGTCGATCATGTCGAAGTTTTCTTCCTCTGTCCGGCCCCACTTTCCGCTCAGCGCGTTCGCGCTCCGACCAAGGCCGCTTCCGTCGTCCAGACTGGCAAGATAGAAGCCAACGCCGAGCGGATCATTGCACTCCGCGGACCAGCCGAGGCTCCGCTCTGCCGCGCCGAAGGGTTCGCCCGCGTCATAGCCCCAGACCGCCTTTGCGACAGTGCAGGACGCGGGTTCGCCCGCCAGAACGTCGCAGGTCACAGAACTCGAGCCGAGCCCCACGATGCCCATGTCAATGACAATGGTCGCTTCGCCGAGCTTCTGTCCGTTGCCCGCGTATTTTCCAAGGAGTGTTATGGTCTTTTCGCCCTTGTTGCCGAAGGCGTCTTCGGCGGTGATGACGAGCGTATATTCGATCGTATCGCCCTCGTCCGGCGTTTTGAGTTCCGACACCTTATACTGCTGCCAGTTTCCGCTGGCCACGCCCGTAAAGCGGCACGCTTCGCCGTCCAGCTTGACGCTCAGCGTCGTACCAAGTCCCGTGCTTGTGATGTAAGTTCTGTTGTGCTCTGCATCCTCGCTCCAGGCGCGAACCTTGAAGTCCAGCGGCTGCCCGCTGGCGACGCTCTCGACGCCCTCAAGGTCACACTCGATCTGCACCTCCTGGTCGCCCCGGTGCTTATACGGGATGCTGATGGTGAAGGTATATTCTTCGCCCGCGCCGCCTGCTTTGACGGTGAAGGTATTTTCGCCCGTCTTGCCGTCTTCCGCCAGAAGGAGCGTCACGCTGCCTGTCGGCGCGGAAAGCGTTTTCGTGCTGAAATCGCCCGACTGATAGCAGGAGACCGACGTAATTTCGATGCCCGCCGTGTCTTCGCCGGTCAAGCGAAGCTCGTAGGAAAGAAGTCCGCTTGTCAGCTGATCGTCATAGACGTCTTCCGCACGGACGCTCTTCTTGTTTTCACACGTCAGCTGGCAGGCCTTCGCGGCACCGTCTTCTGTGACGGTATACGCCATTTCCAGCGACACGTCGCTCTGATAGCGGATGGTGATGGTGAAGGTCACGGTTTTTCCATTGACCTCTGCCGTCACGAGCACGGTGTAGCTTGCGCCGCTTTCGCTTGCCTGCATTTGAATGGAGCCATCCGTGGGAGAGATGTCCGCTCCATTGCAGCTGGCGCTCGTGATCTGTGCATCATCGGCGCTTCTGCCCTTGAGTTCGAGCTTATACAGAAGCTCGCCGCCATTCAGCTGGTTGTGCTTGACGCTCAAGGCGGCTCTTTGGTTCGCGTCGCACAGAAGCTGCTGCGCGGTGACGGATTTTTCATACCATGTGAACTGCAATTGCAGGTCTAGTCCGTCTTCGTATGTAATGACAAATGTGTAGTCGATCGTCTGTCCCAGCACCTCGGCGGTCACGGCAAGGTAATACGTTTCCGTATCGCGCCCGTCCGGAACCTTCATCTGAATTTCGCCGGAGGTTTCCAGATCGCCGCTGTCCGCGCTGCTCCAGTAGCCGGCGCTTTTGATCTGCGCGTCGTCGGCGCTGTCACCGAGAAATTCCAGATTGTAAATGAAAAGGCCATCCGTGAGCGTATCGCTCTTGACCGTGCGGTTGATCGTTGCGTTCGCGCCGCAGGTGGCCTGTCCGCTGGGCTGCCACGTCAGCTGCAAATCGAGGTCAATGCCGCTCTCCAGACGCAGAATGAACGTAAATTCCGCGTCCGTTTCGACTGCCTCGCCGTTCTGGTCTTTCTGCACGGCGTGCGCCTGCACGGAAAGGATATAGTTCTGATACTCCGCGCCATCCGGCAGTTCCATTTCAATTGCGCCGCGCGTGTCCGCCTCCTGTGGTACGCCGTTGCCCGCAGCGATCTGCACGCCAGTGATTTCCGCGTCATCCGCGTCTAGACCCGAGAGCTCCACATCGTAGCGAAGCTTGCCGTTGTCCAATTGCGCCAGAAGCACGCGCTTGCCGACTTCTTTTTCGGGTGCGCAGACCATGGAGCTTGCCTGTGAGCCGTACTTGTACCAGGTCAGGACTGCGCCGAGGTCGAGGTCGGGGAGTGGGAGCGCTTCGTCTTCCTCGCCGGTATCGCCGATCTCTTCGCCCTCATCGCCCTGATTGGAGTCCGTATTGGTTCCAATTGCGGCTTCGGCAAGGACTTCCTGTTGGGGTTTTCCTTGCGGCTGCTGCTCGGGTTGGGTGTCTTGACCCTGCTCTGTCTGATTTTCCGTCTCGTTCGGGTCAGGCTGCTCCTGTTCGCCCTGCTGGGTTTCGTCGGTTTTGGATCCGCCGGAGCCATTGGCGTTCTGGCTTTCCGTCTCGCCGTTTCCAGCGTGACCTCTTCCTTGTCCCGCTTGCAGGACAGTGATTTCCTGCGGCGCGGCTTGTAGGATTGGATTCTCCGGCTCTGCCGCCCGCATGCCCATGAGCGGCAGACAAATACTCAGCAGCAGCGCGCAGACGAGCACGCCGCAGCCGATTTGCTGAAGCCACGGGACTTTGTCAAACAGTCTTTTCATACAGTTTCGCCCTCTGGGATTGGGCTTCCCCCTTACAAAATTCGCACATTCCGTGCGGTTTATCCGTACCTTTTGGGCATTTGGGGAGCGTACCCAAAAAACACGAATAAGCCGCACGGCTCCCCACGCTTTCGCGTGGGGAACCGCCCAGCTTGGGGTGGTTATCCAATATTCAGTTCAGGATATTGGAGTTTCAGATTCATTTTTCGTACTTCTGCATGAAGCGCATGAGGATGGTCGCGACCTGTGCGCGGGTGGCGGAGCCCTGCGGGTCGAGCTTGCCGTTCGAGCCCTGAAGGAGCCCCTCGGCGACTGCCCACTGCATGGCATCGAAAGCGTATCCGCTGACCTTGTCCGCATCGGAGAAACCGGTCAGGGCGGCGGTTTTGCTCACGTTGTAACCCTTCTGCTTCGCGTAGCGGTACAGGATCGTCGCCAGCTGCTCACGGGTGATAACGCCCGGCATGTTGGTGCCGTCCGAAATGCCGTTGTCCATGGCCCACTTCTGACCGGCCGCGTACCACGGATTGCCGTTGGTATTGACGCCTTCGACTCTTGCCAGGATCGTGACGATCATGCCGCGGGTCGTTGCGTCATTGGGCGCAAACGTCCAGTCAGAGGTGCCGTTCATAAGACCCTTTTCAAGGACGTACTGAACAGCGTCGAAATACCAGTCGGATGCAGCTACGTCACGGAACTTCGAAGCATCCGCTTCGCCCATCGTGCTCTTGTTGGGCTTGTTCGGAGACTCGATCTTGCCGGAAGAACCGCTGCCGGACGAGGTCTTGTTCTTGAAGTTCGGCGTTGCGGTAATTTCCTTACCTTCCGTCTGTGCTTTGTTCAGAGCATCCAACAGCTCGTCGGTCAGCTTCGTATACGGGCCGCCCGGATATTCCGTGCCGTCGATGACGAACGTCCAGCCGGTGAAGTCCTTGCCGGGCTTCGTCACGGTCGGAAGCTCCTTGCCGACGTCTTCCGGCGTCAGCGTCACGTCAAGATCGTTCATCTTGACAGTCGCCGTGCGGCTGTCCGCGGTCAGAACGACGATGGAGAAGCTGCTCTGCTGCCAGGTCGCAACATTTCTTTCGATGGTCGGCTTGATGTACTCGAAGCTGCCATCTTCCAGCTTGTGCTTGACATAGAGGTTCTCCTGCGGCATGTCGAGCGGAAGCGCGACACTGATGGTGACAGGCGCCTTGATCGCGCTATTATCCAGCGTTTCGGTCTTGGTGCTGAGCGTCTGACCATCCGCCGTCACGGTGTAGGTGACCTGCGGGGTGATGTCGAGCGTCAGTTCCTGCTTACCGCCCACATCCTCGTAGTTCTTGACCGAGATGTTCAGCTTGACTTCTGCTGTGACCGATGCGCTTGCATCGCCGGAAGCTTCCGCCTGCTTCTTGGCCGTTTCGGTGAGGTGGTCAGCCGCTGCCGCCGCCAGACCGTCCGAGGTCGTGCTCGGGCTGGTGATGGCGTTTGCTGCTGCCTTCGTCTCAGGTGAAGCATTCTCCGCAGGTGTGATCTCTGGCCGCTTTTCGTCGAGCGTGACGTTAACGGGCTGCACGGTGACGTTCAGAACCACACGGTATACGGTGTTTCCAAGCGTGAACTTGGTTCCGCTCCTCTTAACCGTCTCGCCATTCAGCGTAACGTCCTGACCCTCGGTGATGTAGCCGACCAGTTGGATCGTTTTGGTCTTTGCGTCCACGACCGCGGTGACCGTATCCGGCGCGACCACAAGCTTCGTCAGAAGCTCTTCGTTGAGCTCCTCCATCCGCTGGAGAAGATCGCTGAGCTTCTGCTTTTCAGAAGCCTTGAGATAGGTCAGCATATCCGCGTCCAGCGCGTCATACTTCGTCTTCGCGGCGTTGATCGCGGCTTCGTCGTCCAGTGTTGCGTTCGAGACGCTCGGAAGCGCGGCGATAGCTGCCTTTACCTCGTCGACCGCGTCGAAGCCAGCAAGCTTCGTGCAGAGGTCTTCAAGCTTCTGCTTTCTGTCTGCACTTACGGAAGACGGATCCTTCAGCGCATCCAAAGCCTGCTTGGCCTGCACGATGTCCTGACGATAAGTCTCGCGGTTCGTATAGGTCAGATCGTTGGGGTTCGGGAGCGCGTCGATCTGCGCATCCACGTCGCTGCCGCCGCTGTTTGCGCTGACGATGTGAAGCTCGTACCAGGTACCGACATAGTCTCTGGCTTCCGTAGACTGGTTGTTCATGGAAGGCCAGACCGGCTCGCCGCAGCCAATGTAGATGGTGTCGCCGCTCACGACCGGGATAGCCTGCGTGCTCTTGTAGTAGCTGCCGCCCTCGGTGTTGTCGGTGACCTTCTCATTGAGGAAGCGCTTGACAAGATAGTTCTTGTTCGCCGCGTCCGTGGTGATGGTGAGCTCTGCCGCGTCGCCGTCGATCATGACGGTGTAGGAATACGTTCCGCCCGGCTGCGCAACGGACTCAAACTCCGGCGCAAGAACGAGCGTCTTGTCGCCGTCCATGACCTTGAGCGCCTTGAGCGTCGTATCCGAGTTGTAGAACGTACCGCCGAGGTCTTCGCCAAGACCCGTGCAGGTATACATCACATGGATCACGTCGCCGTCCGACAGCTGAATATTGGTATTCTGGTTCGGCTGCACGGTAAACTGCGCAAAGCTGAGGTTCACGAAGAAGCCGTTGAGCGTGCCCATCCAGCCGGACTCGTTGCCGCCATCGAACTCGGCAAGCTTTATATCCGGCCGGCCTTTTTGCGCAATGCCGGAAAGATAGCTGATGCCGAACTTCGAGCCGCCGGTTCCGGTCCATTCGTAACCGTCATCGGCCAGCGCGCGGAGAATGACCGTCATCATGGAGTCCTGGTCGCCGATGGTGTAGTTCTCCTTGTAGACGATGGAATCCTGCGTAATGTTGTAATCCGGGTCATTCGGGTCAGAATAGAAGCCCTCCGGTGCGCCGGAATAGGTGGTGTTCTCGACAATGACTGTGACCGTGCCGACGGGGGTGCCGGCGTAGAAGCCCTTGTCATTTTCGGAGTTGCCCCAACCGTCACGGAACGACTCGTCCACGCCCGTGCTGCCTGCCGCGGCCTTTTCGATGGCCTTGGCGGCGTCGCGGCGCGCGGTGCTGATTGCGTCGACGGTCTGTGCAGCATTGATAGCCGAAACGCCCTTGTCATATGCGGCTTTGATCGCAATGTAGTTCTTATGCGTTTCGTCGTACTTTCCGAAGACAGCGTTCAGCGCGTTCAGCGCGTCAGCTCTTGCCTGATCGACCTCGCTCGTCGTACCGGCGACGGGACCCCATGTCACGGTGATGGTCACATCGTCAAACGGCATCGTGAAGTTGAGGAAGGAATCCTGCACGATCTGGTTACACTGGTTTTGCGCGCTTCTTCCTCTATAGGCTGTGCCGTCGTAGAAGTCGAGTGCGCTCTTTTGTGCGGCATTTTCCAGACCCGTGACCTTAATACTGCGGATGGCGTACTCAGTGCCGTTGACCTTGAAGGTCATCTTGCCCAGCACACGCGTTGTGTTGCTTTCTGAAGAGTCCGGCACATACATCTGCATATTCTCATCGGAGATCGACCAGCTTCCGTCCGCTGCGCTGATCACGCCGGGGCCGTTCATATTGCCGCCTGCAATTGCCGCATCGCGGCAGAGAATATAGGCGGCATATTCCGGGCTGATGCAGGCGTAAATGTCACGCTGCAGAGCATACGATTCATCCAGCCGCGTATATGCATAGCTGTTGTTCGTTTCGGGGGAGTTCATCTTCGAGCCTGTAACGGTGTTGAATGTGAACAGCTCCGCAAGCTTCTGGTTGCCGATTTCGGATACTGGATTTTGCTGATACCAGTCCTCATGTGGCGTGTTTGCCTTCAGATAGTCGATCATGGCGAGGATCGTCTTCTGATCGTCTTCCGTCACGCCGTCCGAGAATGCCTGTTCAAACTTCAGCTGATGCTTCTGCGCTTCCTTGAGTTCGGCGTTGATGATCTCTTCATAACGCGCGACCTCCTGCTCAGACAGCTCGCTTCGCTGATAGTCCGTCATAGCTTCATACGCGGTTTTCAGCTCTTCGATTCTTGCTTCCGCGGACTTATCCAGCTTGGTGACGTTGTTGGGAAGCTCAGCAAGAATATCCCGGAACTTCTTGAGATTGCTGTTGTTACCGGAATCCGCCGTGGATTGCAGGCGCTTGATCTCCTGAATGGCCGACTCCTGTTCGGAGCTTGCCACGCCGAGCGTTTCCGCGTTGGCGATCGCCTGCACGCCGTTCTCATACGCAGCCTTTACAAGCAGCCAGTTTTCCGGCGTGAAGACGCTTTCGGGATAGTTCTCGTCGTAGTAGACTTCGTCGAGCTCTTTGCGGAGCTGAAGCTTGACCGATTCCAGATCGTTGGTCGGCAGCACATGTATCAGCACAGACGGGCCGACAATGTAGCGTCCCTCTTCGTCCTCCGTCCGGAAGGCGTTGATGAGCACATAACCCTCGTTGTAGAGCGTCAGCGTCGCTTTGCCGTTTTCGTCCGTGGTCTGATAGGTGTCGCGATGGACGTAGTTCGTAGAAACAGTCTCCACATCCGCTTCGGTTGCGCTTCGGCGGATCGTCGCGCCCACGACCGGCGTCTTTTCTCCGGTAGCGAGGAACGGAAGCGCTGCATCAGAGGTTACTGTAACCTCAAACGCCTCGCCCGCTACGACCTCTGCCGGCGCTTCGACGCGGCTGTAGCGGAAATACTCCGGAATCTCGTACAGATATTGCGTGTAGTAGCCCGCGGTGCTGGAATACATGATCTGCTTGCCGCAGATCCAGACCAGCGTCAGCTCGTCGCCGTCATGCAGCTTGAGCGACTCAAACACGCCGTCCGAAACGCCAATGTCGTTATAGGTGAACATGCTCGTCGTGTTCAGCAGCTCGCCGTTGAGGAAGACCAGCAGCGACGGATCGTACTTGCTCTCGTTGAGCGTCCGCTTGAGAAGATTCTTCTCCCGCAGCACAGAAGCCGCGCTCGCGTTTGCGGGAAGCTCCAGCTCTGTCGTGAGGATATTTTTGTTGTGAAGCGCCCACCACATATCCGTGCGTCCCATGTAAACGTCATAGGCGTCCAGCGCGGAGAGCTTCACATGGATCTGCTTCTGCGACTGGGTTTCCAGACCGGCAGCTGCCGCGCGCGCCGCGCGAACCGCATCCGTCAGCCGGCCTGCTTCCAGCTGTCCGATGGCAGAGTAGACCGGGGTTTCCGCCAGCGTTTCATTCGCGGTTTTCAGCGCGCTCTGCAAGGCCGCAATGCTTTCCGCCGTATAGCCGTCCAGCGCGCCCGGCGCGGAGAAGCGGCGGTTCAGCTCTTCGAGTGCGCTTGCCATCAGCTTGACGCGCGTCTCGCCGTCCTTGCCGTTGTAGCTGACACGCTCGTCGAGATTTTTCCATGCCGCTTCGAGCTTTTCCGCGAGCGCTTCCAGCGTCTGCTGCTTGTCCGGCTTGTTGGCCTCGGTAGGATTGCCGTCGCTGTCAAACATTTGCGCCATCAGCGCGCTGGCCTCGTCGTATGCTTTCGTATATGCGGCATACGACATCGGCGTATAGCGGTCTTTGTCCACTGTGTGCTGCATTGCTTCATAAAGAAGCGTTGTGTTAGCATAATCCTTCTTTGAAATCAGCTTGGAAATTGCCGCTTCCAAATCTTTAACGGCAGCATTTATCGCGTTCTGATTTACTGGATTGTTTAACACTTTTTGCGCTTGATCACGAGCGCCATCTTTCTTTGTGAATTCTGCCCAAAAACTGATAGTAGAATATTGCTTTCCATCATATCGATCATTGGACGTATAGTAATTATTGTTCGCATTCTCATCGGAAACGCTTGTCAGCAATTCCTCGAGTACCTTCGTGTCATATTCGGTTCCTCCAAAGTTCCCCCATGACACAGCAAGGAACGCACAGTTCGTCTTTCTCCTTCCGCTTCCGATTTGCAACCGAAACAGAAGGCAGGTTCCGCTTTCAGAAATAGATTCCCCATCATCCAGAGTAATGCTTGCTTTATTATCCTGATAACAGCTCTTGGCTGCATCGAAAACAACATTCTCTTGGTCGTATGGAACCTCTCTATCTGGAACTAGACCTACAGTGCCCGAATTGTTTGCTTGGATTCCCGTCGGATACTTGGTTTCAGCTCCATTTACGGTGATGGTTCCACTTTCTTTTACTATGCTGATAGCGTCATATTCTTGCAGATTAACTTGTACGTTAAAAAGCGGATAGCTTGTCCCATTATATGTTATTGTGCCTACTTGCTTCGCTGTATCCATTTGGATGGAGCAGTTTTTCGTTGCTGCGTATGCAGTTACGCTGAATATACTTACAAAAATTATAATGGTAAGTATCAATACTACCGCTTTTTCAAGGCAGAGGCTCCGAAAGGAGCCTCTGCCGCTTGTAAACCTACCTGTTCTAACCATGCTTAATTATTTGCCATTAAGCACCGTAAGGAACGGAGCCTCATTTCCAGACTGCGTAATAATCTGAACTTTCTGTCCGTTGCTGGTAATCGAAATGGCATATCCGTCTTCTGTGGCAGCTTCGCTTCTCACATCTACACCATTGACAAAAACATGATCCTCGTAGGATACCAGATAGTATGTACCCTGCGCAACATCCGTTTTTGCACCGTTGTTCATCGGTGTCGGTGCCTCAGCGCCATCCAAATAGATGGCTGCGTCACTAGTTGCCGCGCTACCGCCCTTCAAGGTTGCTCTGTGCGAGCCGAGGATTTCGGTGGAGCTTTCGCCCATGATGCCGTTCATCTGCTGCACACCAGTGTAAACACGGACGTAGCGGACAGCGTCAAGCTGCTTGGGCGAGCCGTCTTTATTCACAGCCCATGACAGATCCATCGGGTCGCCGTTGCTGGTGGTGTTGCTGGTTCTGCCCGTGGTGTACGGGTTGAGCTGCACATTGCTGCGCAGTCCATTCGGATGGCAGTCCACATAGCCGAACAGGAAATCGTCCGGAGCCGTGGAGTTGCCGCCGCTGGTGGTCTTCGGAACAACCAGCTTCACGCCCTTGAGCGTCAGCTCGGCCGGCGTGGTGTCCTTTGCCTTGTAGGAGCCGAAGGTCGTCAGATCAAGACCGGTCAGCGGGGGAACCAGACCGTTCAGAGAAGTCGACAGACCGTTGAGCGCGACGAAGTAGTTGTTGTACAGCGGGAAGTAGCTGTGCTTGTGCCATGCGTTGATGTCGACCGTGCCGCTCTCCGTTTTTTCGGTGCTGGTCGGACGGAGCTTGTAGGTAGAGGCGTAAGGAACCGCGACGCCGTTCGCACCAGTCTCCTCACTTTCAGCAGCTTCGGGGTGCGTATAGGTCGTGGAATAATCCCAGATCGCGTAGCCCTTATCCGTGGTTTCGGGGCGATAATGCAGGCTGCCCGCGAGATCATACCAGTTCTCGCCGTCCAGAGAAACCTGAACGCAGCCCGGCTCTGCCCAGGTGCCCATCGCGTTGCCGTAGAGGATGAAGTCGACGCCGTAAGCGTTGTCAGGATCGTTGTAGATGCCGCCCGTGACGTTGCCGTCCTCATCCTTTGCCGGAACACCGAAGTCCAGAACCACATAGCCGCCGAACGCGCCAAGGGAAACGCCGGTGGTCACATAGCCCTCGACCAGACCCTTGAGCTTGTTGCTGTTCGTTGCGGTGAACGGGCCGCCCCAGCCGGAGCCGTTCGCGCCTTCGTTCATGAACTGACCAGCCGCGGGCAGATACGCCACGAGACCCTGACCCGCAACCTGTGCGGTCGGTCTGGGAACATCGATCATGCACTGACCGTCAACGCCGTCGCGCGTGATTGTGATGTCCGTCTCGTCGCCGCAGAGCTGCACAGCGCCGTAGCCGTACTTCGCGTTCTGCTCGCCCTCGGTGTTGAAGGCGAAAGCTGCGGAGTTGGTGGTAGTGACCGTGACGGAATTTACGTCAAAGTTCGTGCCGTCCGCGTTGCTGAAGATCAGAGAGAAGCCCTGCGGCATCTCGTGATCCGTGACCGGGGCGAGCGTTGCCGAGCGGCCGCTGCCGGAGAGCGTAAGCCCCTCGACGGTGGTGGACACCTGCACCGTCAGATTGAAGTCGGTGAAGGTGTAGCTGCTGTAGGTGTCGCCGGTGTCCGCTGCAAAGGCGCTTGCGCCCAGAGCGAAAACCATGATGACAGCAAGAAGCATTGCTGTGAACTTTTTCATAGTTCATTCCTCCTAAATTGTATTTTCCCGGTTTGCGTTTTGCCCGCGCAGCCGGGATATTCTGCGCGGAACGCACATTCTTTTCCGCTTCTCCCGTGCGACCTGAGAAGCGGCTTTATCTAACGGCGGACGGGGGTCGCCGCTAAATACGTTGTTTACACGCTACAAAAACAGTATCGTTTCCTGTGCTCCCACGCGCCCGAACTGGTGACCACGTTTTCAGTTTCCTTGGCGCGCTCTTATCGTCGCGGCGCTTCTCCGGAAACAGTATCCTTTCCTGTTGCAGCTATTCAGTTGTTGATGCGATTCATCTATGAGACGGGCGAAGGCCCGATGGTTTCGTTTTGTCCCCCGGCTCTGTGTTCCCAATACAAAGCCGGGGGCTGCGCCCAAAAGCGCTGGTTTCATCTCAGGGGGATCGAGATGGATATGTGCAGATCCGTTCCCACACGGATCGCATACTATATAAATAATGTATTATTGCGCGGCTTCTTCCGCTGCCGGCTGCCTGGCGGCCTCCTGCGCCGCCCGCGCCTTTTCCTTCTTTGCGGCAATCTTCGCCGCGTGCTCCTTGCGGAACAGATTGGTTTGCTTTTTGTATTCTTCCTTGAACTCTTTCGTCTTTCGCGGGTTGATCCCTTCCGGGAATTTAACGCCGCGCGATTGCAATGCGGCCAATGTTCTTCCGCTGACCTTCTGGTCGATCCACACGTCGCCGCGGAAGCGCTGCCCTTTGCCTTGGAGCTGTTTTTTGCCTTTATTCGCTGCCATCCTTCACCGCTCCTTTCCTTCAGATTCTGAACGGAGAGTTTCGGATTCATTTTTAGCTCTTGCTTCGGCTTGATGCTGGTTCCGCTGCTCGTTGCGCTCTTTTCGGACGCGATCTCTTTCGGCTCGTTCCTGCTTATATAGCTCTTCCTGCCGCTTGTACTCCTGATTGTAGTGAAGATAGCGTTCACGAGCCGGGAAACGCTCCAGCGCAGCGCTGGTGCGCTCTTTGATTATATTTTCTATCCAGCGCTGCCCATCAAAGCGATTTCTC
>ERZ773178.2445-NODE-2445-length-17217-cov-19.609428_pt1 | contig 17217 bp, 13 predicted proteins | sample MGYA00580533_ERZ773178 | MGnify/ENA primary metagenome ERZ773178 (study PRJEB29015, sample SAMEA2737859) | human gut metagenome | biome: human gut; feature: human-associated habitat; material: faeces | place: China | collected 2012 ...
TGGATTCTCCATCAGCCAAGCCTTACCTCGACCGCATGGCATTCTCTAAGAATTACAAACTGCTCTACTGCATCGCCTTAGGTTATCCTGATGAATCGCCAGAGGCAAAGCCAAGACGCCAGGATATGATAAAGTTCATGGATTAAGGCAAATGAAGGTTGACGTTCTAAAACAGGACGTCAACCTATTGGATAAGCAGTTTTATCTCATGCTCTTTCTATATGCCATTGGAGTAATGCCTGTTATTTTTTTTAAATAGGCGTATAAAGTACGAATGATCATTGTAACCTAAATCATAGGCTATCTCCTTGATTGGCTGATTGTCTGTAATCAACAATAATTCTGCTATTTCCAGTTTACAATGCTGATTATGTGAAAAATCAATATTGTGCTATTATTGCATTATAAAATCCCATCAACTACGTACAAATCTATGTATCTTTCCTCTATAAAAGGATAATGATTTCCCTCGCATAGGGTAACTAAAACCAGTAAATTTGCATATAGCAGGAAAAATAGACACGCAACATCACACACTTGCACATTCATGCAAATGCTACTATCAGTATACTTTCCTCTTCGAGTTATACTCATACAGACTTCCATAGCCCTCCATGACATGAGTTAATTTGCAGACGAGGTGTGACCATCACAAAGATAGTAGCCTTTTCATGGAAGGTATATTATGATCATCCGTTGTTTGCGGACTCTTCACAATCATGCTTGAAGTCGATATATTCGACATTGTCATGTAGGACATGCCAAACAGCAACGAGCATTTTTCTCGCCACAGCCACGATGACTTTCATCTTGTTTTTTCTTCTCACTACAGTCTGGTGATAGGAGAACCAACTAAAGAAACAGTCTTTCTGCCGACTGGCAGCCCATGCACATTGTATGATGGTTCTTCTGAGATAGCTGTTGCCGTGTGTCGTTTTGCGGGACTTTACTTTCTTGTTGGACTCATCATTTCTTGGGCGTAATCCACTCCAGGCAGCAAGGTGATTTGCCGTCTCGAACTTACTCATGTCTGTACCGATCTCTGCGATCAATGATGTTGCGGCACGTTCCTTGATGCCTGGGATTGTTTGCAAGCGTCTGAGTTCCTCTGGGAAGTATTTCTGGCATATCTCCGACATTTTGTCTTGGCATTCTTTCTTGTGGCTCTCGGCAATGTCTATTTCCTCACGGAGTTGGCGAAGGACATCAATCTCGGCTTGGGAGACAACTCCCTCCATAGAGGCAAGTATAGTTTCTCTGCCATGTTTGTTGATGATGCGTCCATGAATCTCTTTGATCAATTCCTGTGGGTCGGTGACACCTTCCGAGAGCCTGCGCACGACGGTTCTGTAACTCTTGCACTCTATGTTGGAGACATAGTTGCTCAAGCGGATGTTGCACCGTTGGAGTACAGCATCCACTTTGGATTCCTTACGCACAATTTCCTCATTGAGGTCAAAGATTCTACGGTCATATTGGCGAAGTTGCTGAATAATCTCTGGAGGTGCAAAACTACCATTTACCAGTTCCTTCATTGTACACGCTGCTATCCATTGAGCATCCTTCACGTCACTCTTATGACCGGGAAGTTGCTTGATAAAATACGGATTGACAAGGCGGAGTGTAAAATGAGGAGACAGCACACGCCAGGTTGGTATCCAGTAAATGCTGGTACTTTCCATTGAAACTTCTGAAACATGGTGTTTTTTTGAGCAATTTGCACATTTCATGCAGTTGAAATGTTAAAACTCCGAAAACTTGCTCAAATAATTCACCATCAGGGTGCAAAATACAAAGATAAATGCTATCTTTGTGCACGTCAAGACCACATACTGCTTTCATAAGCCTAATTTTTTGAAGTTAAAAACTTGGTTAATGAACACTGCTTCAAAGATAGTAAAAATTATTGTGACTTAGAGCACGTTGATGGCTGTTTTTGCAGTTGTGGCCTTGATTTTTTCAAAAAAAGCTAATTTCGCACAATTCGAGGGAAATCATTGTGCTTTTTTATTCATACTGACTTATAATTCGGAAATATTATGTAAATTTGCAGCTGGATTAGTAAACTGTTATTTTATAACAACAAAATAGAAACGGTATGAAAAAAATATTCTTTATAGTAGGTGCCATTTTTGCGATGGTACAGGTAACATTAGCACAAGCATATCAGGTGCCGGTATCTGAGGCAGACGAACCCATGATGAAAGGTACATTTACGCCTACCTGGGAATCTTTAGAGAGTAATTACAAAGTTCCAGATTGGTTTAAAAATGCGAAGTTTGGAATTTGGGCACATTGGGGACCTCAATGTGTGGAAGGAACTGGTGATTGGATGGCACGTTCTATGTATATTGAGGGTAGCCGAGAATATAGATATCATGTTGAGCATTATGGTCATCCGTCTGAATTTGGATTCAAAGATTTGCTGCCGCTGTTCAAGGCAGAAAAATGGAATCCAGATAAGTTGGTTGCCTTTTATAAGAAAATTGGTGCTCAATATTTCTTTGCTTTAGGCAATCATCACGACAACTTTGATCTTTGGGATAGTAAATATCAGCCATGGAACTCAATGAATATGGGACCTAAAAAAGACATTTTGGCAGGTTGGGCAGCGGCAGCTAAGAAATATAATCTTCCTTTTGGAATTAGCTTCCATGCAGATCATGCCTGGACCTGGTATGAACCATCACAACGTTATGATAGAAACGGTGACAAGATGGGGGTAAGCTATGATGGTACATTGACCAAAGCTGACGGCAAGGGAAAATGGTGGGAAGGATATGATCCTCAGGATTTATATGCACAGAATCACCCTATGAGTAAAGGAAGTTGGGCAGATGGTATGATCCATCGTCAATGGGCATGGGGGAATGGTGCCGCAATTCCTTCTCAGAAATTCTGTACCAATTTTTACAATAGAACTGTTGATGCTATCAACAGGTATAATCCTGATTTGATTTACTTTGATGTAACAGCGGTACCTTTTTATCCTGTTAGTGATGCTGGTCTGAAGATTGCTGCTCATTTCTATAATCACAATATGGCTACTCATAAAGGCAAGCTGGAAGCTGTGATGTTTGGTAAGATTTTGGATGAAAATCAACGCAAGGGACTGGTTTGGGATGTAGAACGAGGTGCTCCGAATAAGATACAGGAAACTCCATGGCAATCATGTTCTTGCATTGGCGGATGGCATTACAATACATCAATCTATGAGAACAATGGCTATAAGTCGGCTGCTTCAGTAGTCAAGCTACTGGTAGATATTGTTAGCAAGAATGGAAATTTATTGCTCAGTGTTCCTCTTAAGGCAGATGGCAGCTTTGATGAGAAAGAAGAAAAGATCTTGAATGAGTTTGGTGCATGGATGGACATCAACAAAGAAGCTATCTATGAGACGCAACCTTGGAAGGTCTTTGGAGAAGGTCCTATCGCAGAGTCTGACATAAAAATTAATGCACAGGGTTTCAATGAAGGTTCTTATACCCATGCTACTTCAGAGGAAAAACGTTTCACGCAAACTTCCAAGGCTCTGTATGTAACTATGCTGGCATGGCCTTCAGAGCAAAAGGTTATCGTCAAGTCATTGGCTCTGAATAGTAATCTTTTTCCAAAAAAGATTAATAGGGTAGAGTTGTTGGGCTATGGCAAAATACCTTTTACCCGTACTGTAGAAGGACTTATCTTAACTCTTCCTTCCAAAAGGTTGAACGATATAGCTCCTGTCATCAGAATCAAGAAGTGATGATTCAAATCATATTATTGAGTTAATCTGTAATAGATATCTATGCCTGCTTTCTTCCGCATGGCATTCTCCAAGGGCTACAAACAGCTCTACTGCATCGCCTTGGGATACCCAGATGAATCGCCGGAGGCAAAGCCACGACGCCAGGACATGCTTAAGTTCATGGATTAAGATCATAAGATAAATGGAGGTTGACGTCCTAAAACAGGACGTCAACGTCTGAAGATAGATATGCATCTTTTTGAAACATATAGGCAAAATATGAAATATCTTCTTCAAGTTCTTTTTTATACAACTTTAAGTTAAAAAAAAGTTGCTTGTTTGAGAAACTTTGGCTATTTTTGCTCAAAAAAGGACAGATATGAAAAAGAAATTCGATAATACGGATAATATTCTGGGTGGCATAGTGAAAAAAGTTCGTCAGGAAAAAGGGCTATCGCAAGAGGCTCTTGGAAAATATGTGGGGTTGGGCAAAAGCAGCATCAGTAAGATTGAGAGTGGCAAGACCAATATTTCTATAGATGATGCTTCCGTCCTCCTGGAAGCTATGGGTGAGAAACTGAGTGTACATATAGACAGTCAGTATCCGTCAGCAGAGACTATGATGAAGACAACAATCTTTGTCACAGTTGCAGCTTGCTGGTTTGCAGAGGACAAGAAAATTACCAAACAGAAAGCTTTCAATTTCCTCCAAAAGAATCAAGGCATCAGATTTTTGGAGGAGAATTGGGAAATAGAGCAGACTCTGCCAAGGGAACAGATCATAGAGGATTTGACTCGTATTTGCAATAACCATATTGCAAAAGCTAAGAAAAAGGAAAGGAGGATAATGGCGTCATGAGATTGCTGCATGGAAATAATACAGAGATTCTTACTCCTGATCTCTCCAAATGCAAAGGGAAAAACGATTTTGGCAAAGGATTCTATCTCACTCCCAATTGGAAAAGAGCTTGGCAAATGGGCAAACGCAGCACTTTTCTTCATGGAGGAAAAATTACAGTCAATGCGTTCCTGTTTTATCCTAAAATAGGTGAGGAAAAAGGGCTTCAATTAAAATCTTTTAAGGATTCACAACTGAATGGGCAAAGTTCATTCTCCAGAACAGGGAAGAAAACGGATTCAAGCATGACTACGATATTGTTATTGGACCCGTAGCAGATGCTTTCATTGATCAGAAATAAAAAACTATATACGCCTATGTGGGGAAGCTTATCTTGATGAAAGCAACTTGAGTATTCTGGTTTCCAGAATATCCCAATTTGGACTTAGCTATATACAATATTGCTTTTGTACACAAAAGGCTATTAATGAACTCATTAAAGATTGAGAATATGGGAAATAAGTATAATTATGAAAATGTATTAGGTGAAATTGCTTGTTATATAGCAAAAGAATGTAACCTTACTCCAAGCGAAGCTGTAGGTGTGGTAATGAATGATGATTGCACAGACGCTGTCATTGAAGAAATTCAAAAATCAGACAAGATAGACATAGAAGCTTTGGCCTCTCGTTATTTGACAGAGGAACTTTGTTAGCAGACTGCCTTTGTGCATTTTAGGTATGTTGAACCCTATTGAATGGGGTATACCGCATTCTCTTCCATAACCCAACAAAAAAGCATGGCGCAAATCACTGCGCTATGCCCCAATAAAAAAAAAACTTATAGTCAAAATAGAAATTAGCTATTCTTCTTTAGTACTTTGCAATCTGAGGATCAAAGTTGGTCCAACCGCTCATCCAGTTGGTGCTGCCATCGAAGCTAAGAACATAGGCTTTGGCACTATTCTTTCTCTGTTGAGGAGCATTGGCTTCCTGCAGGAAGCAGAGAAACTCTTGCCGCCGCTGCCAATTCTGCCTAGCCAAGTGAAGAAAATGAATGAAAAGAAGGAAAGGGTAAGACATGAAAGATAATGTTGTGCAGGTGAATCTCTGCCTGACCATTGGGGAAATGTGGTCTTCCAGAAATGGATGGAAGCCAATCATCTATTTTAAGGAAGAATAAGAAAGAATACGAAAAGATAATCCGAAACAGAAGCATAGGCAGCTATCTGTTTCGGATTTTTTTGCAATGATTAATTTCCAGCGCAGTTCTTCCTCAACCACATCCCGAAGAAGCGGTCGTAGATGATATAGCTGCCATTGTACTTGTAGATGAATTCTCTATTGATCAGCGTCTTGAGAGCAAGACTTATGCTGCTGGCAGCAGGCAAGTTGTGGCGGCTGATGAAATCCTGCGAAAGAATGGAGGTGACAGCCTTATCCTGGGCAATGGCAGATAGAAGGGCTGCCTGATTGTCAGTAAGGGAATCGTAGTAATTCACGAATGCCACTTCCTGCTCGTTCACCAATTCCAGGGTTACATCATCTATTTCCGCTGTCGTTATCTCCTTTCCGTTCTGATAGAGTCGGTTCAGAATATCCTGTATATACCAGGTTTGACCATCCACCTTATTATATAGATAGGCAAAGGTATCAGGATCCATGGTCAGATTCCGGGTTCCCATCCATCTGTTGGCAAAACGATGATACTCATCCAGGTTGATGAGGGGAAGATTGAGAATTTGCGAACTCTGATAGAATGGTCGCTTTGCCGACAGGAACATGTCGGTCATCATGTGCTGCTTACTGCCTGCAAAGATGAAATATACATTTGGCAAGAACTGGATGTAGGAGCGCAGCAGGGCCTCTGTGCCATCTTCAGGATATTCGGCTATCTGCTGAAACTCGTCTATGGCAATATAGATTCGTTTCTCCGATTGTTTCAGATACTCGAAGATATGTTTGAGAGAATCTTCGCTCTGGCTTGGTGAAACCGTAATCGAGAACGTAGGGATTCCCGTCATCTCATCAAACGACATCGTAGGCTTGTAGCCGGCAAAGAAAGTGGTAATCTTGCGCATGGCAGTTTGCGAGAAAGTATCAACCTTCCCGATAACCGTCTTTGCCAATAATTGGATGAATTGGCTCAGATTTCTTGTGGCATTGATGTCGAGATAGAAACAATGCGTCTCTGGCTCCTGCTTGCTGATGTTCTCAAAGACATGGTGTATGAGTCCCGTCTTTCCGATGCGTCGAGGAGAGATGAGGACGATGTTGCGCTCATTCTGCAAAGCCTTCATGATGAGATCCGTCTCTTTCTTGCGGTCGCAGAAGTATTCTGTTCCCTTATATCCGTAGATAACAAATGGGTTATTCAGCTGTTCCATAACGTTTTATATCTATTCCATGTTTTATGTTACATATTTTATGAAATGCAAAGATACGATTTTTTATGTAACTATCATCATTCTTTTCCTAATAATTTTTAAAACTTTCATTTTCCGTGTTTCAACTTTCTCATAGAGAGCATCGTCGATGAGGTATCTACGACGGTCAAATGACTGTGTTTTTAGAAGAGATTTGTAAGCTCATTTTGTGATATTTCTAAACAGAATATTGCATTTGGACGTTATTTTGTCGTGAAAAATATCTATCTGATATAAAAAACCGCAAAAATAAGAAATATTGCTTGGCTTTTTGCTGGAATTGTTATACCTTTGCATCTAAATACATATTTTATGAAATCTTTTATAAAATAATGCAGCATGACATATAAACGTAGCATATTATAAAACAGGCTAAGTGAATATATAAGAAAGCTTATATAAATTTATATATATTATGGTATATATATTGATGTGTTTTAAGATTATGTGAGGATAATAAATATAAGAAGAGATAGATAATATGAGAATGAAGGTTTTATTTGCTTCCCTGTTGCTGGCTGCTTCGGGGCAAGTGCTGGCACAGTCTTCCGGACAGATTGGAGGACAGGTCTTCGATGAGAATGGAGATCCCGTAGTGGGTGCCCAGATTTTGGTAAAAAGTTCTAAGACAGGAACTGTGACCGACATTGACGGTAAGTTCAGTCTGCCAAGTGTAAAACAGGGCGAGGCAATCGTGATCAGTTATCTCGGTATGGACTCCCAGACCGTGAAGGCTGCTCCGGGCATGAAGGTAAACATGCACTCGCAAGACCGCCAGCTCGATGAAGTCATTGTCGTGGCTTATGGTGAGCAGAAGAAATCCTCTTTCACGGGTTCAGCAGGTGTATTGGATGCAGACAAAATAGCCGTGCGTCCTGTAAATAATGTAGCTGATGCCTTGGAAGGTCAGGTGGCTGGTGTGCAGATGTACAAGTCTTCAGGTGATCCTTCTGCCACTCCTTCTTTCTTGATTCGTGGTATCAGTTCTATCAATGCCAACCAGGAGCCATTGATTATCCTGGATGGTGCACCATTCTCTGGTTCATGGAATGATATCAATCCAAACGATGTGGCTTCCATGACCGTATTGAAGGATGCTGCATCCAATGCTCTTTATGGAGCCCGTGGTGCCAATGGCGTCATCATGATTACTACTAAGAATCCGCAGAAAGGCAAAACCGTGGTTACGCTGGATGCCAAGTGGGGCAGCACGAGCCGTGCCACCCAGGATTATGATATGATTTCCGACCCAGGACAATATTATGAGTTGCAGTATGGTGCTGTCTATCGCAATAATATCGCCAATGGCATGACTCCTTATGCTGCCCATGCCGCAGCCAACAAATCTATTATCAGCAGCGATACTTCCAATGGCGGTTTGGGTTATCTCTGTTATGCAGTGCCAGACGGCCAGTATCTCATCGGTGATAATGGCAAGTTGAATCCGAATGCTACTCTTGGCAATCGTGTATATTATAAGGGTAAGGTATATACTGTCACTCCAGACAACTGGTTGGACGAGTCTATGCGTCACACCTTGCGTCAGGAATACAACGTGAGCGTGAATGGTGGTAACGATGCGGCTCAGATGTATGCTTCCTTGGGTTATCTCAATGAACCTGGTATCGCCTATGGTTCTGGTATCAAGCGCTATACCGCCCATCTGAAGTCAACCTTGAAGGCTAACGAATGGTTGAAGGTGGGTGGCAATGTGAACTATGCACATACCAATACCGACCAGGCTGGTTCTAATTCTGGCTATAATGTCTTCTATGCAGCGAGCCGTATAGCTCCGATTTATCCTCTTTATATACGTGATGGCGAGGGCAATATCATGACCGACCAGAATGGTAAGATGTGTGACTATGGTGATGGTGCAGTCAACGGACTTGTGCGTAGCGTAGTGGCAAAGCAGATCAACTCGTTGAAGGATGACCAGTTGCAGACCAATAATTCAGTGGCTAATTCCTTCTCTTTGGCTGGTTTTGCTGACATCACTCCTACATTTGTCAAGGGATTGAAGCTGACTCTCAATGGCACGGTGAGTGATTATGAGTATCGCTATACCTCCACTTATCAGCCTTTCTATGGTTGGGGCGCAATGTCTTATCCGGAGGGACAGGTGAGCAAGAGCCATAGTCGTACGTTTGCAACCAACTTCCAGCAGCTCATCAATTATGCCCATAGTTTCGGTGATCACAATATGACTTTGCTCTTCGGTCATGAGAATTCTACTTCTACAGACGAGGGTGTAAGTGCTACGCGTTCTGGTATGTTCTCTTATTTCGACAACCAGGAATTGAGCGGTGCCATCAAGGTTCAGGACGGCAGTTCCAATCAGTCAAAATATAATACCGAGGGCTATTTCTTCCGTGGTATGTATGATTATGACGGCAAGTATTTTGCCCAGGCATCCTATCGCTGTGATGCATCTTCCAATTTTGCTCCAGGTCATCGTTGGGGTAGTTTCTATTCCTTCGGTGGTGCTTGGATTCTCACCAAGGAGAAATGGATGGAGAGCAGCAAGGGATGGCTCGATATGCTGAAAGTGAAGGCTTCCTTCGGTCAGCAGGGTAATGATGGTATCGGCAGCAACCTCTACCGCGACCTCTATGTGGTGCGCAACAATAATGGCGAGGTGGCTGTTACCGTCAGTTCCAAGGGTAATCCTAACATCACTTGGGAGACCAATACCAATGTCAATGCAGGTGTGGAATTCGGTATGTTCAATAATCGCCTGACAGGTAGCTTGGAATATTTCTATCGCAAGACCACCGATATGCTCTGCTATGTCTATTATCCTAAGTCATACGGCTATGATGGTATCTATGACAATGTAGGCGATATGGTAAACAAGGGTGTGGAACTTTCCCTCTCTTATGATGCCATCCGTACCAAGGACCTGGTGTGGAACATCAATCTCAATGCCACCCATTATCGCAATAAAATCGTCTCTCTGAATCCAGACAATATCAACAGTACATTGGATGGTCATGGCGGATATGTAAGTGAATTCTACTTCTATGGTGAGGGACTTCCGATGTACACCTGGCGTATGCCAAAGTATGCAGGTGTGGCAGAGGATGGACAGTCTATGTGGTATGTGACCGACGAACAGGGCAATACTACGACCACCACCACTTATAATGATGCGACAGACTATAACTGTGGCAATCCAACTCCAGATATCTATGGAGGTTTTGGTACCAGTGTGAATTTCAAGGGATTCGACTTGGCGTTCAATTTCTCCTATTCCATCGGTGGTAAGGTGCTCGATGAGGGTTACAGAAACCTGATGGGCAGTCCTACATCCACCAGTCTGGGATACAATTTCCATAAGGATGTGCTCAAGGCATGGTCAGAGGATAATACCTCTTCTAATATACCTCGTTTCCAGTTTGGTGATGACTATTCCAACTCTACTTCCGACCGATTCCTGACTAATGGCAGCTGGTTGAGCCTGAACAACATCAACCTGGGCTATACATTCCCTAAGGTATGGTCGAGCAAGTTGGGCTTCAGCAAGATGCGTGTCTATGCCTCTGCAGATAATGTCTGTCTCTGGACCAAGCGCAAGGGTCTTGATCCTCGAACCAGTTCTGCAGGTTCTCCAGGTACTGAGAACTATTCGTTCACACGTACCATCTCGGCAGGTATAACACTCCAATTCTAACTCTCAAACAAAAGGACGATTATGATGATGAACAAGAAAATAATGAAGATGGCTGTGATGCCATTCATGATATTGGCTGCTTCTTCCTTGATGCAGAGTTGTATAGAGGAAGAGTTTCCTACTGATTATGCGACAGGTGAGCAGATGCAAACTGCCAAGAACCCTGGCAAGATATTGCTCAACGGCTTGAATGCCAAAATGGTGGAGCAGTTCTCTTATAACGGAGCACAGGTGGCATACGACTGGGGTTATCCAAGTCAGATGCTGATACGTGATATCCTGGGTGGCGATGAGCCTGTTAGCAATGTTACCAATGATTACTTGGCATGGATAGCCGACGGCACCTCGCTCAATGTGTTCTCGCTCTATACCTATTCTTATTATTATGACTTGGTGAGCAATGCCAACAACATGGTGGAGAAGTTCGGTTCTGATGATTCTGACCAGAAGGCATACGCCGGTGCGGCTCGTGCCTACAGAGCATTGGCTTATCTCGACATGACCCGTATGTTTGAGTACAAGACCACGGGCTTCAGCAGTTTGGATGCTCAGGCAGAGAAAAGCAAGGTGGCTGGACTCACCGTGCCTATCGTGACAGAGAAGACAACCGCCAAGGAGTCTAAGAATAATCCTCGTGCTCCATTCTATACCATGTATCGTTTCATCCTGAACGACCTGAAGTTGGCGGAATCAGAGATGAAGGGTTTTGAACGTGCCAACAAGACACAGCCAGATGAGAGCGTGGTCTATGGACTGGAGGCTCGTCTGTGGCTGGAGATGGCTACCCGTTTTGAGAAGAATCCAGAAGACTTGGCTACCCAGCTCGCTCATGAGGAAGATGCTGATGGCTACGCTAAGTTGGGTGTGACCACCGCTGATGAGTGCTATGCCAAGGCTGCAGAATATGCACAGAAGGCGATGGCGCTCGATGGCTATGCTCCGCTGAGCAGCGACGAGTGGCACAATGAGAAGACGGGCTTCAATCTTGCTACAGGTGCCTGGATGTGGTCTGCTTCTATGCAGGACAAGGATATGTTGACCTACTATTGGTATTCATGGTTGTGCTGGATGGGTTCCGAGGCTCCTAATCTCACATGGGGTGGTATGGGCACATATCGCTGCATCGACAAGTCTCTCTATGAGAAGATGCCTGATGCCGACTGGCGCAAGACTACATGGGTGGATCCTTCTGATGTGAATGCCACAGCGGTTCCTTCTAAGTATAAATCCATTCTCAAGTCAGACCAGTGGCAGGATCTCCCAGCTTATGCCGGCATGAAGTTCCGCATGAGCTCTGGCAATCAGACCGATTACAACGTAGCGATGCTTTTCGATATACCTCTGATGCGTGTAGAGGAGATGTACTTCATCCTGGCTGAGGCTAAGGCACACACACAGAACGTGGAGGCAGGCAAGATGGTCTTGACAGATTTCATGAACACCTATCGTTATACCGATGGTTCATACCAGTGTGCTGCTACCGATATGGATGCTTTCATCCAGGAACTGATGGTGCAGAAGCGCATCGAGTTCTGGGGTGAGGGACTTGTCTATTTCGACCGTAAGCGTCTCGGTATGCGCATCCAGCGTTATTATGATGGCAGCAATTATCCAGCCTCTGCCCAGCTCAATTCCAAGGAAGGCAAGGTGGCTCCATGGCTCAACTATTACATCTACGACTATGAGCGTGACCAGAATACTGCCGTGGTGCTCAATCCTGACCCAACGAATGCTGCGACCTCTCAGACGGATTATTGATTTCGGATTCATTTATAAAAGGATTTAGATTAGAAATTATGAAAAAGTTCATATATCAGATATTGATGGTGCTGGCTATAGGTGCAGGATTCACAGCCTGTGATAGCGATGACGACTACCAGCCTGGAGCGCCAACCCCTGCCAACAGTATGCAGGTGTATTTCGATGCCGACAATACTGCCGACTATGTTTGTGGTCCTGGCGAACAGCCTGAGATGGAATTGAAGGTATCTCGTGTGAATGACAGTGAGGCTGCCGAGGTGCCTATCGTTTGCAAATCGGCAAGTGAGGGACTCATCATCCCGTCATCGGTGAAGTTTGAAGCTGGTCAGAAGACGACATCTCTCACCATCGGGGTGGGAGAAATGGAGGAGGATAAGAAGTATTCCTTCGACCTTGCCATAGATGAGGCTTACGCTGATCACTATAGCAGTCAGTTCAAGGGTACTTCCCATTTTAGCGGTTATGCACTGCAGGCTTCCTGGAAAACATACGTCAAGGATGCAGACATGACCTGGACCATTAACGGAAACCAGCAGAAGTGGACTGTGGATATCGAGCGCCTGGGTAGCACCAACCGCTATCGCATCAAGGATTTCGTAGGTTCCGGTCTGGACATGGTGTTCCTGGTAGGTGGTGTGGCATCGGGAGCAACTTCCTACAACAAGATTCTGCCATATACCAATTATTACAGTTATAATGACGGAACCGTAGATGGCTATTACCTCTATGATTCCAGCAAGGGTGAATGGCCTTCATGGACGGTGGGCGACAAGACCGTGTCTTCCCTCTGCATTATGAACTCTTATATCGGTTATGGTGATTATTCCTATGTCTCCTTCAAATTGGGTTATTGTGTATTCGCTACTTATTCCACAGATTATACCGATGGAACTTCTGAAGGCTACAACTATATCGAAGTGATGTGGAATCCATAGGAGTGAAATGAGGACTCATGAGCAATCTATAATTTCATGAACAAAATGGAATTTCATGAACAGAAGAAAATAAAATAACATTAAAATAGCAATAGAATGAAAAAGATATATAGCATATTATTCCTCCTCATTGCCGTTAGCCTGGGCTTCAGCTCATGTAGCGATGATGATGTCGTAAAGACACAGTTGGAGGCTCCCGCTATCTCATCGGATATCACGAAGGCCACCTCGCTGTCTTTCAACTGGCAGCCTGTGGCTGGTGCTACCCAGTATGCATACGAATTGTATGATGACAATGACAACCGGGTGCTGGGAGATATGACAAGTGGTACAACCCTGATAGCCACTGGTCTGGAGCCTACCACCACCTACACCCTGAAGGTATGGGCATACGCAGCATTGACTGGCGATAAGAGTACATCACCTATCGCCACCCTTACCGCTACTACCACAGCCCAAACACCTTTGGCTAATCCTGTACCTTCGGCAAGTTCTGCCAACGGCGGTGTAACCATCACCTGGCCTGAGGTGGAGAATGCCACCGGTTATTCTTACCACTATCAAGATGCAGACGGCAAGGAGGTGAGCGGACAGACGGAGGCCAACAGTGTGCTTCTTACCGGTCTGGCTATCGGTGAATACACCATCTATATCACGGCTACAAGTTCTGACCCGGAATATGCCGATTCAGAGCCTATCGCACTGAAATTTGAGCGTACTAAGGCTGAGGTATGGCGCCATACGGGAACTTACACATCTGCAGCCCTTGGCAAGTCGTTTACCGCTACCCTCGTTCATTATGATGATGGCAGTTATACTTTGGAGAATCCGTTGGGTGAGGAAGGTTATAGCATCAACTTCACCGTTCCTGAGGGTTCTACCGAGATAACTCCTTCCACTACAGCCGACGACTATGGTTATTATTCCATCTATCTGAGCAGCAAGTATTATGTGAGCATCTATCCGTCAGGAGGCTATTCCCGGTTTACAGGCGATGAGTATGCTGGCGAGGTTTGGTTCTGTTCATATCTTTATGATTATGATGGCAATCAGATAGGTGATACTTATGGCTATGACGATTTCACCTGGAGCGATGGGGATGAGATCCCAGAGGGCTGCAAGGCGGAAGTGCCAGCCATGCTTACTACCACTTGGGGACAGTATGCGCCATTTTGGAACGATACACCAACCAAGGATGGCAAGCAGTGCCTTACGGGTTGTGTGGCTACATCCCTGGCTCAGATCTTGAATTATTACAAGTATCCAGCTCAGCTCTCTGATGGTACGGTGATTGATTGGGACAACATGCTTCCTTCTTATGAGGAAGGCAAATATACCGATGCCCAGGCTGCTGCCGTAGCTCTCCTGATGGCTCGTTGCGGCGAGGTTGTCAATATGCAGTATGGCACAGATGTGAGCACCAGTCAGGTATCTGATATTGAGAACTATGGTTTTGCAAAGAAGTTCGGCTATATCGTGAAATATTACGGTTATCGCGACTATCCTAACCAGCAGGATGCTAAGCTCTGGAAGGAAGTTATCTTCAAGGAGTTGAGTGCCGGCCGCCCAGTGCTTTATGGCGGAACATCCTATAAGAATGGAGAAAATAACTATTTCTCTCATTCCTTCGTGATAGATGGTTACGACAGCAAGGGGCTCGTGCATGTGAACTATGGTTTCAATGGAGCCGGTAATGCCTGGGTGCCTATCGACAAGATGCCGCTGAAGACAGGTGGCTGGGATGAGACTTTCGATACCTATCAGACTCTGGTAGTCATCCATCGTCCTCAGGATGGTGAAATCAATTATGAGCTTCAGCCACAGTAACGTAGAATTCTTATGGTTTGGGAAGAAATCCGTAATTAAGTAAACGATTTCATACAATTATAATAAGGAATTGCGTGGTTATTGCTTTTCTTTTTGTACCTTTGCATCCGTTTGGCAAAAATACTTACCAAATCATGAAGGAAAGAAAATTCATTTTGAATATCAGTTAATATCTAATAATAAATTAAAGTAATGGCTACACTTACAATTTCTATTATTGTCGTTTTCGTGCTCGGCTATGCGCTCATAGCTACCGAAAGTTTGACAAAGGTAAACAAAGCAGCGATTGCCCTGTTGATGTTGGTAGGTTGTTGGACCCTCTACATGGTGGATCCGATGCAGTATCTCCAGTTGATGCACCCTGATTATACAGGTGGCGCTGCAGGTATGGTAGAGAAGGTGACCGGAATCATTCAGGAGCATCTGGGCGATACCGCTACTACACTTTTCTTCCTGATGGGTGCGATGACCATCGTGGAAATCGTAGACCAGAATGGCGGTTTCAACTGGGTTCGCAAGGTGATGAAAACCAAGTCTAAGCGTGCGCTCCTCTGGCGTATTGCTATTCTCACTTTCTTCCTCTCTGCCATCCTCGACAATCTGACCACCAGTATTGTGATGATCATGATTCTCCGCAAGCTCGTCACCGATCACAAGGACCGCATGGTTTATGCATCCCTCGTCATCATTGCAGCTAACTCGGGTGGTGCTTTCTCACCAATCGGCGACGTTACCACCATCATGCTCTGGAACAAGGGATTGATTACCGCAGCCGGCGTTATCGCCGAAATCTTCATCCCGTCTGTGGTTTCCATGGTGATTCCTGCCCTCATCCTTCAGACCATGTTGAAGGGCGAACTCGTGATGCCTGAGGTTTCTGCCCAGCAGAATGCAGCGGTCAGCGATTTCACCGAAGGTCAGCGCAAGGCTGTGTTCTGGTTGGGAGTAGGCGGTTTGATCTTCGTTCCTATCTTCAAGAGTATCACCCACTTGCCTCCATTCGTAGGAATCCTCCTGGTATTGGGCGTTCTCTGGACTGCTACCGAAGTTTTCTATCGCGGTTTGCATCGTGGAGCTGATGCCGAGGGCACTCAGAAGCGAGTAACCAAGTTGCTTTCTCGTGTGGATATGAGTACCATCCTCTTCTTCCTCGGTATCCTGATGGCAGTATCCTGCCTGGCTGAGATTGGCGTATTGACTGCTTTGGGTCAGGGCTTGAACGTCGTATTTGATGGCAACCACTACCTCGTAACTGGTATCATCGGTGTGCTTTCAAGTATTGTTGACAATGTGCCTCTGGTAGCCGGATGTATGGGAATGTATCCTGTGGCAGCCGCTGGTGATATGGCTGTGGATGGTGTCTTCTGGCAGTTGCTCGCCTACTGTGCCGGTGTCGGTGGTTCAATGCTGATTATCGGTAGTGCCGCTGGTGTGGTAGTAATGGGCTTGGAGAAGATTACCTTCGGCTGGTATATGAAGCACATCTCCTGGATTGCTTTCGTAGGTTACATCGCAGGTATCGTTTGCTACTGGTTCATCCGCACCTTCCTTTATGCTATCTAAGGGATAAGCATTTCCGTTGAAAGGGACAATAGTTTTCGCTTACGTGAAAAGTTTATGTAGAAAAGTCTCATAGTCTCTTTTTCTATTGAAAATATCGGCTTAAAGACTTGATAGATAATAAGATAAAAAGAATGAGACTTCTCGGTTCTGATGCTGGGAAGTCTCATTTATTTATGATGGAATATCTGGTTAAAGGTTATTCTTGTTGATGATTGATTTTGGCAATCATTATTGTGTTGCCCAAATTTGGGTTCTTAGTTTGGGCACTTGTTGCCCGCCTCGTGAGCAACGGTTGCTCGTCTCATGTTCATCGATTCCCCATCACGTGATCCCCGAGGGACCGCTTGAAGAGCATGGCAGGAACTTTTGGAGGGGGTGACTCCAAGTTTAGTCAACTCAGCATCTTTAGCGAGTTGAACAATCTCAAGATTCTCACGTTGAAGGATGAATACAGTAGCTGTTGTGGTA
>ERZ773178.2499-NODE-2499-length-16926-cov-4.774702_pt1 | contig 16926 bp, 16 predicted proteins | sample MGYA00580533_ERZ773178 | MGnify/ENA primary metagenome ERZ773178 (study PRJEB29015, sample SAMEA2737859) | human gut metagenome | biome: human gut; feature: human-associated habitat; material: faeces | place: China | collected 2012 ...
GCCGCCATGGCCGCCGAAATTCTCATCGGCAAGACCATCCTCGAGGCTCTGAACACCGATCTGGTGTGCGACGCCATCAACACCGCCATGCGGGAGCTGTTCCTGCAGATCGTTTACGGCCGCAGCCAGTCTGCGTTCTCCGAGGGCGGTCTGGTCGTGGGCGCTTCTCTGGAAGACTTGGGCAAGGGTCTGCGCAGTCAGGTGGGCACCATGTTCGCCACCAAGTCCAAGGGTCCCCGTTATCTGGAAATGGCCGAGGGCTATGTCACCCGCGTTGCTCTGGACGACGATAACCTGATCATCGGCTATGAGTTTGTAAACCTGGGCAAGATGATGGACTTCATGAAGAAGGGCGACGACGCCAACACCGCCTACAAGAAGGCTATGGGTCACTACGGCCGCTTCGACAACGCGCCCAAGTACATCGACCCCCGTCAGGAATAAGAGGAGGACGAAACAATGGCTTTGTTTGAAAGTTACGAAAGAAGAATTGACAAGATCAACGGCGTCCTCGCTCAGTACGGCATCTCCTCCGTGGAAGAGTGCCGGGAGATCTGCAAGGCGAAGGGCTTCGACCCCTACGAGATCGTCAAGGGCATTCAGCCCATCTGCTTTGAGAACGCCTGCTGGGCTTACACCGTGGGCGCTGCCATCGCTCTGAAGAAGAACGTCAAGACCGCCGCTGAGGCCGCCGAGGCCATCGGTATCGGCCTGCAGGCTTTCTGCATCGACGGTTCCGTCGCCGAGGACCGCAAGGTCGGTCTGGGCCACGGCAATCTGGGCGCCATGCTGCTGCGGGACGAGACCAAGTGCTTCGCTTTCCTTGCCGGTCATGAGTCTTTCGCCGCTGCCGAAGGCGCTATCGGCATTGCCCGCTCCGCCAACAAGGCTCGTAAGGAGCCTCTGCGGGTCATCCTGAACGGTCTGGGCAAGGACGCCGCCCAGATCATCTCCCGGATCAACGGCTTTACCTATGTGCAGACCAAGTTTGACTACTACACCGGCGAGCTGAAGATCGTCAAGGAGTACAAGTACTCCGACGGCGAGCGCGCGGCTGTCCGCTGCTTCGGCGCTGACGACGTCCGCGAGGGCGTGGCCATCATGCACCACGAGGGCGTGGACGTTTCCATCACCGGCAACTCCACCAACCCCACCCGCTTCCAGCATCCCGTTGCCGGCACCTACAAGAAAGAGTGCATCGAGCAGGGCAAGAAGTACTTCTCCGTGGCCTCCGGCGGCGGCACGGGCCGTACTCTGCATCCCGACAATATGGCAGCCGGTCCCGCTTCCTACGGCATGACCGACACCATGGGCCGTATGCATTCCGACGCCCAGTTCGCCGGTTCCTCCTCCGTGCCTGCCCACGTGGAAATGATGGGCTTCCTGGGCATGGGCAACAACCCCATGGTCGGCGCTACCGTTTCCGTGGCTGTTGCTGTTGAGGAAGCGCTGAAGAAGTAAAGGAACACTTTTCTTTCCCAAGTAACAAACAAGGAAGCACATCCTGCCTGAGAAATCAGATAAGATGTGCTTCCTGTTTTTGCGTTTTGGAGGTTTGGGGTGCTAGATGTTAATGGGCAAAAAATACAGCGCAGCATTGAATTTTTCCAGAATCAATGATATTATAATGAATATATGCGGTATTATGGGTTTTTGAGGTGACAGCTATGTTTTTGAGTATGATAATTCCGATATACAATGCCGGGAAATACTTGGCGGAGTGTCTGGATTCCTGCACGCAGCAGAATATTTCTCCTGATGATTACGAGATCATCTGCGTCAACGACGGCTCTACTGATGATAGTCCGGCAATCCTGAACGCATACGCCAGCCGGTTTCGTCAGATCAAAGTCATCACCCAGAGCAACGCGGGAGTCAGCGCTGCCCGGAATGCGGGTATGGATAACGCCGCGGGAGATTACATCTGGTTCATCGACGCGGACGATATCATTGTGCCCAATTGTCTGAAGCATTTGCGGGAAACATGCGCCGAAACGGATTGCGACCGGCTGGGATTTTCCCTGATTTCCGTGCCGGAGGATATGCCCTCATGGGAAAAGCGGCAGGAGCTGATTGCCGACAGCTCCGTAGAAAAGCCAACCTCAGATTGGGGATACATCGTCCTGTCCCTCATGCGCCGGTCATTTATTTTGGCTCACCGGATACGTTTTCTTCCCGAGATCTCCTATGGGGAGGACATGGTATTCAACTATAGCTGGGATCTTTATTCCTACAAATATGTGAAGTTGGAGCAGGTGCTGTACTTTTATCGCGCCAATCCGGCCTCCACAATGCAAACGCTGAAAACCTCCCGGGCGGCGCAAATCAAACGGATGCGGTCAATCATCCAGATTCTGCTGTGGCTCCGGGAAAACGGCACGCCGTACCTGGGAACAGGCGAGCTGCGGCCGGATGTGGCTTTGCGATATGCCAATATGCTGGAAATGCTGATCACCGGGTTAATGCCGGACATATCCCACCGGGACAGTCAGGCGCTCTGGGAAGAAATCAGAACATACCGCTTATTGGAGGATACGGAATGTCTGTATAAGGCAGACGCATCAGGTGATCTGATTCCGGACACAGATGCCGCATTCAGGATGCGCCGGAGATATGCTTTTAACCGACTGCGATTCTGCGTCCGCCATCCCGGACAGTGGCTGTTTCCCAAAGCGAACTGAAGCCGTTTCCAAAATCATGCAAGGGCATATCCGAACCCGTATGTACAAAAAATGCAGGCCCGAGCCAAGGCTCAGGCCTGCGTCGATCTTTAGTCTTCGTCCCAGTTGTGCCAGACGTTCTGGACGTCGTCGTCGTCGTCCATGATGTCCAGCAGCTTCTCCATCAGGGAGATCTGCTCCGGGTCAGTGAGCTTCTGGTAGTTCTGGGGCACCATTTCGATCTGGGCGGATACGAAGCTGTAGCCCTTCTGCGTCATGGCGTCGGCCACGGCGTTGAAATCGTCGGGGTCTGTGTACACGGTGAACACGTCGTCCTCGGCCTCGAAATCATCCGCGCCGCAGTCCATGGCGTCCATCATGACCTGGTCTTCCTCGTAGTCGCCGTCCTCGTTGTCGATCACCAGCACGCCCTTCTTGTCGAAGGACCAGCTGACGCAGCCTGTCGCGCCCAGATTGCCGCCGAATTTGTCGAAGTGGTGGCGCATGGAACCGGCGGTGCGGTTGCGGTTGTCGGTCATGGTCTCCACGATCACCGCCACGCCGCCGGGGCCGTAGCCTTCGTAGGTAATGGTCTCGTAGTTGTCGCCGCCCGCGCCTGCCGCCTTTTCCAGGCAGCGCTTGATGTTGTCGTTGGGCATGTTGGCGGCCTTGGCCTTGGTGATGACGGTGGCCAGACGGGAGTTATAGGCGGGGTCTGCACTGCCGCCCTCCTTCACCGCGACGATCAGCTCTTTGGCGATCTTGGTGAAGGCTGCCGCGCGCTTGGCGTCCTGCGCGCCCTTGGTTTTCTGGATGTTATGCCATTTGGAATGTCCGGACATAGGTATATCTTCCCTTCAGCGAGTATATTCAAAAATCTTATCTATTTTATCAGAATCCGTGACAAAAATCAACACTTTCTCAATAGAATTTCATGCAGTCCCGGTGGGTTTCGGAAATTTTCACCTGAATGCCCGGGAACGCGGCGGCGATTTTCTCCGCCAGCACGGCCACAACGGGGTTCTCCGTGGCAAAATGCCCCGCGTCGATCAGATTCATCCCCAGCGCCTGCGCGTCCCAGAACTCATTGTACTTGATGTCCGCGGTGACGAAGGTGTCGCACCCGGCCTTGAAGGCGCTCATCAGCTCGTCGGAGCAATGCCCGCCGCCCACCGCCACCACGCGAACCGGCTTGCCGCCGTCCACGTAGCGCAGTCCCTCGGCGTTCAGGCTGCTCTTAACGATTTCCAGAAATTGGGAAAGGGGCTGCTCCTCTACCCTGCCCCGGCGCAGAAGACCCCACTGCCGTCCCTGATCGTCCCGGAAAAAGGGCGGGATGGTCTCCACGTCGTTCAGTCCCAGCGTAGCCGCCAGCACGTCGTTGACGCCCCCCGGGGCGCAGTCCAGATTGGTGTGGGCATTGACGGCGCTGATGCCGTTGCAGCAAAGGGTCATGATGCTCCGGCCGACGGTCGTTTCCTCCGTCACGGATTTGAGCGGGTCAAAAATAATTGGATGGTGGGTGACGATCAGCTCCGCGCCCCACTCCACTGCCTCCCGGCACACCCCCTCAAAGGGGTCGAGCGCCACGAGAACCTTGGTAACGGGGGTCTCCCGGCTGCCGCAGAGCAGCCCCACATTGTCCCAGTCCATTTTCATGTAGGTTGGGGCAAGGGTTTCTACGTACTTGAGAATGTCAGCTACAGTCGTCATCGGTCAGTTCCTCCAAAATCGCTTTGTAGTGCCTGTACTTTTCCTCGTCCCCGCCGGACAGCCCCGCAACGGTCTTGCGAAGGCCGGAAAGCACACTCTCCCGGAAAGCCGGAAGCAGTTCGCTGCCGCTGCGGCGCAGTGCCGGGGTGATGTAATATTCGCCGTCGGTCAGCGTCTCCCCGGGGGCGTAGACCACTTCCATGACGGGGTAGATGAATTTCCCGTCCTTCGCCAGCGTCTCCCGGTGGATAGCGTAGCCCTGACCGTACAGATACCGGCGCAGCTCCGGCCGCTTGCTCTGGCACTGGAGGATCAGCCGGTAGCGTTCGCTTTTCAGCCAGGGCGCGGCGTCCAGAATGGACATCATGGTGTCCGCCCCCATCCCCGCGCAGACCATGCAGTCAAATTCCCGGGGGACATCGCGGATGCCGTCGGACAGGTAGAAGGACATCCTCTCCTTCACGCCGAATTTTTCCGCGTTGCGGATGGCGCTTTGCAGGGGCATTTCCCGGACGTCGGAGGCAATGACCGCGCTGGCGATGCCGTTTTTCAGAAGGTAAATACCGAGATAACCGTGGTCACAGCCCACGTCTGCCACCCGGTCGCCGGGCTTGACATAGCCGCAGCAGGCCAGCAGCCGGTTGGAAAGGGGTATTTTCACGGGCGTCCCTCCTTCTATACGAAAAAAGCCATCCCGGCAATTGTCCGGGATGGCGCTGCCGGTATTTTATCCGTTCTGCTTCGCGGCTTCGTTGGCCTCGTAGGCTTCCAGGAAATTGTTCAGCTGGGCGAGGAACGGCTCGCAGTCCACACCGTGAACCATGCAGGCTTCCTCAACGGTCTCACCCCGGGAAGAGGGGCAGCCCAGGCAGTGCATACCGATGGCGAAGAACAGGGGTGCGGACTGGGGCGCGACGTCCAGAATGTCCCCGATGATGGTATCCTTTTCAATTTTTACAGCCATTATAATGACCTCCTTGTTTTTATCTGCGACTATTATAACCGCACATGTGAAAAAAAACAAGAGGAAAGTCGTAAAAGATACGCAGCCGCTCCGCAGATTTTTTGTGGCAAGGTTGCCGATGATCAGAGCATCCGTCCTCGCCCATCCAGACAACACCCGCAAAATCCGCTTCTTTCCCCATAGAATTGGCCGGGCAGCGCTGCATCCCCTTTGCCACGCCGTTTTCCTGTTCAGCCCCGACGTACCATGTGGTAAAACGCACCTTCTCCAATGGATGTTGTCTGTTGAATCGGCTCGCCGACAATGCGGAATCCCGCCTTTTCATAGCACCGGATCGCCCGCTGATTCCATGTTCTGACTTCCAGGTACATAGGTTTCCCGGGAAACAGCGTCTGCGAAATTTCCCACGCTGTCCGGGTCATCTGCTGCCCGTACCCCTTGCCGCAGCAATCGGGATTCGCCCCGATTCCGAAGAACACCTCCGGGTCTTCCCCGTTCAGATTGATAAAGCCGACCAGATCTTTCCCGTCATAAAAGGAATACAAATGGTTCTCCGGATTCGCAAACCCGAACCCCCGCTTTTTCTGTTCCTCATAGGAAAGGCTGTTGTAAATCGCGTATTCCCCGGGATATTTCCACCGGGCGATGCAGTATTTTTCTTCTTCGGTCATTTTGTGATACTCAAGCATGTTCTTCCTCCTGAAAATGGTTTGATGCTCGGTTTACCCGCTACATTATAGCAAGGAAACGGGAAAAGTCAACCTGCCCGTATCGACCGTGTCCTTCCGATTTCATCAAAACAGTTCGCCCTCCAGCCTGAGAAGTCTTAGGCCGGAGGGCGTCGGTTCTGTTTTGCTTATTTCGTCTCGTCGGTGCCGTAGTAGGCGTTGAGGTACATCTGCTTGATCTCGCTCATGAGGGGATACCGGGGGTTCGCGCCGGTGCACTGGTCGTCGAACGCCTGCTCAACCATGCTGTCCAGCCGGTTCAGGAAGTCGGTTTCGTCAATGCCGTAGTCCCGGATGGTCTTTTTGATGCCGATCTTGACCTTCAGCTCGTCGATGGCCGTGATCAGGTTCTCCAGCTTCTCCTCGTCCGTGGCGCCGCCCAGCTTCAGATAGTCGGCGACCTCAGCATACCGCGCCAAAGTGTGGGGGTGGTCGTACTGGGAGAAGGTGCCCATCTTCGCGGGAACCTCGGCGGCGTTGAAGCGCAGGACTTCGTCAATCATCAGGGCGTTGGCAACGCCGTGGGGCAGATGGTGGAACGCGCCCAGCTTGTGCGCCATGGAGTGGCACACGCCCAAAAATGCGTTGGCAAAGGCCATACCGGCCATGCAGGCGGCGTTTGCCATGTTCTCACGAGCCTTGGGATCCTTCGCGCCGTTTTCGTAGGCGGAGGGCAGGTTCTCAAAAATCAGCTTCAGGCTCCGCAGCGCCAGACCGTCGGTGTAGTCCGTGGCCATCATGGAGGCGTAGGCTTCCAGCGCATGGGTCACGGCGTCGATGCCGGAGGCCGCGGTCAGTCCCTTGGGGGCGTTCATCATCATGTCGGCGTCCACGATGGACATTTTCGGCAGCAGCTCGTAGTCCGCCAGCGGGTACTTGACGCCGGTGGTTTCATCGGTGATGACGGCGAAGGGAGTCACCTCGGAGCCGGTACCGGCGGTGGTGGGGATGGCGACGAAATAGGCCTTTTCGCCCATCTTGGGGAAGGTGTAGACACGCTTGCGGATATCCACAAAGCGCATGGCCATGTCCTGAAAATCCGCCTCGGGATGCTCATACAGCACCCACATGATCTTGCCCGCGTCCATGGCGGAACCGCCGCCGATGGCAAGAATCAGATCGGGCTTGAAGGCTGCCATCTGCGCCGCGCCCTCTCTGGCACAGGCGAGGGTGGGATCGGGAGCTACGTTGTAGAAGGTGGTGTGGGTGATCCCCATAGCGTCCAGCTTCTCCTCCACCGGCTTCGTGTAGCCGTTCTGGTACAGGAACGCGTCGGTGACGATGAATGCCTTCTTGTAATTTTTCAGCTCGGCCAAAGCTACCGGCAGGCAGCCCTTCTTGAAATAAACCTTTTCAGGCGCACGGAACCAGAGCATGTTCTCCCTCCTAATTGCCACAGTCTTGATGTTCAGCAGGTGCTTGATGCCCACGTTCTCGGAAACGGAGTTGCCGCCCCAGGAGCCGCAGCCCAGCGTCAGGGAGGGAGCCAGCTTGAAGTTGTACAGGTCGCCGATGCCGCCGTGGGAGGACGGAGTATTCACCAGAATGCGGCAGGCTTTCATTTTCTCCGCAAAGGCGTCCAGCTTCTCCTTCCCGCTCACCGTGTCCAGATAGACGGAAGCGGTGTGGCCGTAGCCGCCATCCTTGACAAGGGTGTCCGCCTTGTTCATGGCGTCGGTGAAGTCGGACGCCCGGTACATGGCAAGCACAGGGGACAGCTTCTCGTGGGCAAAGGCTTCGGAGAGATCGGTGGAGGTCACTTCACCGATGAGGATTTTGGTGCTTTCGGGGACATCGACGCCCGCCAGCGCCGCGATGGTATGGGCGGACTGCCCCACGATCTTGGCGTTCAATGCGCCGTTAATCAGGATGGTTGCACGAACCTTGTCGATTTCCTCCCCGTTCAGGACGTAGCAGCCGCGCTTGATGAATTCCGCCTTGACCCGGTCGTAGATGCTGTCCAGCACCACCACGCTCTGCTCGGAAGCGCAGATCATGCCGTTGTCAAAGGTCTTGGAATGGATGACGGAAGAAACCGCCAGCAGAATGTCGGCGCTGTCGTCAATGACGGCGGGGGTGTTGCCGGGGCCGACGCCCAGAGCGGGCTTGCCGGAGGAGTAGGCAGCCTTCACCATGCCGGGGCCGCCGGTGGCGAGGATCAGGTCGGCCTCCCGCATCACCTGATTGGTCAGCTCCAGGGAGGGCTTGTCTATCCACGCGATGATGCCTTCCGGCGCACCGGCGGCGACCGCCGCCTCCAGCACCACCCGTGCGGCGGCGATGGTGCAGCCCTTCGCCCGGGGGTGGGGGCTGATGATGATGCCGTTGCGGGTCTTCAGGGAGATCAGGGTCTTGAAAATGGCGGTAGAAGTGGGGTTCGTGGTGGGAATGACCGCCGCGATGACGCCGATAGGCTCGGCAATGCGCTGAATGCCGTAGGCCGTGTCTTCCTCAATGACACCGCAGGTCTTGGAATCCTTGTAGGCGTTGTAAATATATTCAGCGGCATAGTGGTTCTTGATGACCTTATCCTCCACTACGCCCATACCGGTTTCGGCTACGGCCTGCTTGGCCAGAGGAATGCGCATCTGATTGGCTGCGGTAGCGGCAGCCAGAAAAATTTTATCCACCTGCTCCTGCGTATAAGTGGCAAATTTCTCCTGTGCCGCGCGGCACTTTGCCAATGCTTCGGTCAGTTCCTGAGCGGTGGTTACAGGTGCATATGTTTTATCCATGAAAATCGACCTTTCCGAACATTAATTATCAGTATTTTGTTACCGATATATTACTATCGATATAATAGCACATATCTCTGAAAAGTCAATCCCCATTATGAAATTTATTCGTAGGCAGAAATAGCCGGGCTTTCGGAGCGTATCGCTCTGAAAGCCCGGCTGCATTCTTCACTTATCACGTGCCAAGATAGGCCGCCTTCACCGCTTCATTTGCCAGCAGCTCCTCGCCGCTGCCGTGGAGGGTGATCCGGCCGGTCTCCATGACGTAGCCGAGATTGGCGGTTTTCAGCGCCATATTGGCGTTCTGCTCGATAAGCAGCACCGTCACGCCCTGCTTGTTGATCTCCTTGATGATCTCAAAGATGCCCTTGACGATGATGGGCGCAAGTCCCAGAGACGGCTCGTCCATCATGATGACCTTGGGGCGGCTCATCAGCGCACGGCCGACTGCCAGCATCTGCTGCTCGCCGCCGGACAGCGTGCCGCCCGCCTGCCATGAACGCTCTTTCAGTCGGGGAAACAGGTCAAACACCCAGTTCAAGTCCTCCGCCAGATCGTCCTTGCGCAGGTAAGCGCCGATTTTCAGGTTTTCCAGCACCGTCATGTCCGGGAAGATACGCCGTCCCTCGGGTACCAGCGTGATGCCCTTGGACACGATCATGCTGGAATCCATGCCGGTGATGTCCTCGTCCAGAAAGGAGATTTTTCCCGCGGAGGGCTTCACCAGCCCCGCGATGGCGCGGAGGGTGGAGCTTTTGCCAGCGCCGTTGGCGCCGATCAGGGTCACGATCTCCCCTTCCGGCACGTCCAGACTGATGCCCCTCACCGCTTCGATTCCGCCGTAATGCACCTGCAAGTCCCGAATTTCCAGAATGTTACGCATCCTCCGTCACCCCCAAATACGCCTCGATCACGCGCTTGTTCTGCTGCACTTCCTTCGGCACGCCCCGGGCGATCTCACTGCCGAAGTCAATGACATAAATGTAGTCCGAAATCTTCATGACCAGATCCATGTGATGCTCAATAAGGAAGACCGTCAGATGGTGTCTGTCCCGAATCTCTTTGATGTACTCCGCCAGTTCCTGCGTCTCCTGCGGGTTCATGCCCGCCGCCGGTTCGTCCAGCAGCAGCAGCTTGGGGTCCGTCGCCAGAGCGCGGGCGATTTCCAGACGGCGCTGCAGGCCGTAGGGCAGGCTGGTAGCGATCTCGTCCTTGTACTGCTCCAGTCCCTGCTCTTTCAGCAGCTCCATGGTTTCTTCCCGCATTCTCGCTTCTTCCTTGGCGTTCGCCCGGAAAATGGCGGAAAATACGTTCTGCTTGGCACGCATATGCTTGGCGACCAGCACGTTTTCAAACACAGTCATGCTCTTCCACAGGCGGATGTTCTGGAAGGTACGGGCGATGCCCAAGGACACCACATGATCCGGGGTGGGGTCAATGTTGCGCTCGTTCGCATACTTTTCCCCGTTGGTTCCCAGATAGTTCTTTTTCATTTTGCCGGTGGGGTGGTTGCGGATCATGGTCTTGCCCATGAATTCCACCCGGCCGTTGGTCGGCTGATACACACCGGTGATGCAGTTAAAGGCCGTGGTCTTGCCCGCGCCGTTGGGGCCGATCAGGGCGACGATCTGACCCTCCGGCACGTCCAGAGACAGGTCATTCACAGCAACTACGCCGCCAAACTGCATGGTGACGTTTTCCATACGAAGAACGTTTGTTTCGCTCATGCCGCTTCAGTCCTCCTTTTCCGCCGCCGGGGCAGCCTTTTTCCGCTTTTTCAGCAGTCCGCCGATGCCCTTCCAGCTCAGCTCTTTCTCCCCCATGATGCCCTTGGAGAAGAACAGCACGATGATCATGATGACCACGGAGAATACGACCATCCGGAAACCGCTGCGCAGCAGGGGCACCTTGAACGAGCCGATATAGGTCTCCCGATCCAGAAACCGCAGCCACCACTCAGAGCAGGCCACGTACAGGAATGTGCCGATGACGGAGCCGGAAACGGAGCCGATGCCGCCGATGACCACGATCAGCAGAATTTCATAGGTCATGGTGGAGGTAAAGACCTTCGCCTGAGCGTTGGCCACGTACATGGCGAACAGCGCGCCGCCCACACCGGAGAAGAAGCTGGAAATCACAAAGGAGAGCATCTTGTGCTTGAACAGGTTGATTCCCATGGCCTCCGCCGCCACCTCGTCGTCCCGGATGGCCTTAAAGGCGCGGCCATAGGAGGAGTTGATCAGCAGAACGATCAGCGTAATACTGACAATCGCCACAAGGAAGGGGACAAACGTACTCAGCCGCAGAACCACCTGCCCCGCCCCGTTCTTGATGTTGAAATCGGAGAAGGTGGGGAAGCCCTTAATCATGTTTGCGCCGTTGGTGATGGGGCCGAGGGTCTGCCACTGGAAAATCGCCCGGAGAATTTCGGCAAACCCCAATGTGGCAATGGCGAGGTAATCACTTTTCAGCCGCAGAACCGGCAGACCGATCAGCGCCGCGAACAGCGCGGCCACCAGCCCCGCCAGAATCAGTCCTACGAGAACGGCCAGCACCAGCGCCAGTCCGCCGCCGAATCCGGCGCTTCCCAGAAAGCTCTGGAAGCAATCCACCAGGGAGAACTTCACGGCCGAGCCGCCGTAGAGGTAATAAACCTGATCCTTGGCAGCCATGGGAACGGTGAGAATGGCGTAGGTATACGCGCCCAGCAGCATGAAGCCCGCCTGTCCCAGAGAGAACAGGCCGGTGAAGCCGTTGAGCAGGTTCATGGAAACGGCCACCAGAGAATACACCGCGCCCTTTTTCAGCACGGTAAACAGCTGGCTGGTGGGAAGGAAGACCGCAGGCAGTCCGGGAATGCGGTCGCTGATGTTTTCCAGCAGGATAATCAGCAAAAGCAGCACCGAAATGGAGATCAGCGCAGCGAAGCTGCCGTTTTTGTTTGTTTTCTGTTTCAGCATATCCGGCACCTCCTTAAACCTTATCCGTGGCCTTTTCGCCAAAGAGTCCGGTGGGCTTGCAGGTCAGGATGATGATGAGCAGCGCGAAGGTAAAGGCATCAGAGAACACGGAAACATTCCATGCCGAGGGCAGGCCCTTGATGATGGTCTCGCAGATGCCGATCAGGAACGCGCCGATCACCGCGCCGGGGATGGAGCCGATGCCGCCGAACACCGCCGCCACGAAGGCTTTCAGTCCCGGCATGGCGCCCGCCGTGGGGGTAATGGCTGGATAAGTGGTGAAGTACAGAATGGAACCCACCACTGCCAGAGCAGAACCGATGACAAAGGTCATGGAAATGACATTGTTGATCTTGATGCCCATCAGCCGCGCCGTCTCAAAGTCCTTGGAAACGGCACGCATGGCCATGCCGATTTTGGTGTGGTTGATCAGCTGGGTCAGCAGCACGATCAGCACCAGCACCAGAACAGGGGTGATGATGACCACCAGCTTCGTGGAGGTGCCGACAATGTCGATGGTTTTGTTCAGAATTCCGATGGTGGGATAAGTCATGGGCTGGCCGCCGGTGACGTAGGTCGCAGTGTTTTCCAGCAGATAGCTGACGCCGATGGCGGAGATCATGACGGACATTCTCGGGGCATTGCGCAGGGGCTTATAGGCCGCCCGCTCAATGAAAAAGCCCAGCGCCACCGTCAGGATGATGACAACAGGAATTGCCACGTAGATCGGCAGCACGGCGGAAACATAAATACCCAGCAGACCGGCGACCATAAACACGTCGCCGTGGGCAAAGTTGATCAGGCGCAGAATGCCGTAGACCATGGTGTAGCCAATGGCGATCAGCGCCAGCTGCCCGCCCAGAGAAATGCCGCTGAGCAGAATGGATACCATGTATTCCAGAGAAAACAGTTGTTCCACAGGGGTTCCTCCCTTTCTTTACGGAATCCCCGAAGAAGCCGTCAGCAGCCCCGCTCCGGACGGTTTTTTCAGAGATTCCCTGTCATAATAATACGACTGTTTGGCGGGGGGATTCGCCCCCCGCCAAACAATTCAATTGGAGATAATATCAGCTGCCGGAGCCGGTCTGGACGGTTTCCAGAACCCACGCGCCGCTGGCGGTGTCCGCCGCCTTGATGTAAGCGGTGTCGCGGATGGCGTCGCCCTGAGCGTCGAAGGCAATGGCGCCGGAAACGCCGGTGTAGGTGACGGAGGGCAGAGCGGCCATGATGGCGGCCTTGTCGCCGCTGTCGGCCTTCTTCATGGCCTCCAGAGCTACAAAGTAAGCGTCGTAGCCCATGGCGGTGACGGCGGAGATGGTGTCGTTGCCGCCGTTGGCAGCCAGCGCCTCGGAGCTGGCGTTGATGTACTCCTTGACGCCCGTATCAAACTCGGGAGCGCCGCCTTCCTGATAGAAGGTGGAGACGTACAGCTGCAGGTCGGTGCCCTTGATGGCTTCCAGAACCATGTTGTCGTCCAGCGTGTCGGAGCCGAGGAAGGGAGCCTCAATGCCCAGAGACGCGGCCTGGGTGATGATCTGCACGGCGTAGGCGATGGAGACAGGGGTGAAGATAACGTCCGCGCCCTCGCTCTTGGCCTTGTTCAGGTAGGAGCCGAAATCGGAGTTGCCGGTGGGGAAGGAGTCGGTGATGACCTTGCCGCCCGCAGCCTCAAAGACCTTGGTGAAGAAGGCGATCAGACCCTGGTCATACTCGTTGCCGCTCTCGCCCAGGCAGTAGGCGGTCTTGGCGCTGAACTTGCTCACGGCGAAGTTGGCCAGAACGTCGGCCTGGAAGTTATCCAGGAAGCAGATACGGAAGTAGTAGCTATTGCCCGCGGTGACGTTGGGGTTGGTGCAGGTGATGCCGATGGCGGGGATGCCGGCCTCTTCAAACTTGGGGCCGCCGGCCATGGAAACGCCGGAACCGTAGGAGCCCAGAACCACGGACACGCCCGCGCTGACCAGAGAGGAAGCAGCGGAGGGAGCCTTGTCGGTGGAGGAGCCGTTGTCGCCGTAGACCAGCTCGACCTTGTAGGTCTCGCCGCCCAGAGTGACCGTGGGCTCCTGGCTGTTGGCATACTGCATACCCAGGATTTCCTTCTTGCCGCCGGACGCAGAGTCGCCGGAAGAAGGCTCAAACACGCCGATCTTGATGACCTTCTCGCCGGAAGCGGAGCCGCTGCCGGAAGAGGAACAGGCGCACAGGGACAGAGCCATGCACAGTACTAAGATAACAGCAATTACTCTTTTCATTTTCTTTACCTCCATTCAAAAGCAGCATCCATAGTCGGTGGACATCTGTTTTTGTGATATGGAAAATTATATATGAATTTCTGCAAAATTGCAATTGTAAATTACGATAGAAATTGGTGGCCGATCATTCATTTTTTGTTCAAATTTTACAAGCCTTTTTTCGGTTTATTGACAAGATGACCCGCGCCTGTTATAATACCTAACAATGTTAGCAAATTTCATTTTTCGCCCAGCCCCGAATGGTTTCCCCGTTTTGTCACTCCGGTGCCTTTCTTCCCGGTGTCCGCACCATCGCCCGTGAAAGGCTTCTGCGAGTTATGAACGCCTCCCCGGAGGGCCGGCACCCGCTATGCAATGTCGCTCTCAGAAACTTGCAATACCCCGGCAATTTCACGCCGGAAACGCACTTAAGAAAAGGACGATGCCAATGAAAAATCAACATGAAGTGGAAAAACTGGCCTATGCGATGACCCGTCAGCGCTACTTGCTGAACCGGGACATCGTGCACGACCTGTTCACGGAGCTGTCCCTTTCCGACTACATTGCCCTCCACAGCATTGCGGAAGCTGCCGGTCAGGGTGGGTCAGCGGAGCAAACCTACCTGCGGGATTTGGCCGAACGGCTGGAATTGCCCATACCCAAGACTTCCAAAATGATCCGCAAGCTTCACGAGCGGGGGCTGGTATTCTGGTCCCACAGCGGCGACGGGCGCGACGGCACCTACGTCGTCATCACCAATTCCGGCGTCCGAGCCATGGAGCGGCAGGCAAATATCCTGAACGCCTACTACAGCCGGGTAATCGAGGCCTTCGGCTACGAAAATCTGAAGAACCTTCTGGAACAGCTCTCCCATCTGGAGAGCGTCATGAACGAAGTGTTTGCGAAAGGAGCGGTCGGCACATGGACATGACCCAGTTGAATGACTACACTACCCGCAGCGAGGCGGTGTGCCGCCGGAACGACACCATCTCCCCCCGGCTGTACGAGGAATACGGTGTCAAAAAGGGGCTTCGGGACGAAAACGGCAACGGCGTTCTCGCCGGACTGACGAACATTTCCAAGATCACGTCCTCCAAAATTGTGGACGGCAAAAAGGTTCCCTGCGACGGCCAACTCTGGTACCGGGGCTACCGGGTGGAAGACCTGATCGGCAGCCTTGGGGAAACGGAGCTTGGCTACGAAAAGATCGCCTATCTTCTGCTCATGGGACAGATGCCGGACAGCGCCGCCGCGGAAGAATTCCGGAGGCTGCTGGGCGAGTGCAGGACGCTCCCCACCAACTTCACCCGGGACGTCATCATGAAAGCCCCCGGCAAGGACATCATGAACTCCATGACCCGGGGCATTCTGACGCTGGCGTCCTACGACGAGCGCGCCATCGACACCAGCGTCAGCAATTCCCTCCGGCAGTGCATCCAGCTGATCGCCGAGTTCCCGCTGCTGGCCGTTTACGGATACCACGCCTATAATTACTACGAAAATATGGACAGCATGGTCATTCACCGGCCTGACCCCGCCCTTTCCACGGCGGAAAATCTTCTCATGATGCTTCGCCCGAATAAAAAGTACACCGCCACGGAAGCGAAGGTCTTGGACACGGCGCTGATTCTCCACATGGAGCACGGCGGCGGCAACAATTCCACCTTCACCACCCGTGTCATCACCTCCTCCGGTTCCGACACCTATTCCACCATCGCGGCGGCTATGTCCTCCCTGAAAGGCCCCAAGCACGGCGGCGCCAACATCAAGGTCATGGAAATGATGGAGGACATCCGCCTGCACGTCCCCGACTGCTCGGACAAGGAGGCTCTGGAGGATTATCTCGCGAAGATCATCAATAAGGAAGCCTTTGACCGGAAGGGGCTTGTATACGGCATGGGTCACGCCGTCTATTCCCTGTCCGACCCCAGAGAGCGGATTTTCAAGGGCTATGTGGAAAAGCTCGCCGCCGAAAAGGGGCGCGGGGACGACCTGACGCTGTACCGCAACGTGGAGGAGCTTGCCCCTCAGCTGATCGCGAAGCACCGGCGGATCTACAAGGGCGTCAGCCCCAACGTGGACTTTTACAGCGGCTTTGTCTACGACATGCTGGGAATTCCTCAGGAGCTGTACACAGCCATGTTCGCCGTGGCGAGGATCGTGGGTTGGAGCGCCCACCGGATCGAGGAGCTGATCTGCATGGATAAGATCATCCGCCCGGCGTACATGAGCGTCATGGAAGAACGGGAGTGATTTTGGCAGCATGGACTATTCGTTGCTTGCCGGGCAGCTTCTCAGCGTGCAGGCGAATCTCCTGCAAGTCCCGGCCTATCAGCAGCTTTCCAAGATGGTGCGGGGAGAGCTGTTCGTTCTGAACTATCTCGCCACCCACGAGACAGCGATCCATCCCAAGGAACTCAGCAAAAAGATGGCCGTCAGCACCGCCCGCATCACCTTTCTTCTGCATCACATGGAGGAAAAGGGACTGATCGCCCGCTCCTCCGATTTAAGCGACAACCGGCAGATTTTTGTCCGGCTGACGGAAAACGGGGTAAATGCGATACAGAAAGCCCGGGCGGAGGTCATCTCCCGGGTATCGTCCCTGCTGGAAGCCCTCGGCCCGGAGGACGCCCGGGAATATATCCGCATTCAGGAAAAGATTCTGGACAATTTTCTGGGAAATTCTTAAAAACCACTTTATACACGCGGGTTCCGCGGGGAGCACACTTTCCCCCGCAGAACCCGCTTCTTTTTTGGAACGATGCCCACATTTTCCTCTGTACTTTTTTGGATTTCCGTGTTATACTAACGTTGCAATAATCGAAATTATGTTTGCAATAATACTATTTCTTAATAAAATGATTTCATCATTTTATTTAAGCCGTTTCACGGCAGACCGCCTGGGCGGCGGTAAGAAATGTATTGACTTCGTTTT
>ERZ773178.2501-NODE-2501-length-16917-cov-11.169494_pt1 | contig 16917 bp, 17 predicted proteins | sample MGYA00580533_ERZ773178 | MGnify/ENA primary metagenome ERZ773178 (study PRJEB29015, sample SAMEA2737859) | human gut metagenome | biome: human gut; feature: human-associated habitat; material: faeces | place: China | collected 2012 ...
AAAGATTGTGAGGTTGATTATTATGTCTAATATCTCTCGTCGTCAGTTCCTGAAGAGCGCAGGCGTTGCTGCTCTGGCTGTTGCTGCTCTGACCGGCTGCAAAAAGATTCCCGACACCGATATCCCCGATGTGCCCGAAGTGACCAGCGTTGCTCTGCGTGTTCTCTTTGTGGATGAAAAGGGTAATCCTGTTGGCAACAGCGTTACTGGTGTTTATGAGACTACCGTCCTGAAGGACGCAAAGAGGTACGACCCGAAGCTGATCCCCGCAGACAAGCTGCCGAAGGGCTATGAGCTGATTAGCGAGGACGAGGTTGACATTATTTCTGAGAGCACCCCGAAGATTGCTAAGGTTCCTGTTAAGCTGGAAGAGTCCAAGCCTGCAAGCCAATCCAAAGTGTTCGTTACTTTGAAGTTCTTTAATGGCGGTGTGGCGGATCGCCATGTGGAAGTGATTGCCAACAAAGTGTTTGATTTGAAGAGCAACCCAAATGAGAGGGTTTGCTACGCTGACATTAAGGATAGCCTGCTCGCTCAGTGCAAGGATATCGAACCGGATGAGACTTGGGAGAGCTATCTGAAGATCGTAGACGGCGGTTATGAGGCTACTGTCTGGATGGGCGTGGCACTCAAGGGCTAAACAGTTAAGTGCTACTAAATTGATCGCATAAACACGAAGATGCCGGCAGGTTGAAAGCAGCCTGCCGGCATCTTTTTATTTTTATATAAAATGTTTGCAGCTGCTTTTGGGTTGGCGCGCAGCCCCTTCCGTCAAAGCCTGCGGCTTTGCCACCTTCTCCAAGGGAACGGATGAACCCTCTCAGGCTCACTACGTTCGCCAGCTCCCCCGAAGGGGGGAGCTTTAAGCATCTGCCGGTTAGGAGCAAAAAAAGCTCCCCCTTTCGGGGGAGCTGGCACGCCGCAAGGCGAGATGACTGAGAGGGTCTTACTTCCTCTTCGGCAGCGGCACGCACAGCACCAAACTGATGCCGATAGCCAGCGCCACCGCAATTTTAAAGGTGCTGATGCCCTTAGCCAGTGCAAGAGCGTTTTCGTTCTGGATGAAGTAGTAGGCGGTGTAGTAGATGCCCGCGCCCGGCACAAGCGGGAAAATGCCGGTCAGCAAAAACACCGTGACCGGCGTTTTTTGGGTAATGGCAAACACGCGGGTAAGGATGGTAAGCGGAATGACCGCCAGCAGGGAGGCCGTGGCGGCGTCTGCGCCCAGCAGAGTCAGCAGTTCGTACCACAGCCAGCCCACAGCGCCCACCAGTGCGCAGTAAGGCAGGCAGCGCCGGGGGCACGCAAACAGAATGGCAAAACTCAGCGTGCCCAGCCCGGCCAGAAAAAACTGCGCGGTCAGCTCGCTGATCTGTACAGCTGTAAGGGACATCATACCACGACCACCCCCGTAAATACCGTGTACAGCCGCAGTACAAGGCCGGTGCCTATGGCAATGCTGGCGGCAATGAGCAAAGCGTCGATCATGCGGATGGTGCCGGAAAGGTAGTCGCCCTGCACAAAGTCCCGGATGCCCATGGTAAAGGCGATGCCCGGGGTCAAAATCATCAGCGTACCGATGATGGCGTGGCTTGCAGAAGTGTGCAGCAGATTGCACAGCAGGATGCACACCAGCGTAATCAGCGCGGCGGTGCTGATCTTCTGGAAGCCGCCGGGCACTTCATGCCGCCCGCACCACAGCAGATACCAGCTGGCCACCAGCCCCGCCCCGGCAGCTGCCAGTGCACTGCGCAGGTTGCCGCCGAACATCATGGCAAAGCAGAACGCCCCGCACAACCCGGAAAGCAGCTGCACATGATCTTTGGGGAAGGGCAGCTGCCGCGCCAGCACCAGACGGCTCTCGGCTTCGTCCAAGGTCATACCGGTCTGGGCAATCTGGCGGGAAAGCTCGTTCACCGCCGCCACCCGCCCCAGATGGGTGGTGCGCACCGGTACGTTGCGCACTTCGCTGATCTCGGCAGTGCCGGCACTGGCAAAAATGCCGTTGGTCAGCACATAAACGTGGAACTCCCGCAAATGGAAGCTGCGCGCCATGATCTCCATGGTCTGCTCAACCCGAAACACCTCCGCGCCGTTTTCCAGCAGGGTCTGCCCTGCGGCCATGATAAAATCCATGATGCGGCGGCGCAGCTCTTCATCGGGAAAAGGGTCTCTGCTGTTCATTGCCTGCTCTCCTTGCAAAAGATGATACCCTATTTTATCATGTGCACCAGCCGCATACAAGGGCGTATAATAAAAAGCTCTGGAAACACCAGAGCTTTCTTGCGAAAAGGGTCGGAATATGTTATAATCATCCTGTCGCTGAAAAGCGATCGAAAGGTACTGCACATACGGCAGGCGGTTGGCTCTCACTTCCGGAAGGAGGTGAGAACATGCCTATTACTTTGACATTCCACTTGTTTGGATTTACGTTTACAATTAAGGTAAGAAAGTAAAAACCGCCACCCCCCACAGGTGACGGTTTTTCTTTGGATAAAAGTTAAACTAAAAACCTAAAGGGCCAACCGCTTGTCGCAGTGCCTTTTGTAGTTATAGTATAACCCTTTTTGTGCGTATTGTCAAGCAAAACGGGCGCGGCAAAAGGCCGGAAGCCATATCCCTACCCAAAAACTTCGTTGAAGGTGTTGACAAATGCCGCCGATGGGTTTATTATAGTGTCAATATCACAAAAATGGCTGTGAAGAGAAGAGTAGGCCTTCGCATTGATCCTTACCAGAGAGCCCGGGCGGTGGAAAAGGGCAGGAAACAGGAAGCTGAAAATGGTCTCGGAGCCGTGCGGACGAGGCGCAGGAGTGCTAAGCCCGCAACGGGATGCGCCCGTTACAGCGTCCGGCTGTAAGCAGTACACGCTGCCGCAGCATCGAGGCTGTATCCGTAAGGGTACAGTGAACCAAGGTGGTACCACGGAAGTATGTTCATGCCTCCGTCCTTGCAGAGCCTAAGGCTCGTAAGGACGGGGGCATTTTTTCATGCGTCCGTTCAAGGCCGCGCGCGGAAAGGTGCCGTGCGGGCCGCAGTACATAATAGAGAACAATAGAGAGGGAACAAAACTATGATTACTCGTCGCGATTTTCTGAAAGTTACCGGTGTGGCAGCCGCAGCCGCTGCCCTGACTGCCTGCGGTGGTTCTTCTTCCACTGCTTCTTCCGCCGCTGCATCCGGCAGCGTGGCATCCTCTGCCGCAGCTAAGCTGGATAAGATCAAGGTGGCTGTGCCCAACGATACCACCAACGAGGCTCGTGCCCTGACCCTGCTGGAGAAGAACGGCTTCTTCAAGCTGAAGGCAGACGCCGGTCTGACCGCCACCAAGAACGACATCGAGGAGAATCCCCTGAACGTCACCGTGGACGAGGTGGAGGCCGCTCAGGTGCCCAACGTCCTGCAGGACGAGGACTACGCCGTCATCAACTCCAACTACGCCATCTCTGCCGGTCTGAACCCCATGACCGATGCACTGGCCATGGAGGACGGCTCTTCTGCTTACGTCAACATTCTGGTCTGCAAGGACGGCAATCAGGAGGAGCCCAAGATCAAGGCTCTGGCCGCTGCTCTGCAGAGCCAGAAGGTGAAGGACTTCATGGACGAGACCTACAAGGGCTCCGTGGTGTCCGTTGTGGAGAACCCCACCGACGGCTACGATTCCACTGTGGACTATGACGCTCTGAACGGCCAGACCGTCAGCTGCGCCGCTACTCCCGCTCCCCACTGCGAGGTGCTGGAGGTGTGCAAGGAGATCCTTGCCGCCAAGGGCATCACGCTGGATATTCAGGAGTATGACGACTATGTGATCCCCAACCAGATCGTCGAGGACGGTCAGGTAGACACCAACTACTTCCAGCATCAGCCGTATCTGGACAACTTCAACGCCGAAAAGGGTACCCATCTGGTCACTGTTGCCGGTATTCACGTAGAGCCCATGGGCGTCTACGGCGGCAAGCAGGACAGTCTGGCACCCATCGAGGGATAATCTACCATCGAGGGATAAGCTAAAGGAGCAATTTCTGTGATCGAACTCAAGTACCTTTCCAAGACCTTCCAGATGAAGGATGGCGCGGTGAAAGCGCTGCAAAACATCAACCTCACCATTCCCGATGGCGCGATCTACGGCATCATCGGCATGTCCGGTGCGGGTAAATCCACGCTGGTGCGCTGCATCAACCTGTTGGAGCGCCCCACCGGCGGCAGCGTGGTGATCGACGGCGTGGCAATGGAGACTTTGTCTCCCGCCTCGCTGCGCAAGCGTCGCCGGGAGATCACCATGATCTTCCAGCAGTTCAACCTGCTCATGCAGCGCACCTGCCTGAAGAACGTCTGCTTCCCCATGGAGCTGGCAGGCGTAAAGAAGGCCGAGGCAGAAAAGCGTGCCATGGAGCTGCTGGAGATGGTGGGTCTGCCGGATAAGGCCAACGCCTACCCGGCACAGCTGTCCGGCGGTCAGAAGCAGCGCATCGCCATTGCCCGCGCACTGGCAACCAACCCCAAGGTGCTGCTGTGCGACGAGGCCACCAGTGCGCTGGACCCCAACACCACCCACTCCATCCTGACCCTGATCAAGGATATCAACCGTAAGCTGGGCATCACTGTGGTGGTCATTACCCACCAGATGAGCGTGGTGGAGGAGATCTGCGACAGCGTGGCCATTCTGGACGGCGGTGTGGTCGTGGAACAGGGCTCGGTACAGGAAATTTTTGCAAACCCCAAAACGGCAGCTGCCAAGCGTCTGGTGGCTCCCAACGGCGGCAGCGCAGCGCGGGATCTTTCCTGCTTTGCACCGGATGACCATGTGGTGCGCGTTACCTTTAATGGTTCCTCCACCGCAAAGCCGCTGGTGGCAAGCCTTGCCGCCGAAAAAGGCATTCTGGTGTCGGTGCTCAGCGCCGATACCCGTGATCTGAGCGGCCAGTGCTACGGCTCTATGCTGCTCAAGCTGCCCGCAGAACTTGCGGTCGCACAGCAGGCTATGGAGTATATGCGCAGCCAGTCCGGCGTAACGGTAGAGGAGGTGACCGGTATATGAATATCGCAGATTACGGCTTTGCCATCTGGGAGACCTTTTATGTAACGATGCTTTCCACCGCCTTTGCGCTGGTGCTGGGTCTGCCGCTGGGTGTGCTGCTGGTAGCCGGTGACAAGGACGGCATCCTGCCCCTGCCCGGCTGGCTGATGCACCTGATCAACATTGTCATCAACATTCTGCGCAGTGTGCCTTTCCTGATCCTGATGATTTGTGTATTCCCGCTTACCCGCGCCATCGTGGGCACTACGGTGGGCACCAAGGCCACCATCGTTCCGCTGGTGGTCGCCGCCTTCCCCTTTGTGGCACGTCTGGTGGAGACCAGCCTGCGGGAGCTGGACGAGGGCGTAGTGGAAGCTGCTCAGAGCATGGGCGCTACCCCCTTCCAGATCATCACCAAGGTCATGATCCCGGAGTGCCTGCCCGGCCTGATCTCCAGCATGACCACCGCACTGACCACCATTCTGGGCTACTCCGCCATGTCCGGCGTCATCGGCGGCGGCGGTTTGGGCAAGATTGCTTTGTCCTACGGCTACTACCGCTACCAGACCAACATCATGATCGTCTGTGTGGTGCTGCTGGTGCTGATGGTGCAGGCGTTCCAGTCTGTGGGTACCCTGTGGGCCACCAAGAGCGATAAGCGCCTGCGGAAATAAGAATCTTTGAATTTTCGATTCCCCGCCGGAGGCAGCCCCTCCTGCGGGGAATCGTCCTTCCCGACCAAAAAACCAGCAAAGGAGTATGTTGTATGAACCGTGATACTATCTGCGTGCAGGGCGGCTATACCCCCGGCAACGGCGAGCCCCGCCAGATCCCCATCATTCAGTCCACCACCTTCAAGTACGCTACCAGCGAGGACATGGGCAAGCTGTTCGATCTGGAGGCAGACGGTTATTTCTATTCCCGCCTGCAGAACCCTACCTGCGATATGGTAGCCAAAAAGATCTGCGAGCTGGAAGGCGGCACTGCCGCCATGCTCACCTCCAGCGGACAGGCCGCAAACTTCTTTGCCCTGTTCAATATCTGCGAGGCAGGGGACCACATTGTGGCTTCCAGCACCATCTACGGCGGTACCTTCAACCTCATCTCGGTCACCATGGCTAAAATGGGCATCACCGCCACCTTCGTGGACCCTCTGTGCACCGAGGAGGAGCTGAACGCCGCCTTCCGGCCCAACACCAAGGTGGTGTTCGGCGAGACCATCGCAAACCCCGCCCTGACCGTGCTGGACATTGAAAAGTTTGCCAAGGCCGCCCACGCCCACGGCGTGCCGCTGATTGTGGACAACACCTTCCCCACGCCGGTCAACTGCCGCCCCTTTGAGTGGGGCGCGGACATCGTGACCCACTCCACCACCAAGTACATGGACGGCCACGGCGCAGTGCTGGGCGGTGCCATCGTGGACGGCGGCAAGTTCGACTGGATGGCGCACGCCGACAAGTTCCCGGGTCTGTGCACCCCGGACGACAGCTACCACGGCATCACCTATGCCGAGCGCTTTGGCAAGGAGGGAGCCTTCATCACAAAGGCTACCGCACAGCTCATGCGGGACTTCGGCTCTATGCAGTCCCCCATGAACGCCTATATGCTGAACCTAGGTCTGGAAAGCCTGCACGTTCGGATGCAGCGCCACTGCGCCAACGGCATGGCAGTGGCACAGTTCTTGGAGAACCACCCCAAGGTGGCCTATGTGAACTACTGCGGGCTGGAAAGCAGCCCCTACCACGCACTGGCACAGAAGTACCTGCCCAATGGCAGCTGCGGCGTGGTGAGCTTTGGTCTGGCCGGCGGACGTCAGGCTGCCAGCACCTTTATGAAGGAGCTGAAGCTTGCCGCCATCGAGACCCATGTGGCCGATGCCCGCACCTGCTGCCTGAACCCCGCCTCCAGCACCCACCGTCAGATGAACGACGAGCAGCTGGCTGCCGCCGGTGTGCCCGCTGAGCTGGTGCGCATGAGCTGCGGTCTGGAATCTGCCGAGGATCTCATCGCCGATATCGCGCAGGCACTGGATAAGGTATGAAAGGAGCAACCATCCTATGCCGCTGATCATCCCCAAGACCTTACCTGCCTTTGATGCCCTGTATGAGGAAAACGTTTTTGTCATGCACCGGGAGCGGGCACTGGCGCAGCATATCCGCCCGCTGGAGATCCTGATCCTGAACCTGATGCCCACCAAGATCGCCACCGAGACCCAGATCGCCCGGCTGCTGGCCAACACCCCGCTGCAGGTGCACATGACCCTGCTGCAAACTGCCAGCCACTCTGCCACCCATGTGTCGGCTGCCCACCTTGAGGCCTTTTACAAGACCTTTGACGAGGTGAAGAACAACCGCTACGACGGCATGATCATCACCGGCGCGCCGGTGGAGACCATGGATTTTGAGCAGGTGGACTACTGGAACGAACTGTGCGAGATCATGGACTTCAGCGAAACGAACGTCTACTCCACCCTCCATGTCTGCTGGGGCGCACAGGCCGGGCTGTACTACCACTACGGCGTGCGCAAGCAGCTGCTGCCGGAAAAGATGTTCGGCGTGTTCGAGCACCGGGTCACCCGCCCGGCAAACCCGCTTGTGCGCGGCTTTGATGAGGTGTTCTATGCTCCCCACAGCCGCCACACTGGCATCTGCCGGGAGGATGTGGACAACTGCGCCGCCCTGCGCATTCTGGCCGAGAGCGACGCCGCCGGCCCCTTCCTCATGAGCACCGAGAACGGGCGGCAGATCTTTGTCACCGGTCACCCGGAGTATGATAAATACACGCTGGATGCCGAGTATAAGCGGGACGTAGCCAAGGGTCTGCCCATCCATGTGCCCGTCAACTACTACCCGGACGACGACCCCGCAAAGCCGCCGCTGTTCCGATGGCGCGCCCACGCCCACCTGCTGTATGAAAACTGGCTGAACTATTACGTCTACCAGAACACCCCCTACGATCTGGGGGATATCCAGCGGGTCAAGCACGAAGAAGCATAAGAAACATCAGAAGCCGCCGTGCAGAAAAAACTGCCCGGCGGCTTTTCTGTACAGGCAGGTATTGTATGAAAAAAGTACAGGTGGTACAATAAAATACATAGATCGCCTGAAAAAGGCGAAAACAGAAAGGGTGGAATCGTGGAACATAATATTTGTGCGGACAAAAGCAGAATGCGGGATTCCGGCGTTGAGCTTTTGAAGGCCATTGCGGTCATTCTGATCGTAATCAGCCATGTGGTGCTGACACTGATAACGGAAAATGAATATATTCCGTATAGCGACTACATTCTGGATTGTACCCATGCAACGACCAGCATAACAGTTCTGCTTTTAGCGGTCATGCGGCATTTTGGCGCGCTGGGGAACTGGATCTTCTTCGTTGCTTCTGCATGGTTTTTGCTGGACAGCACAAAAGCGTCCGGCAAGAAAATGATGGGGATGCTGCTGGATATCTGGGTGATCTCCGTCCTGCTCCTTGGAATAACGCTTTTGATCCGGGGTGAGGTAAGCGGTAAACTTTTCATTTTTTCGCTTTTCCCAACACTCTTTGCAAATAACTGGTATTTGACCTGCTATCTGCTAATCTATCCCATCCATCCGTATCTGAACCGTCTGATCGCCGCGATGACGCAAAAAGAACATCTGAAGGTGGTTTCTGTACTGGCGGTACTGTATATCGGCTTTAACTTTATAAAAGACAGTTTTTTCTTCCCGAATATGCCGATTCTCTGGATCAGCGTATATCTGATCGTTGCCTACATCAAGCGCTATTGCATGGAGCTGTATTCCAGCGCAAAAGTGAATAGCATCCTTCTGCTGTGTGGTGTGGCAGGTGCAGTGGGCGTCGTGGTTTTGACCGATCTGCTTGGATTGAAGATCGCTGCGCTGTCGGATCAGCTTTTGCGGTGGGTAAGCAATTTTAATCCCTTTTTGATCCTGATCGCCATTGCAGCGTTTGGGCTTGCCAGAAAGAACCACTTTAAAAATAAACGGGTAAATCACATTGCAAAATGTGCCATGCTGATCTATATCATCCATGAAAACATTTTGCTGCGAACCTATACAAGACCCTATCTCTGGCACTGCATTTTTAACCGGTACGGGTATGCCCATCTGTTTTTATGGGTCTTTTTGTATTCGGCAGGCTGGCTGCTTATGGCACTTGCGCTCAGCCTGCTTTACGAAAAGAGTATTCAAAAGATAACAGCAAAGGTAAGTGAAAAAATGCTGAAATGGATGGGCAACTGGTATCAAAAATATGAGGCTGCCATGCTGAAGCTGCATTGATAAAGCCGCAGCCTGCCCGGACTTGATTCCGTAAAAAAAGGAACCCTCTCAAAGCAAAAACTTTGCAGAGGGTTCCTTTTTGCATGATGGATTATTTTTTGTGCTTTGCGGGCTTTTTCTTCCGCACGCTGTAACCAAAGGTGCCCAGCTTTTTGCCAAGGGCCAGATACTCGCCGTGGCTGTACACAATGAGGTTTGCCTTGTCCAGACACAGCTTGCCTTTTTCGTCCAGCAGGCTCTCGTCCACATCGCAGGCCACCACCTCGGCTAAAAACAGGTCGTGGCTGCCCAGCGGGATGCGCTGGGTGATGCGGCATTCCAGATTGACCGGGCTTTCCTCCAGCACCGGGCAGTCGGTCAGCACGCTGCCCGGTGCTGCGTGCAGGCCGCAGGCGGCAAACTTGTCCACATCGCGGCCGCTCTTCACACCGCACCAGTCGATGGCGCGCACCAGCTTTTCGGTGGGCAGGTTGATGGCGAACTGCCCGTGTTCACACAGCAGCTGATGGCTGTACCGCTCCGGGCGCACGCTGATGGATACCATGCTGGGCTGGGTGCAGATGGTGCCTGTCCAGCCGATGGTGATAAGGTTGGGCTTATCCAGCCCACCGCAGGATACCAGTACCGGCGGTTCCGGGTTCAGAAGGGTGCTGCCCTTCCAGCTTTGCTTGCTCATCCGTGATATTTCCTTTCGTAGGGAGCCCATGTGCGCTCCGAGATGATATAGCGCGGGCGGGCTTTGGTCTCCATATAAATCTTGCCGATATACTCGCCGATCACGCCCAGACACACCAGCTGCACGCCGCCCATAAAGCAGACGATGCAGACGGTGGAGGCCCAGCCTGCCACGCTGCTGCCCATAGCGGCGCACACGATGGCCCAGATGACCCCGATAAAGCTGACAAGGCTCACCACGATGCCCGCTCCGGTGATGATGCGGATGGGTTTGTTGGAAAGGCTGGTAATGCCGTCAAAGGCCAGCGCCAGCATCTTGCTCAGGGGGTAGTGGCTCTCGCCGGCCAGACGCTCGTGGCGCTCGTAGGTGACCACATCGTGGGCAAAGCCCACCAGCGGCACCATGCCCCGCAAAAAGATGTTGACCTCCTTGTAATCCGCAAAGCTTTCCAGCACGCGGGTGCTGATCAGGCGGTAGTCTGCGTGATTGAACACGATATCCGCGCCCAAGGCGTTCATCACATGATAAAAGCCTTCGGCGGTGAACCGCTTGAAGAAGGTGTCGGTGTCCCGGCGGCTGCGCACGCCGTAGACTACCTCGGCGCCGTCCAGATACTTTTTGACCATCTCGTCCATGGCGTTGATGTCGTCCTGACCGTCGCAGTCGATGGAGATGGTGATGTCGCAGCTGCCGCTGTGGAGCGCCTCCATCAGCCCGGCCAGCACGGCATTCTGGTGGCCGCGGTTCCGGCTCTGGGAGATGCCGATGAAGTGCTCATCCTCAGAGGCGAACTTCTGGATGAGGGACCAGGTGGCGTCGCGGGAGCCGTCGTTGACGAAGAGCACCCGGCTCTTCTCGCTGATAAGGCCCGCTGCGGCGAGGTCGTTTATCTTTTTCAGGAACATGGGGGCCGTGATGGGCAGCACCTGTTCTTCGTTGTAGCAGGGAATGACGATCCATAAAATCGGTTTGGACATGATGAAGTTCTCCTTCTATATAAGGCTCTCCCAAAGGGAGAGGCTGTTACAGCACCATGTGCCGCAGCGCGTCCGGTTCCAGCAGCTTGAAGCTGCTCTTATAGGTCTCGAGCAGGCCGTCCCGCTGCATCAGGCTCAGCTCCCGGGAGAGGGCGCTGCGGTCGCAGTTGAGGTAGTCGGCCAGCTGGATGCGGGAGTAGGGGACGGTGAAGGTGAGGCTGTGATGCGCCTCGGCCTCACTGAGCAGGTAGGCGCACACCTTGGCCCGCAGGCTCTTGAGCAGCAGCAGGTCTACCCGGCGGGAGAGCAGGAAGTATTTGTCGCTGATGGAGCGCACAAGGTTCTGCAGCACCCGCTGGCGGGCCGGGTCGGCCCCGGGCAGCAGAAGCTTCTCGTAAGGCACCAGCAGCACCTCGCAGGGGGCCGAGGCCACCACCGTCACCGGGCTGGAAAGGCTCGAGCCGCCCAGCACGTCGCCGAACACACCGCCCGGCCCCATCTGGCTGATGGGCAGACGCACCCCGCTGGCGGCGGAATGATAGGCCTCAATGGCACCGGAGAGCACCACGCCCACTCGGCGGTTCGGCTGTCCGGCCAGCACGAGGGTCTCGCCCCGGCTGTAGGTGCGCAATACGGCTCCCACTTCGCCCAGCAGGACCCGGAGCGCTTCGGCTTCCAGCCCGGCGAACAGAGAGGTGGATTGTAACAGCGGAAGATAATTTTCCATACCCATTCCGTGAGGTTTTCCCCGGGCCCTCACCGCCCTTCTGCGATTCCGTTGCGTGTGCAACGGTATTTTTTCTCTTATTATAGTAAACTTGAGGGCGTAAAGCAAATGGTTTTGCAAATTTTTTGCGGGAAAATTTCTCCCAATGAAAGTGAGGAACGAAATCCTATGAAAAAACTGACATCTCTGCTGCTGTCGCTGGTGCTGATGGTCAGCGTGCTGGCCTGCGGCGCATCGGCCAAAACGAGCACCAAAGTGCGCATCGCCGGCCTGAAAGGCCCCACCACCATGGGCCTCGTCAACCTGCTGAGCATGGAGAAGGACGGCACGGCCTCCCTCGACTATGACCTGCAGCTCTACGGCGCTGCCGATGAGATCGTGCCGAAGCTCATCAAGGGCGAACTCGACATGGCTGCTATCCCGGCCAACCTCGCCGCGACCCTCTACCAGAAGACGAACGGCGGCATCCAGGTCATGGCCGTCAACACGCTGGGCGTCCTCTACGTCGTGGAGAAGGGCAATACCGTCCACAGCTTCGCCGACCTCAAGGGCCGCACCATCCTTTCCACCGGCAAAGGCACGACGCCCGAGTACGTCCTGCGCTATCTGCTCAAGAAGAACGGCCTCGACCCCGACAAGGACGTGAAGATCGAATACTACAGCGAGGCTTCCGAGGTCACGGCCCAGATGGCCGCTGCCAGGAAGGATGCCATCGCCGTCCTGCCTCAGCCCTACGTCACCGCTGCCCAGATGAAGGACAGCGGCCTCCGCGTCGTCCTCGACCTGACCATGGAATGGAACAGGGTCTGTGACACCCAGCTCATCACCGGCGTCACCGTGGTGCGCACCGAGTACGCAAAGCAGAATCCCGATGTCATCGCAGCTTTCCTGACCGACTACCAGAAGAGCGTCAAGGCGGCGAACGAGGACATCGACGGCACCGCCGCCCTCTGTGAGAAAGTCGGCGTGGTGGCCAAGGCCGCTATCGCCAAGAAGGCCCTGCCCAAGTGCAACATCGTTTACCGCAACGGTCAGGAGATGAAGAAAGACATCTCTGCTTACCTGCAGGTGCTCTACGATGCCTCTCCCGCCGCCGTGGGCGGCAAGCTGCCGGACGACAACTTCTACTACACCGAGCCGTCCGTCCTGCGCAAGGTCATGGCGGCGATCCGCAACTCTGCAAAGTAAGCTTTGAAACAAGGAAAACTGCCGCACAGCCGTGCGGCAGTTTTTCTTACATCAGAAGGCCTGCGCCGATGCCGATGAGGGCCGGCAGCAGCCAGCCAAAGCCGAGGCTGCTCAGGGGCAGAGCGTTCATCAAGGTGGAGAGGGGGCCGAAGGGCAGGGCGGCAGGGATGCTCTGGATGGCCGTGAAGAGGATGCTCAGCCGCCAGACCGATGTCCGCTGGAACCGTCCGGGCAGGAACTCCACCACGATGAGGATGATGGCGATGGGGTAGATGGCGTTCAGCACCGGGACGGAAAGCCTCAGGATGTCCGCAAGGCCGATGTTCGCCAGCAGCATGCTCATCAGCGCGAAGAAGGCTGCAATGGTGGGGTAGGGCAGCCGGGGCAGAAGCTCGTGGAAGTATTCGCCTACGCTGGCGATGAGGCCGACACAGGTGTTGAAGCAGGCGATGACGAAGATGGCGGCCAGAAGCACCTGCCCCACCCGGCCAAACAGGCCGTCGGCCAGTGCCGTCAGGACGGCGGCACCGGTGTCGCTGCCGGGGAAGGCAGCCCCCGAGATGCCGCCGATGTGGGTCAGCATGGCGTAGACCACCAGCAGCATCCCGCCCGCGATGAGCCCGGCCCGGATGGTGCCGCGCCGGACGGCGGACTCCTCCGTGATGCCCACCGCCTGAAGGTTCAGCGCGATGACCGCGCCGAAGTTGAGCGCTGCCAGCGCGTCCATGGTCTGATAGCCGTCCAGCACGCCCTGTGCGGCGGGGAGGGCGGCGTAAGCCTCGGCAGGCGTGCCGTAGCCGGGCGCGGCCGGGCGGAGGATGCAGCCCGCGAACAGCACCACGATGAGCACCAGCAGGGCAGGGCAGAGGATGCGGCCCAGCCGCTGGGTCAGCTTTTCGGGCTTGAGGGCCACGAAGTACGCCGCAGCAAAGAACACGAGGGAGTAGATGAACTGTCCCGGTGTGCTCCGCCCCACCAGCGGCGTCAGCATCTCAAACGAGGTGCTGGCCGTGCGGGGGATCGCGAGACAGGGACCGATGGACAGATAGACCAGCACAGCGAACACCTGTGCGAAGCGGGGATGGACCCGCCCGGCCAGCGCAGGCAGACCGCCCGCTCGGGCCACTGCTGCCACGCCCGCGATGGGCAGGCCGATGGCGCTGACGGCAAAGCCCACAAAAGCGAGCCAGAGAGCCGTCCCGGCCTGTGCGCCGAGGAAGGGCGGGAAGATGAGGTTGCCTGCCCCGAAGAACATCGAGAACAGGGTGAACCCCACCAGAAGGAGCTTTTTGCCCCGGAGGGCCTGAGCGGAATCGTGCATGGTCATCTCTCCCATCTGTGCGCGGAGGCACGTAGAATCAGGATTACTTTATTCCAGTGTAGTGTTTTATGACCTTCATGTCAAGAGAAGAAAAGATGAAGGATTGTATTCTCATACATGATGTGATATTCTGAAAGCGAGAAAACGAACAGGAGCAAAGAAATACATGGATAAAATAAAAAAACGCCGCATTCAAATCTTAGCGGCGTCGGTGTTCTGGCTGGGCGTCTGGCAGGCGGCGGCTGCGGCCATCGGGCAGGAAGTCTTTCTTGTCTCGCCGGTGCAGGCCATCGGTACGCTGGTGGAGCTTCTGCCGCAGGCCGAGTTCTGGCAGCGCATCGGTTTCAGCGCCGGGCGCATCCTGCTGGGCTTCGGGCTGGGCGTTCTGTCCAGCGCGGTGCTGGCGGTAGCCGCCGAAAAGTGGGAGTGGGTGGACGCCCTTCTCGCCCCCGTGATGCAGCTGGTCAAGGCTACTCCGGTGGCGAGCTTCATCATTCTGGCGCTGGTGTGGGTCAGCGGCTCGTCGCTGTCCGTCCTTATCAGCTTTTTGATGGTGCTGCCCGTCCTCTACAGCGCAGTGCGCACCGGCATTGGGAGTGCTGACCGCCAGCTTCTCGAAATGGCGCTGGTGTTCCGTCTGCCTCTGGGGCGGCGTCTGCGGGCGGTCTGGCTCCCGGCGGTGCTGCCCGCGTTCCGGCAGGGATGCAGCGTGGCGCTGGGCATCTGCTGGAAGAGCGGCGTAGCAGCAGAGGTCATCGGCCTGCCAGACGGCAGCATCGGCGACGCGCTTTACCGGGCAAAAATTACCCTTTCCACCGGGGAGCTGTTTGCCTGGACCTTCGTCATCATCCTGCTGAGCGCCGTATTCGAAAAGCTGTTCCTCGCTCTGCTGGATAAAGCGGTAGCGGCAGTTCTGGGCGAAGAGGGGGCTGAAAAATGAGTGAAACCAACAACAACCTGGAAATAAAGAACCTGTCTAAACGATTCGGAGAGAAGATCCTCTTCGAAAACCTCTCGCTTACCGTGGACGACCCGGCGGTGCTCTGGGCGCCAAGCGGCTGGGGCAAGACGACCCTGCTCCGCATCCTGATGGGGCTGGAAGCGCCCACCTCCGGCAGCGTGGAGGGCGTGGGCCGGGTCGGCGCGGTCTTTCAGGAAGACAGGCTCTGCCCCCAGCTGACCGCCGAAGAGAATGTGGCGCTGGTGCTGACCGCAGAACAGTACAAGGGTAAAACACAATACAAAGAGCAGATACGAGATGACCTTATACAATTAGGACTGGATGACGAGGCCCTGGCCCTGCCTGCCCGGAAGCTCTCCGGCGGACAGAAGCGCCGCACCGCCTTGCTGCGCGCTCTCTGGGCCGAGAGCGACACCCTTCTGTTAGATGAGCCCTTCACCGGCATGGACCCCGCCGCCATGAAAAAAGCCGCAGCCATGCTCAAGGCACGCTGCGGCACAAAGCCCACCCTGTTGGCGACCCATGATCAAGAAGCCATCCGGGAGCTGGGGTGGAAAGTAATCGAACTGGGCTGAAACGAAAGGAGCCTGACCATGGAGAAAAAGACGAGCTGCCTGCTCTGCGTTCTTACCGCGCTGCTTCTCACTGTGCTCTATCTCTGGGCAGCCCTCCGCCCGGGGGTCTGGCTGCGGGATGCCTTTTTGTACCGGCAGGCCGACGGCAGCTTTTCGGGCAGGGACGCGTATGCCGCCTACACCATGCAGGTTGCTCAGACGGAAAACGGTGCGGAAGTGGATTTCACGATGGACGGAGAGACGCGGACTTGATGCCGGCCTCGTCGCCGTCCAGCACGTCGAGCACCTCGACGCTGTAGCCGTGGGCCTCGGCCCAGCGGGTGTACATGCGGTAGAGCATCTCGGCCCAGTCCTGGGCCTCGGTGCCGCCGGTACCGGCGTGGAAGGTCAGGATGGCGTTGTTGTGGTCGTACTCGCCGTTGAGCATCGTCATGAGCTGCAGCTCGTCGATGGACTTCTCGACGCCGTTGACGGCCTCCTCTCCCTCGGCGGCCAGGGACGGGTCGTTCTCCTCCTCGATCATGAGCAGCAGCGTCTCGGCCTCCTCATACTGGGTGGACAGCTTGCCGAAGCGCTCGAGCTTGTTCTTGACCTCGCCCATCTCGCTGATGACCTTCTGGCTGCGGGCCTGGTCATCGTAGAAGCCGGGCATCGTCATCTGGTGCTCCAGCTCGGCCAGGCGCTTTTCGCTGGCCTCGATGGACAATGCGTCGCGCAGGTCATCCACGGCGGTCTTCATGCCGCCGAGCTTTGCTTTCAGTTCGTCAATCGTAATCATATATCGTTTCCCTCGTCACACATAAGTTGGCATAAAATTACATAGTACCATTATAAGCGAATTGCGCAGCGTTGTAAAGAGGGCGGAACGCATAAAATATTCGCAGGGGGAGGGATTTATCCCTCCCGGGTGTGCAGTGGCAGCGGCAGCGTTCCTCAGGCGGCATGTATGCCGCCCCTACAGCACAAATAAATCCATCTATCTTGTAAAGTTTTTATGTTTTCTTTGCATTTATCCATTTGATGCGGTATAATGACTTTATGTTACTGGGAGGATAAAATTTCATGGCACGTTACACTGGCAACCACTGTCCTGTTTGCGAACAGGCATTTACCGATAATGACGATATCGTCGTCTGCCCGGATTGCGGCACCCCTTATCACAGACGGTGCTGGGCAAAAAACGGCGGTTGCG
>ERZ773178.2508-NODE-2508-length-16862-cov-3.897245_pt1 | contig 16862 bp, 16 predicted proteins | sample MGYA00580533_ERZ773178 | MGnify/ENA primary metagenome ERZ773178 (study PRJEB29015, sample SAMEA2737859) | human gut metagenome | biome: human gut; feature: human-associated habitat; material: faeces | place: China | collected 2012 ...
CTTTTTCGGCGAGCGCGGCGGCATGACAGTCAGTGGCGGCGAACCGCTGATGCAGCCAGAGTTCCTGGAAGCACTCCTGCGGCTTGCCGCAGAAGCGGGGATCCGTTCTTACATTGAAACCAGTGGCTTTGCCAACGCGGACGTGCTTGCACGTATCAGCCCTCTAACCGATTGTTTCCTGTTCGACTGGAAGCTGACTGATCCGGCGCTGCATAAGACGTATATCGGCGTTGACAACAGTCTGATCCTGCACAATCTGCGCTATCTTGCCGGGCAGCACAAGCGCATTGTGCTCCGCTGCCCGATCATTCCGGGCGTCAATGACTGCACAGCACATTTTGAGGGCATCGCGCGTCTGGCGTCTTCCTTGGACGCGATCGACCATGTAGAACTGATGGCCTATCACACGATGGGCGAGAGCAAAAAGGGGCAGCTTGGCCGCGCGGACAGTTTCCGCGCGGAGATCCCGGAGCAGGAGCAGAAGCAGCAGTGGCTTTCACAGCTGCGCGCACTCGGCTGCGACGCCCGCTTGGGCTGATCACGATGCTATTGTGCGCTGCGCTGAAATTTACGCAGTTTTCTGTATTGCATGGGCGACATGCAGTATGCGGTCTTGAACAGATGATAGAAATGGCTCAGTGAGTTGAAGCCGCATTTTGACGCGATCTCAAGAATCTCTTCGTCGGTATAGATCAAAAACCGGCTTGCCTCATGGATCCGCAGTGCGTTGAGATACGCGGTCGGCGTCGTGTTCAGATAGCGCTTGAACGAGCGGCACAGGTGCTCCGGCGTATAGCCGGAGATGCGGTACATAGCCTCGATCCCCTCAGCGTACCGCGCAGGATTCTGCATCTGCTTGAGCAGATTGTCCATCCACGGCGGGAGCTGCTCCTTTTCCTGCAGAGGATAAGTGAAAAACAGCTTGAGCATGGCGATCAGTACGAGCTTGAGCTGCGCGTTATAGTCGTCCTTATTGTTATATGGTACAAGAATATTGGTCTCCAGCATATGACGGGTGAATTCGAAGTCCTCCTGATGCAGATTGATTTTGATCGGCGTCTCCGCGCCGGTCAGATCGCGAAGCACCGGACTTGGCCCGATAAATGCGGCGGCCTGATTCCACAGCTCGTCTGAGATCAGAATATTGAACATCTCGCATTTGTTGGACTTGAAAAAATGGATATCTTCCGGCCGCACAAAGCAAAGATCGCCAGGGACGATCTCAAATGATCCCTGCTGTGTCACATGCGTTCCGGTGCCTTTTTCCACAAGAAATATCTCGTAGTAATCATGAAAATGCGGCACGGTTACCGTGTTTGTAAGATATGAGCAGATCCCAAGCTGATCCTGCAGCAGATAGTTCTCGGCAAGAAATTGCACAGCCACGGCGTACACCCCTTTTCGGACGCTGATTCATTCTTGTTTTTATATATCACAGTCCAGGTAAAAAATCAAAAATTTTTCAGGAGGCTCCAGATGAACAATTGGAAAGTCAAGCATCCTCGCACAGACCTGTCCTTTGAGATTGCCTTTACGAAGGCGTATCGGGAAGCGAAGGCGAAGTTTACGCATCCGGCGCAGATTGAGCTTGCCGCGCTGCGCGCGCAGTTTCCTGCGATCATGCATGAGATTGAGGACGAAGATCTGTTCGCGGGCCGCGTGCAGATGGGCATTGTCGGCTTCGGCTCGCAGCACCAGACTGGTGGCTTCGGCTACTACGCCGATCTTGCGCGGATCGCCGATCTGCTGGCCAACCAGCCCGGTAACCAGAAATACCGGGAGGATATCCACGATATGCTGACCTTCTGGTATGCTGAGCGCACCGGGGCAAAGGTCATGGCCGACGTTCCCGCGGATCTGAAGGATGTTTTCTACACCGACGTCTGGGAAAACGATCCGCTGCCCGCAACGCCGATCCTCCGCATGGCGGGCTCGTATCCCAACTTCGATAAGCTTGTTCAGGTTGGTTTGCCCGGTATGCAGGCGGAGATCCGCAGCTGCATCGAGCGCGAGAAGGCACGCGGCGGTGACGCGATTCTGTATGAATGCATGCTGGGCGCAGTCGATCTGATCGCAGAATGCTGCCTGTATTACCGCGACCAGGCGCTGCGTATGGCCGAAAGCCATCCGGATGCACAACGTGCTGCCGAGCTCCGCGTCATGGCGCAGGTCCTGCAGAACATCACCGAGCGTGCGCCCCAGTCCATGCGCGAGGCTATCCAGCTGGTATGGATGTATGGTATAATGGCACCTCAGGTCGAGTACGGCCGGGCGGATATCTATCTTGGGGACCTCTATGTCAAGGATATTGACAGCGGTGCGCTCTCGGATGAAGAGGCGCTGGCACTGGTGCAGTCTTATTTCCGCCTGATCGACCATCTCAACTGCGAGGTCGATGGCCGCCTGTTTGTCGGCGGTCTGGGGCGCAGAAATACGGAAAATGCGGATCGCTTCTCGCTCGTCGCGATCGAAGCCTGCCGCACGGTCAAGGAAGTCCTTCCGCAGTTTACGCTCCGCTTCAGCAAACAGACACCGAAGGCGGTCTGGGATGCGGCGATGCGCTGCATCGAGGAGGGGCGCTCCTATCCGCTGCTGTATAACGACGATGTGCTCGTCCCTGCGATCATGAAGGGCTATGGCGTCGACAGAGCCCGCGCAGAATCCTACGTCCCTCTCGGCTGCGGCGAGATCGAATTTGATCATTACAGTATCCACACCCCCAGCGGTTCGATGAACGTATCCAAGATCCTCGAGATCGCAATCCGCGGCGGCTATGAACCGGTCAGCCGGAAGTGGGTCGGTCCGAAAACCAAGGCGCTTGCCGAATGCCGCAGCTTTGAAGAATTCTATGATAACTATCTGACGCAGCTGCACTTCTATATCGCCGCTGAAGCGAAATTTGAGCGCTATGAGTACGATAAGACCGGCTCGATTCATCCGTTCCTGTACTTCTCCATGCTCTATGACGGCTGCCTAGAGAGCGGAAAGCCGATGTTTGCCGGCGGCTGCCAGAGTCTCAACGGCACGCTGGAGCTCTACGGCCTGGTCGATGCCGGCGACAGCCTCTTTGCAATCAAAAAGCTGATCTATGATGAAAAGGTGCTGACCGGCAGCGAGCTTGTCCGCATTCTGGACAACAATTTCTTCGGCTTCGAAAAAGAGCGCCGCATGATGCTTGATTTGCCGAAGTACGGCAACGACATCGACGACGTCGACCGCATGGTCGTCAAGCTGCAGAGCGATATCAACCAGGATATTGCAGCGCAGGCACCTCTGGCTGGTCTCGATACCAATCTTTCTGTCATCATCAACAACGACCAGAATACGACACTTGCCCGCTGGGTCGGCGCAACGCCAAACGGCCGCAAGGCAGGCACACCGTTTGCCAACGCCAACAATCCTGAGCCTGGCGCAGATAAAAACGGCGTGACTGCAATGATCAATTCTCTGCTGAAAATGCCGCAGGACAACAATGCCGGCACTGTGCAGAATTTCCGGTTCAGCAAGGAACTGTTCCAGGCGTCCAGAGAAAAGGTCCTGGAGCTGATTCAGAATTACTTTGATCGCGGCGGCGCGCAGGCCATGATCTCTGTCGTCGGTAGAGAGGATCTGAAAAACGCGCTGGAGCGCCCGGAGGATTACCGGGATCTGATCGTGCGTGTAGGCGGCTTCAGCGCCAGATTCGTGGATCTGCACAAGGATGTTCAGGTCGAGATCTATAACCGCACCACCTATTGATTCATAGAACACACGAAGACCCGTGTTCGAATAAAAAAAGAAAGGAACCACCAATATGAAAAAGGTACTCGTTCTCCTTCTTGCACTCAGTCTGCTTGCTGCACTTTGTGCATGCGCACAGCCCGCGGCTCCTGCCGCCGATGCATCCGACAGCACCGATGCGTCTGCAGCAGCTCCTGCTGAGGCTGCATCTTCCGGCTCCGATTTCTCCGGCGTGACCGTCGGCGTGTTCCCGATCGGCGACCTGATCATGGCGATCATCAATTTCCTGTGCATTTCGTTCGTCGTGTTCTGGATGGTGAAGATCATCAACCGCTTCAACCGCAAAAAGGCGGACGAAGCCGAGCCTGAGCCGGAAGCCCCTGCTGAGCCCACGACGGAGGAGCTGCTGACGGAGATTCTTGCCGAGCTCAAGCTCAGAAACAGCCGTGCCGCCGCAGCACAAACGCTCGACGATGCGGAAAAGGAAGAATATTCCGCCTCTGAGCGCTAAAAAAGTACTTGACACCTCGGGGCTTATATGTTATAGTATATAAGCCTTGAGGGGTCAATTGTATATCGCGGAGTGGAGCAGTTCGGTAGCTCGTCGGGCTCATAACCCGGAGGTCGCAGGTTCAAATCCTGTCTCCGCAACCAGATCAAGTGGATGTAACGGATTTTCGTTGCATCCACTTTTTTATTTTCACGTCCGGAGCAGGTTTCCGCCTGCTCCGTTTTTTATCCGCAAAGCCCGCATCCCGCGCAGGGGACCATTGCTCTGTGTGCGCTCCTGATGAGGATACTCCTGCCGCATCCCGCGCGGGAGTGAACCGCAAGTTCCATGACAAGCAGGCGTTCGTGCGTTACAATCGGGTCAGAAAACAACCGGAAAGACAGAGGTGACGACCCGATGAATCTGAAAGAAGCATTCCGCTATCAGAACAAGCTCCAGTCCTTTCTGGACGAAGCGCAGAGCATCCTCGACCGTGACGCCAACATCACGAAGGTCGAAAACACCTATCTGCGCCGCAAGGTCATGGCCGAGGCGGAGGACGAGGCCGTTGCCGCCGTGCCGGAAACGGAGTATTACGAGCAGATCACGGACATTGCCCGTTTCCTTCTGCACCTGCTCGACGAGAAGGAGACGCTCAGCGCCGCCATCCGCACGGCGAAGGATGCGCTGGACATCGACATGGACAGCGAGGTCAGCCTCAACGCCGCGCGTCAGAGCGTTGCCCGCACCTTCCGGCACATGAACGACCTGCGCTGCAGCGAGCAGACGATCCCCAACGGCGGCAGCGGCTACCGCTTCAACGCCGACGGCAATCAGACCACCTACCGCTGCGACGTGCGGCGCGTGACCACGATCAACTACGACCGGAAGGTCATCCGCGCCGCCCTCACGAAGCTCGACCGGCGCGCGGACGAGACCTCGGCCAGGATCGACCTGTGTCTGGTCACGTCCGACGTGGCATACACGCCGCCCTTTGACGTGAACGCCAGCTTCGCCGAGGCGTTCGCGGTCTACACCGGAAAAGACGAGGCATAACGCCCCGGCGCAGACCGGCTGTTCCGGGTGCGGCAGGCTAAGAGCAAGCGGATGCCGGTTCAGGTGCAGATGAACGATAACGCTGCACAATTGCAAACGGAAACGACCCCGAGCGGCTCGCTCAGCGAGCCTTTCTATTGAATTGGAAAGGACAGCGCCCGGCTTCTCGTCCGGCGTCAAACGCACAGGCGTCAGACCCGTTTTTCGCGCAGACACCCATGCCCGCTTCCGAACTGACATCTCCCTCGTGCGGCAGGCAAGCCGACCTCGACTTTGACGAGAAAAGAAAAATTATGTGTGATCTCCTTTCCCGCGCGCAGCGACCGGTCGTGACCTGTCACGCCGCCGGCCGTGCGCCCGGGGCAAATGGCGGAAGCTGCATCGGACGCTTGCCGCATCCGGAACAGCCGGTCAGAAAACAGTGTGAGCAGCAGGTCTCGGCCTGCTGCTCACACACGATATCAGGATTTTCGGCGACGGGGATCAGGATCTGCTCCAGCGGCACCTCAAACAGCGCGCCGAGCGCGTACAGATTGTCGACCGTCGGCAGGGTCTCGCCCTTCTGCCACTTGTAGATCGCCCGCGGCTCGGCAAAGCCGAAGTAGCTTTGCAGGTCGCGCACCGTCAGGCCGCGCGCCATGCGCAGGCGGCGGATGTTGTCCCCCGTGGCGGCAAGGTCGATCACGGGATATGCTTTCAAGCCCATTCGGGTCGCCTCCTTAAAGAGTAGTATTGTAAAATACCAGAGACGGCGCAAAAAAGCAAGCCCTGATTTTGAAACGGAGGAACAGTGGCAGAGATCCAATCCCTTATGGAGACCATATGCAGCAGCTGAAAGGAGCTGAGACAACATGAATTCCACGCCGATGGCAAAGCGCAGCAAGCGCGCGCAGCGTGAGCACTACGCCGCAAAGCGCGGCTCGTGGAACGGACTCTCCCCGGTCACCCAGGTCGTGCAGAGCAAAAAGACCTACGACCGAAACCGCGTGAAACGAGAAGCCCGCCGCGCAAATGACATATGAAGTCTCTATCGCGCATCGGAAAAGCCAAAAGCCGCCGGCGAGAGCCGGCGGCTTTGCTGTCGCTGGGATCGATTTCCGGCGTGCCGATCTCCCCTGCCGGCGCGGGCGCATCCCTTTTTCATATGGAAAAGCACCGGAAAGGGCTTGCCAAAAGTTAGACGAGATGGTAAAGTGGATTTGTATTTGCCAATTTGCCGGGACACCGGCGGGCAGCCGTGCGCGTGGGAAGCGCCGTCTGCCGGAAAGGGGAACAAAGAAGATGGGTTATCTGAAATATCTCAAGCTCATGAACCGCATGAACGCCGTCACGCAGGTGCCGCAGCCGCCGGTGCCGCAGTTTGAAAAGTTCTGCAGGCTGTTCGTGACCGACGAGGAGTACGACATCATGATGGGCATGAAGCTGCGCGGCAACACCGAGGCGGAGCTGCGCGCGCTCTACACGGGCAGCGACTGGGCCGGCACGCTCTACGACATGTGCCGCAAGGGCTTCCTGCTCAAGATCTACGACGGGGCGGAGCCGACGTTCGACCTCGCGCCGATGCTGCCGGGCTGGTTTGAGTTTCCGCTCTCGACGGGCGAGGACAATGAGACGCTGCAAAAGGCGTCGGAGCTGTTCACCTCGGCCATCAACATGGTCACCACGCTCAACGTCGAGCCGCTGCGCACGGGCTACGCCGTCATGAACAACCTCAACAAGCTCAAGGGCGACAAGGGCCACATGGAGGTCGCGCTCCCGCTCGAGGGCAAGGCCGCCGGCAAGGTCGTGCACGTGGACCGCAAGCTCTCCAACGACACGACGAGCGTCGTGCCGAGCTACCAGCTCGAGGCGTATCTCGACAGCCTCCCGGATGATTCGCCCATCAGCGTCATGCACTGCTTCTGCCGCAACATCCGCCGCAGAGAGGGCATGCAGCCCAAGCACCCCACGCCGGATGAGGTGTGCCTGTGCGTCGGCAACATCGCCAAGCAGATCATCGAGTACGGTGTCGGCCGCCAGGTCAGCAAGGCCGAGGCGCGCCAGATCCTCGTCGACTGCGAGAAGAAGGGCTGCGTGCATCAGGTGTTCCACTACGCCTGCAACATGGACGAGGAGACGACCGCCATCTGCAACTGCGACACGCAGTGCTGCGAGATGCTCGGCTCGTACACGCGCGGCGGCATGCAGCCGCTGTATATGCGCGCGCACGCAAAGCCCGTCATCGTCCACCCGGAAAACTGCAACGGCTGCAACATCTGCAACCACTTCTGCCCGACCGTGGCCACCGGCTTCAATGCGCAGACCGGCAAGGTGTTCGTGGAGTATCAGCGCTGCATCGGCTGCGGCGTGTGCGTCACGAAGTGCCCGAAGGACGTGCGCGAGATGGTCGACGGCGACCGCGTGCTCTTCTGCAAGCCGCTCAAGAAGTCGCTCGTGCGCGAGCGCAACGTCCGCCGCCAGCCGAAGAAGAACTGAATGCACGAGGCGGCCATTGCCAAGGAGGTCTTTGACATCGCACAGCAGGCGATGACAGAAAACGGCCTCACGCGCCTCACGCGCGTCGTCATGGACATCGGCGAATACTCCGCCGTTGTGCCCGAGCAGCTTCAGCTCGTGTTTCAGATCGCGGTGCATAACACCGCCATGGACGGCTGCGCGCTCGAGATCCATGACCTGCCCGGCGAGCTGGGCATGTATGTGCGCACGATCGAGGGCGAATAGACTGTCAAAAAACCTCGTAGCCTTTGCGCCTGCGGGCGCAAAGAAAGTCCGATCATTTTCTTCGGCGACATGTGCGGCGAAGAAAATACTTCTCGGTCTGCAAACGTGCGCGCCGTTTGCCTCCGGCGGACGGCGCGTGCGCTGCAGTCAGGCCGCAAATTCTTTGTCAAAAAGTATTCCTTTTTGACAGACGCAACACCCCCTGTGCTGCAGCACAGGGGGTGTCCGCTATGGTGTTTTTCTAACCGTCAGCGCAGCGCGCTTACCGGTCGGGATACTTCTGCGACAGCTCTGCCTCCAGCGCATCCCAGTCGCGCGGCGGTCTGAGCTCCGTCCACGTCTCGGGCGAGGTGTTGTCCACGCGCTCGTACTCGTGGCCGTTGGTGGCCTCCTGCACGGCTGCGTAGTACCACGCTGTCTTGTTGCTGTTGTCCGGCCAGACGATCATGTCCGGCAGCAGATGATCCTTATCCGGGGTACGGAAGAGGACGTTGTTGATGATCTCCATGACCTCGGCACGGGTGATCTGGTTCTGCGGGCGGAACGTGCCGTCCTCATAGCCGCTGACCAGACCGAGCTTCGCCGCGCGGTTGATGTAGTCGCGCGCCCAGCTGTCGGAGATATCGGTGAAGGCATCGTCCTCGACCTCCGGCGCATGGAAGAACAGCGCCGCGATCGTCGCGAACTCTGCGCGGGTGATGTACTGCTGCGGGCGGAATGTGCCGTCCTTGTAGCCGGCGAGGATGCCGCCGTTGGTGAGCGTGGCGACCTGACTGGTGTACCAGCTCTGAGCCGGGACATCCGAGTACGAGCACTTGGTGGTCCAGATCTCCTCACGACCGTCATCTCTCAGGATGCGGTAGAAGATCGCGGCGACCTCGGCGCGCGTGATCGGTCTGCCCGGTGCGACCGTACCGTCCGGATAACCGGCGATGTACGAGTCGTGGTTATCGCGCTCCAGCGGCGGAGGCGGCAGCTCGTTGTCCTCTGCGGAGAAGACGAACTTGATGTGCGCGGCCGCTTCCTGGAAGGCGTTGCCCATCGCGGGGTCGATCTCAACGGTCACGTCCAGCTTGACCGGGTCTGCCTTCGGGAAGACCTCGGCAACGAGGACGTCGCTCTTGAGTCCGTCGGCTGCGTCGAGCTGGTCGAAGAGGCTCGCGTTCTTGTTGGTTGCGAGCACCTTGCCGTCCTGCGACACGGTCATGTGGATGTGGCTGAGCACATCGTCGTACTTGATGGCGGTGCCCTCCTTGGCGGAGGTATCGCCGTCGATCTCGGCGCGGAGGTAGACCTTCGCGCCCTGCGCGCCGTTGGCGCTGTCGGCCTTGACGCAGATGGTCTGCGTGAGGCTGTCGCCGGGCATGCAGTTGGAGAAGTTGGCAAACAGGTCCGTCGCCGAGCCCTTGCCGGTGTTGGTAAAGACAAAGCGCGCGTTGTTGCCGTCGTTGCCGTCATAGTAGGTGACGGTGGGGAGCTTTTCCTCGCCCGTCGCCCAGATGCCCAGCCCCGCGGCCAGCGCGACCACCAGCACGAGGGCGACGATCATGGTAAACTTTTTGTGTTTCATACCGCTGCCCTCCTTATGGTGTCGTGGTCGGCTGCGTCAGATAGCCGTTGCTGTCAACGCCCACGCCCCAGCTCTGCTGCACAGCCGCGCTCGGTGCGGCCTGAATGCTCTCGGCCAGCACCGTCACCTCGAGGTGATAACCCTCGGGTGCAGTGCCCTGCGTGATGGGCGTTTGCAGCAGGTTGGTCGTGACATTGTTCGGCTTTGCGTCGACCGGTCCGACCGGCTTGGTGTAGTAGTAGATGCCGCCCTGCTCGAACCAGTCGGCCGTGATGCTCGGCGTGATGTTCACCGGCTCGGCGGAGACATTGCCGTTCTCATCCACCCAGTTCATGACCAGCTTGACGCGGACATAGGACACGGCCGTTCCGGTGTTTTTGACGACGATGCTCTTTTTCTGGTTTCCATCCAATTCCTCGACGATGTCCGTTCCGGATTTGGCCGCCGTGAAGGTGTTCTCCACGGGGGCGGTGCTCGCCTTGAGCAGGGCGAACGTCGTGCCGACGGCCAGTGCGAAGATCAGGCACAGGGAGAGGATGAGCGCGGTCTTTCTCCCGCCTGAACCGTTAAAGATACGTTTCATATGTCATCCCTCCTGTTCAGTTTGTTTCCGGAGCCGGAATCTGCTCGATCTCGGTTGCGCTGAATGCTCGTGAGCCAGTTGTGCGAATTGTAATGGTTGGTGACATCGACCGTGGCGCTGGGCGTCGTGCCGCTGAGCGTAGCCGTCTTGTTGTTGTCGCCAACGATGCTGTAGCTCCACGACCAGTTTGTATCCTCGGTGACCGTGTACGTGCCGACGGCCAGACCGGTGATAGTTTTGCTGTCGCCGTCCTTGAGCACGATGGTGGTCACGAGCTTACCGGCGCTGTCCTTCACATCGAACACGAACGTCTGGTTCGGGTTCGCGCCGTCGCCTGTGACTTTCTTGGAGATCGTCAGGCTGCAGGTGTTGACCGTGATGGTGAACGTAGCATCTTTAGAAACGCTCTCATACGTTCCCGTTTGCGTAGGCGAAACCGTGCACGTCACCGTGTAGGTCGTGGTCTGCTCCGGGGCGACGGTGCCGCCGCTTGCCGCATCGCTCCACTCCCATATTCCGCTGCTGCTTCCGGCAGGACCCGTGTACGTGCCGACCGTTCCGCCGTTTTCATCCTTGACCGTGTAGGTCACGTTCACAAAAGCGTTATTTGTGCCGTCAAATGTGGCATTCTGGTGCACAAGCTCCTGCAAATTGGCAGAATCGCCAAGGTAGATCGTCTTGCCATCCGCCGTCGGCGTGATGCTTTTTACTTCCACGTCCTGCGTCGGCACATCGAACGCCTTGATCATGGTTCCCTTCGCATAGATGCCGGACTGCCCATCATTCGTTGGCACCTGATTGCCGCCGAGGAAGCCAGCTTCCACAGAGGCATCAAACTCGATGATCAGTTTCTTTCCGAACGTGCCATCCGCCTTAGCGTTTGTGGAGACATAGTTCTGGTTGAAATCGAAGCCGGTCACATTGACCGCCCGCGTTGCCGGATCGATCGCTGCCGTCACCGAAGGATCGGCTGCGACCGGAGCCCCAAATGCGCTGCCGTTATAGGCTGCAGTGGAGAGACGAATAGCACCGGCATTTTGCGGCACCGTAAAGTACGGCGTCACGATGTCTTTGATGACCGTCTCGCTGCCAAGGTCAATATTGGCGCTGCCGATCGTCTGGCTGATGGAGGTAAAGATGTTATTCAACGCCGTCGAGTTGCTCGCCGTCATATAATAGCCGGTTTTGTCGCGGGTGAAGTTTCGCGTCACTTCCCAGCCGTAATAACTAGCGGAGAACAAGTGTTCATCTTCATAATCCTTTAACCCTATCTCCGAGGCAGCCTTGAAGTTGCTGGACACATAGTTCAAAAAGCGGTTCCCAGCCGGAACATCGATACCATTGCTTGTGTTCTTGTTGGCCCAATAACTCCCAACGCTTCCGTTCGAGTTTTTTGAGAACCCGGTGTTGCCATACAGCTGGTCAACGTTCGCCCCGGTGAAAATGCCAACCGTGTACACGGTCACACCGGCATCCTTCATCGACTTTGCGCTTGCAATAGCGCTGGTCGCAACCTTTGCATCGAAACCGGAATTGCCCGGCATGCCATCCGTGAACACGATCACGACCTTGCTGCTGTCGCGCGCGGAATCGACACTCGACAGAAGCCTCTGCGCATGGTTCAAGCCGTTTTGCGTCTGCGTGCCGCCCTTAGCCTGCAGCTGGTTAACCGCCGTTTTCAGCGTGGTCGCATTTGCTCCGTTGGCATCATTGACCGCAGTCAGTTCTTTCACGACCTGAGAATAATTATAACGATATCTGCCATCCTTATACGTATCATCGCCGACCGTGTTCGTGGAATCTCCCGCAAACTTAACGATCGCGATCCGGTGTTCCACGTCTTCATCCTTGGCTTTTTTTGCCACATTGTCAATGAAAGTATTGACGGCCTGCTTCATTGCGTACTGGCGAGTGTCCGCTTCATTGTCCGTCTCTTCCCCGTTGAAATCGTCCGCCATCGAGCCGGACTGGTCGAGCACAAGGACAATGTCACAGGGCTTCGTTGTGGTGCTCGTCGTGACCGTGCCGGTCGTGTACGCTTCCAGATGCACCGTATAGCCGCCGTCGGCTTTCGGCGTAACCGTCTTAGTCAGCTCCAGACCATCATCCTGCGTCTCACCGGTATCGGCAAGCGACGGCGCGCGCGCGGCGCGGTAAGGAGACGTCTGCGGCCGCGTCACCACGAGCGGAAGAATCGGCCCCACCGTCGGAGACGACTGCGTGTCCTCGACCGTTCCTGCGGTCTCAGCCATATCCGCAGCCGAATCCGCTGCCACGCCGGCGCCCATGAACAGGCACAGGCTCAGGAGCAGGGCTGCACAGAGGACGAGCGAGAGAATGCGTTTTTTCATGGTTTCGTCCTCCTTTCTCAGGGCGTCGGGATCGGGTCGATCTGCGTGCTCGAGGTGCTCGCCTCGACCGCTCCGACGTGCTTCCATACATCTCTGACATCATTGGCGGCGTACTGCTCAAGGTTCGCCGTCTGCACGGCCTCCGCCGTTACATAGATGTGCACCGTGGAATTCTGGTATTCGTTGCCCATTTTGGTGCTGAACGTGACGCGGCTGAACAACTGCGTCGTGGCCGTCTTCGGATCGACCGCACCATTATAATAATAGTACCCGTCCGGTCCGGCGATCCAGTCGGTATCGTTCAGATCCAGCACCAGCAGGTGCTCGCTCGGGTCGAGCGGCATGCGCTCGCTGTCGGCGTTGAGGATCTCGGGCGTGATCTTCACGCGGGTGTAAAACGCACCCGTGCCGACATTCTCCACATACACCACTTTGTTCACGACGCTGCCGGGCATGACGCGCACGGTCGTGAACGGATTGCCGTTACCGTCCTCGTCGTGCAGCGCGAGCTTGACCGAGCCCATCGTGATGACGTTGTCCGCCGTGCCGACGGCCGAAAAGTACGCCCACGTGCCGACCGCCAGCAGTGCCACTGCCAGGAGGAGCACCGTCGCGATGGTCCACTTCTTCTTCATGCACAAACCACCTTTCTCCTTGCCGGGGGTTATTCTGCGCTGTGCGCAGGGATTCTCTTCCGCGCCCGAAGGCGCGCCGGGACTGTTTTTGCGGGATTCTCTCTTTCAGTCTGCGCGCGGACAGCGGCAGTACCGCCGCCCGCGCCCGGATTGAAGCCGAGCCAGAGTCCCCGATGGGGGCGGCGATTTCGCCGCCCCTTTGGGGTCAAAATGTTGGGGAATTACTTGCCGTTGTTGTTATAAGCAGCAACAGCCTCATCCACCGTGTTAAAACCATCCGCCTGGATCGCGTAAGCGGTCACGATGACTTCCCAAGAAGCATTCGCAGAGATCGGATCGCCAGCGGGCAGGATGTACTGAGTGCCATCTTCATTCGTGGTCACGCGCCAATCCATGTAGACCTGAGCAAGGCAGGGCAGAGAGGTCTTGCCAGCGGGCAGGGTCTTTGCCATGGTCGTGCGGATCACAACGTACTCCGTGCCGTTTTCGGTCACTCTGCCGACATACTTGTAGTCGTTCCAGAGGCCATCTTCAACAGCAACCATTTTGGGGTCGGTAACTTTGTGGTTTGCATCAACGATGCCGTCGTTGGTCGCGAGGCCCCAATAATTTCCGGAGTTGTACTCCACGTTGAAGCAGCCGTAGCTGTTCCAGTGCAGAGCGTTCTTGCTCTCGTTGGTGGGATATTCCTTGCTCACAAGATAGGCAGGAATCTTAAGCTCGACCCAAACCCAAGCATCATTCGCGCCCGTGTTCTTAACCGTAACGATCTTGGAAACGGCATTGCCGTCGTTGGACTTGCCGGGGACAAGGGTCTTGTTCTGTTCAAAGGCCTCAAGACCGTTTTCGCCCTTCTGCTGCTCATCCAGAGCAATCTTGACATTGCCCATGGTGAACGTATTGGTTGCCGACTTCGTATCGGTGAAGTACGCCAGCGTGCCGCCGACGACCAGCACCGCGACGAGCATGACTGCGATCGCAGCCATCAGAATGGATTTCTTCTTCATAAGTAGCGTTCTCCTTTTCTTTTTTATGTACAGCTCTCTGTACAAGGTATTCAAGGGATCTGCTCAGGGAAAGCTGCGAGGGAGTTACTTAAAAGCACTCGGCAAACGCGGCCGCAGCATCCGCAAAACCAGCGGACTGGCACAGATAGCCATAGAACGTCAGGCTGGCAGTCGCATCCGAATTCACGTCAAAATCGTTAACCTCGACAAGGTTGCTCGCCAGAATGTTGGTCGCAGTGACATCTGCAGTCACTCTGTTGCCATCGTTCGTCTTGTAAACGTAAACCGCGCCGCCGTTCTTGCCCGTAACACCAGCAAGCTGCTCCCACGTATCGGCCACACTATAATTCAGAACGCTACTCGCGTCCGAAGCCACGACCTCAACATAAAGATAGCAGGAAGCGCCGGCTTTCAGGCCGGTGACCTTAACAAACGGGTCTTTTTCGATCTTGGTGCCGGGGAGCAGAGTGTACTCATTGCCCGTCGCCTCTTCAGTGGTGACCTTGTAAGAATACTCGCCGGAAGTCTGCGCAACCGCCTTGTGCTCTTTCAGCGTCAACGCGCCGCCCTGATCAAACAGCTTGCCGACCGTGAACGTGTTCACAACCGGGCCGCTCTGCGCCGTCAGATACGCCCACGTCGCGCCAACCGCCAGCGCCACGACAAGCACGAGCGCGATGGCGATCGTCAAAGTTTTCTTCTTCATTTCGTGTTTTCCTCCCTTACAAAAACATCATGTTCCGAACTTACCATGTCCCAACAGCGTCCAACGTGCGCTGTCAGCATTCATTGAGTTAATGCGCGCAGATGTGAAAATATTTCACATCTGCATAAAAATGTTTAAAACCGACGGTTTTTGTCACCATTTTCTGTGCATTTTGCCGCGTTTTCTGCCTCTGCTCGGCGCGCCGCATCGCGGGCATCGGCCTCAGCCGCCTTGCGCAGCATGTCCGGCAGGAACGCCAGAACGACGAGCACGATCGCGATCGCAATGGCCAGATACATCCCCGGCGGGTTCGAGACCCAGTGCGAAACATAGCCCAGATACGGGATGGTGAACACCGGGCGGCCGATGAGGTTCTTGAAATAGACCGGTGCGCCGTCGGGCGCGTCGTTCGCGTCTCCCTGCGTGTAGAAATGCTCGTTTTCCGCATCGATGGAGATCACGCGGTGTGTGACGACATCCAAGTCCTCATTGAGTACGAACGTGATCGCGTCACCGACCTGCACGTCCTCGGGCGCACAGGGCTTGACATAGATCAGCGAGCCGGTGTGATACGTCGGCTCCATGCTGCCGGACAGGACGCACATCGGCCGCAGACCGACCAGCCGCACACCCACCAGAAGCAGCGCCAGAATGACCACCAGCACCACCGCAGCGGTGGAGATGGCATTGCACACTTTCTGAACCTGTTTTGACATCTTCGTTCTTCCTTTCCCTTCGCGGGCATCCCCCCCTGTTGATCCCGGTCGGAGGCAAACCTCCGAAGCGCAGCCTGTCCGAACCGGAAACGCGCACGGCGGGGCGGGGCGGGAACGCTTCGGAGTTTCCCGCCCCACTTCAGCCGTCACGCTTACTAACCAAAAGGATACCACGTTTTATTGCACACCGATAGGGGTATTATACACAAACTTCCAGCGATATTTTTGTAAAAATCAAACAGCTTTTCCTTTTGCTGTCCAAAAAGCTGTACAGTTATCCAACACCCATTGTACGTTTTGGCTGCGGGTGCGTCAAGTGCGGAGCGCGGGCGCGCGGGAATCTTACCTTTTCTTAAAACTGTCGCGGTTTTGCTTGTTTTTAGCGGGGAAACATGATAGGATAATTGCCGATTATGGATAGATAACAGGAAGGAGCTGCACGCATGGATACAAACGTGCTCGACTGGCTGGAAGTCACCGCCGCAGCCTGTCCGGACAAGCCCGCCTTTCTTGACGAGGACGGCGCGGTGACCTTTGCCGACGTGCGGCGCGAGGCGCGCATCATCGGCACGGCGGCGGCAAGGCTGCGCGCCGGACGCAAGGCGCCCATCGCCGTGATGAGTGGGCGCAACGCACACACCCCGGCCGTGTTTCTCGGCGCGGTATACGCCGGCTGCTGCTACGCGCCGATGGACGGGACGATGCCCGTGCACCGGCTCAACTCTATTTTAAATACGCTTGACACCGACCTGATGATCGTGCAGCGCGCGTTTTACGACAAAGCCAGGACGCTGGAATTCAGCGGCGAGATCCTCATCGCGGAGGATCTGCTCGAGGGCTGCGAGGACGCGGCGCTGCTGGCTGACTGCCGCGCGCGCGCGCGTGAGCTCGACCCGCTGTACATCATCTTCACCTCCGGCTCGACCGGTACGCCCAAGGGCGTCATCACGGCGCAGCACTCGCTCATGTGCTACATCGAGGACTACGCCGGCGTGATGGGCATCGCGCGCGAGGACATCCTCGGCAACCAGTCGCCGCTGGACTACATCGCCGCCGTGCGCGACATTTATCTGCCGCTGCGCTTCGGCGCGACGACGGCCATCATCCCGAAGGAACTTTTCATGTCGCCGGAGCGTCTGTTCGAATACATGAACGACAAGGGCGTGACGGCCGTGGGCTGGAGCGTCTCGGCGCTGACGGTGCCGGCCGCGCTGGGCGCGTTCGAGTGCAGCGTGCCGCAGCACCTGCGCAAGGTGTGCTTCTCCGGCTCGGTGATGCCGTGCAGCTGCCTGCGCCAGTGGCAGCTC
>ERZ773178.2526-NODE-2526-length-16763-cov-6.966782_pt1 | contig 16763 bp, 15 predicted proteins | sample MGYA00580533_ERZ773178 | MGnify/ENA primary metagenome ERZ773178 (study PRJEB29015, sample SAMEA2737859) | human gut metagenome | biome: human gut; feature: human-associated habitat; material: faeces | place: China | collected 2012 ...
CGTTGTATTCGCAATGTTCAAGCTGTGCGATTTCTCGAAATGACTTGCCATTCTCGGCAAACAATTGGAATCGCCGCAGCTGTGTTGCTGTCAGCCCTGCAAGTACAGGCGCGGACTCCAGCAAATCCTTGATCTCCTGACGGATGTACTGTTCGTCCAGCGTCTTTGATGCCAACTCTGGCGCATTGGCAGGTCTGGCTTCCAGCCGGAGCTTTTCTATATGGCGCTCATCGCGCTTCTCCTGTTTGAGATCTTCCAGCTTGAATTCCCGTGTCAGAACCGTAAACAGCCGGAAGTCCAGCAGGATTACCCGCCCGGTATCCGGAGAATCCGGGTAGACATCTTCGATATGTACGATCGCCGCTTCCGGCTTCTTTTTGATCAGTTCGCGGTGTGCCTTTTTCGTGAGTTGGAACCAGTCAGATTCGATTCCATTTTGAACAACTTTAATCAGCATATTGCTGCCTCCATTTCTGAATTTCATTTGCGGGAATAAGCAAATGTCAGAAACGGAGGGGCGCGGGCAGGCGGCAGGATGACTGCCCAGCATAGGTTCTGTCGGTATTTGGACGATCTTGTATTTTTCTGTTTGTGGGAAATTGACGCCTTTTGACTGGTGGACTCGCTTAAAATGGAAAATGCGCAGATTTTACAGTTTTCCGTGGAATTCTGTAAAATCTGCGCTCTTTCGACTATGAAAAAATCCGCAGAGGCTTGAGCCTCTGCGGGGCAGAATATTCGACACAATGATCGCGGGTGGGAAATCATCACTTTCTCATACCGTTGCGGGGCAGCCAGCCGTGCGTGTCTAACTACCTGTTCCGATTGCGTCCAGACAATAACCAGCGATCTGTTATTGCCAGATTATATGTTTCGTTTTGCTTTTTTTCTTAACGAGTACCTCCTATTTTTTCAAGGCTGAAACTCAAGCGGTGCATTTTTTACTCCGTTAAGCCATATCTAACCTTAATTCTGTCGAGCTTTTCGAGCATCGGCTACGCACCGAGCCAGAGGAAGAAGAACGTGCCGATGGCGCAGACCAGGTCGATGGAACGCCGGTGAGATAGTAGCTCTTGATAATGTTCAGTTGATCGTATGCGTCCACATGAGCGCCGATGCTGGATTCATAATGCTGCCGCAGACGACGGTGGACGCGATCACGCCGTAAATGTAGAGGCTGATGCGTGAAAACCGGAGGATACCTTTAGTTGGAGTTTTACAGAGCGCAGTTTTCGAGGGTTTTTACCCATTCCGAATTAAGCCATTCTTTTTTGCAATGTTTCTTGAGCAGTCTACATATTTGTTCTATATATGTCCGAATTATGCAATAAAGGGACATCTATATGTGATTATTTGTTATTATTTCTGCTAGAAATAAAAATACGCTCTATTGGATTATTCCGAGTATCTCTTGTGGAAAATATAATTATTCCGCAAGGAGTGGTTGACATGGACAAGAGAATTGCTACAATAATCGGAACGAATCTGCAACGGCTGCGGACGCAGCGCGGACTGACGCAAGAACAGCTTGCTGAGAAAGCAGGCATCAGCACGTCATTTTGCGCAAATATCGAACGCGGCAATAAGGGTGTCAGTCTCTCTGTGCTATATGATCTGGCAGATTCTTTGGGTGTGAGCGTGGATTATCTGCTGTATCCGGAACAGCCTGATGCACGCATCCGAAATATTGAGGCGCTCTTGAGGGATAAGCCGGAATCGTTTATAATTGCAGTGGAACGGTTGGTTCGGCTTTGTATTGAAGAATTTTCGGGATTGGAATAAAGGGTATTGTGTGATTCTCTTTGCTAAGAAGGATATAACATGAGCTTAAATCAGGAAGAAGAGAAATATATCGAACAACTATACCGGGAGATGTACACTCGTCTGTGTTTCTATGCAAAGAACGCATTGGGAAGCAGGACGCTTGCGGAGGAGGCCGTGCAGGACACTTTTCGAATTGCGTGTATAAAGCCGGATAGTTTGATGAACAGTAAGAATCCGCGCGGCTGGTTTATCAATACACTGAAAAATGTAATTCGCAACAGGCAGCGAACCGAAGCCAGACTGAGCAACGCGCTGCTTGTAGCCATGTCCGTGTGCGAACCACAAGCAAAGGCGAATGTGGAAACCGCAGAATTCCATGCGGCCTACTCGGATGCTTTGGGAAAAGACGATTTTCAGCTTCTGATCAATATAGTTATTCGCAAATATTCCATGCTGGAAGCAGCGGAAGAATTGGGAATCTCGGTTGAAGCCTGCAAAAAGCGCGTACAGCGTGCGAAAAAGAGGCTTCAAAAAATAATTGAAAAAGATTTTTAATTGATGTCCCCAATGAATCAGTTGCGTACATATATAAGACAAAGGGGGTTCGCAGATATGTCGGAATCCAAGGAGCATTTCCATCGAGATTTTTCAAAGTTTGACGAGATGAGTACTGCGGAATTAAACGAAATTCTCCGGCAGGATTCTCAGCTTCCAGACGGCGAAGAATCTGATATTGATGCAATTTTGTATATTATGGAGGTGATTGAACAGCGCAATCAGGAGCTGCCAGTATCTGATTTTAAAGATGTCGATCGCGCTTGGGACTCTTTCAACCAAAACTATCGTTTTGCCTCAAGCGAAGAAAGACCGCTCTTTGATCTTGACGATGAGCCGCAGCAAAATGCTACCTCCGACAAACCGCAAATCCTCCAGCCTGCACTGCGTTCAAATGCGCGTCCATACAGACGTGTGCTTCGCACAGCCGGTATCCTTGCGGCAGTTATTGCAGTTCTTCTGGCGACCTCTTTGACAGCTTATGCATTGGGGTTCGACTTGTGGGGGGCAATCGCCAGCTGGACAAAAGAGACATTTGGTTTCAGGTCAGAAGAATACACACAAACTGTTGTGACTTCTTCCAAAAAAGAGATTCCCGCGTCGCTGACCTCTATTGCCAATGAGATGGAAATGCACGGCATACCTACGACGATTTTGCCAAGGTATCTTCCTGATGGGTTTGTGGAACGTGATTTCCAATACAGCGCCGTAACTCAACCTGAGTCTCTATACTGTCTCTTGAAGAATGGCGATTCTTCGATCACGTTATTGTATACAGTGTTTTCAGAGAATCAGGATCATTTACTATATGAAAAGGACACGGTTGATCCTGAGCAGTACGAATACAATGGCACCGTATACTATATCATGACCAACGAGGGAGTTTATTTTGCAGCATGGACTGCGGACAATATCGAGTGCAGCATCGCGGGCGTTGAAACTTATGATGAAATCATTAAAATCATACAATCGATAGGAGAGTAATATGCGCAAACGAGTATTGACTTCAGCAATTTCCTTCATTTTGATCTGCTCTTTATTTACATCGTTCGCTTTGGCCGCAACACTTCGCGCCAGTGAGTATATTTCCGCATACAATGCAGTGATTTATTCTTCTGACAACGAAGTAACCGTGGACTGTACAATCGTTGGAACCGACGAAATGAAAACAATCGGCATTAAAACGGTTAAAATCTATAGCTCCAGTGGAACAAACGTTGCTACATATTCCTATACGACAAAAGGGTATGAGTATCTTATGGGAAGCAACACTGGTCGCAAAACAGCATCCGTCTCATATACGGGCGTTTCTGGCAGATCCTATTATGCGGTCGTTACGTTCTATGCCTCTGATGGAAGCGGCAGCGATTCAAGAACACATACAACCAAAACTATCACCTTATAAATCCCCCTTTGGGACATTAGGCTTAAATCAAGAAACGGACAATTGCTAAGCAACAGCAATTGTCCGTTTTTTATGCCGGAAACGTCATCAGACCGCCTGTAAAAAATTTTTTCAAATTGTGTGTCCCCATTTCGCGATATTGAGACATAAGTATAGTAAAAGGGTTAATTTCTGGCCCAACTAAAAAATAGTACGTCAATATTTGCACTAACGATGGCATCAAGTAATCAGTTAAGCTTCCTATATTCTCGAAGAAACCGTCGCAGTGCATACTTATTGAAAATGAAACACGGGGGGGAGGAATATCAACAGCATATTACATCGGTCAATCCACAGAAATAGGAAGCGGCTATTTCAAAGTTTAGGAAACGAGATGTCCTACGCCTATGGTTGGCTGCCATAAACCAAGCGGCAAATATATAGTAACAGGGGATGAAAACAGGACGCTGCCCGTTCACTTACCAAAATGTATATTTGAAAAGGAGAGTTTTATGAAAAAGGTTTTTTCAACTATTCTGGTCGTAGCAATCTTACTTTCTATGACCATATCTGCTTATGCCACAGAAGTATCAGACCATTCGCTAGAAGAGATGTCTGTTCCCGAGGCAATGTCCAATGCTGAAATTGTAAACTTTTTAATCTCAACAGGCGAGATTGATGAGTTCTATCAGGCTCAAGAAGAAATTCGTAATTGCCAGTACGAAACGACTGCAACATATGCACGAGAAGCGTTCGGATTTGACAGTATTTCCTCTATGGAAGTTAATACACTTACTGAAAAGTACAACTTACAGCTACCTTTAGAAAGCGGGAACGGATTTATTGATAACGGTACAATTAACGTTCAGCGAAATCTGCTTGGCGATATCGTTGATATATGGTATATTTTCGGTGTGGTTTCTCCGAGTGCATTTTCTGTTAAAGTAGCGATGGTTGATTCTGATAATCCTTTGGATTCGATTACGGGTACAATTACTCGATATTACCTTGGTACTACCCGATGGGTAAGAAAAGACTCCGAATCTTTCAGCAAAACTGCAGTAACCAACGGGACGGTATATACTTGGCACGTTGCAAAATGGGGTGTCAAAGAAAAGTTCGAATACAATATTAAGATTGTTGATAATGGCATCACGCACAATAAAGATAATAAGGATGAAAATAACTACACTCGATACAACTTTGAAGCAAAACCATACGAAAGCTTTTCTGCAAATGGTGGGCATCGACATCATTTTGTCCCAGCTAAAGCATTAAAAGATAATGGCTTCAATTCAAATACGGCTTACTGCATCAGAATGATGGCGGAAGATCACTGGAATACGGGGAGTTATGGCAGTGCTACATATGTCAAAGAGTCGAGCGAATTGCTCAGTAGAGGTCAATACCAGGCCGCGCTGCAAAAGGAGGTCGATGATCTGCAATCCGAAAATGATTGTGAAGGCATTGCAGGAAATCTCCAGCAAAAGTACTACGATGAAGTGATTATTTGTCTGTTTCAGTACGAATCATTATTCGGAATTAACTAAAGGAGCATCAAAATGAATAGCTACATCGTCACGCCGCATGAGGGAATTGGCTCTTTGAAGCTCGGCATGTCCCCCGAGGAAATTCTTGCCGCAGTCCAGCGCGATTTGACAGATTTGAAGATCGTTTCCAAACGCGGCATTCAGATCTCGGAGGATCGGGAACGTGACCCAAGTTTTCAGACACTTCGATACATGGAAGATATCTACTTCTCCATGGTTCGTTATCAAAACGGGAAGGCAATCGAAATTTCGGTGAATTGGGGACTGCGCGACGATGTGAAGGTTTCCCTCTATGGTTTGGATGTGTTCAACACGCCGGCAGAGGACGTTATCCGGTTTATGAAGCAGATCGGTCCCTGCATCCATGACGAGCCGGACGAGCAGCTCAGCACCGAGTATGAATTCCCCGCGCTCGGTATCCGCTTCTGGCGCGAGCGGGCGTTCCACGAAAAGCTGCTCCTGGATCGTGCGTATGTGGAGGCAATGCAGCTGGTTCTCGAAGAGGAGAAACGGTATTTGTATTTCGATATTGTCACTGTAAAGATATAGCTTTCTCCGTTCATAAGCGCACAACAACAGAGTGCTTTTTCACCACTTTTATAGTTTAGACCTTTGAGAAGGAAGATATCACCATTATTTCACTTCACATAGGGACCATTTGCTTTATACAAATGGTTCCTATTGAATGGGATTTGGGGGTCAAGACGGTGGATATGCCACATTTGTTTTTAACAAATACGGTAAAGAGCTGGCGCAGAAATATACCAGCCGATTAAGAAACAAAGACGATATTCTCTGCGCAAAAGCCATCTGTGGAACGCAAAGCGCCAGGTGGGAAGGACAAACATTCTACCTGATCTTCGACGTACAATACGCAGATGCCAAGCAAGGCGTTGTAACCGAAACCGTCAGGTTTATCGGGCGAAGAGTTTGGATTGACACTTATAAACGGGGAAACGGAATCGAAGTGAACACGAAGTAGTTTTGGATGCAACAAAAGCGTTTTTATGCTGTGAGTCGCCAGAAAAGCGCCCCCAATAATTCAATTTCTTTTACAGATGACGTGTCCCCATTTCGCGCGATTGAGACATAATTATAGTAAAGGGAACATTCCTAAACAGATTCAAATGTTTGTACGCAAATATTTGCACTGGCACAGGCAATCATGCATATGCACACATATCCGAACGATATTCGCGCAATGCGCGATACAGAACATTATAAGGGGAGTTTTTAAGAAAATGAAGCTTTCACAATTTGCAAATGTCGTCAAAGCAGACGGATTCTATTTGCTCCACAACACATTATATCAAACAGCAATAAGCGTTTCAGGCGAAGAAGCAGCCTTTATTGACAGTATTTCTGATTATCATTCATTTGAACCGGATATGAATTCTAATTTCCACAAGGCATTAATAGAGCAAGGTATGCTAGTTGAGGAAAATGTGCGAGAGCATCAGTTAGTGGGGTATTATGAAAAAAATAGTCGGCCGATATATCTAAAATTGATTTTGATTGTAACACGGCAATGCAATTTTAGATGTCCGTATTGCTATGAGGAACACGAATGTAAAACAATGCGAGATGAAATATATGATGCTATTATTGTCTTCATCAAAAAACAACTCGAAATGAAGAAATACGATGGCTTGCATATTTCATTTTTTGGGGGAGAACCGACGCTAGAACATAATGCTATAGTAAAGTTCTCAAAGAAATTATTAACGACCTTGCCAGAAAAAGTCCCGTACTCTGCATCAATGACGACGAATGGATATTTATTGACACCCGACCGTTTTCGCGAACTGGTAGACTGTAAAATTACTTCTTATCAAATTACTGTAGACGGAACAGAAGACAATCATAATAAGACCAGAGTTGTTGCTAATGGTAGAGGCAGTTGGTCTCGGATTATAGAAAATTTGAAGGCAGCACGAGACTCTGAATTGGACTTTGCAGTTTCGATAAGAACAAATTTCACTCCAGAAAGCGTATCGCTGGCAGATGACTTCTATTCATATATTTCAGAAGAATTTGGAGGAGACAATCGCTTCTCTGTACATTACGAATGCGCTAAAAACTTAGGTGGAGAGCGAGTTCATAAGATGGGACTATGTGAAGATCAAGGTGAGCAGATTGTTCTGCTCGCTAAAATTGCGAGAAAGTACAGTCTTCAGGACAAAGCAACTATTGATATGATTTCTTCCTTTGGTGGATTGTCTTGCTATGCAGGAACAGACAATTCTCTGGTAATTGATTTTGACGGCACGCTTAGAAAATGTACCGTCAGTATTGATAGTGATCGAAACATTGTCGGAAAACTATATGAAAGCGGAAATTATCAGCTTTATCCGAGCAATTTTTCAAATTGGACATGTTATAGATTGCAGGACGAGTGCTTACATTGTGAGATATTGCCTTTATGTTTAGGAAAAAAGTGCCCACAGAGTTACTACAATTTACATTCATGTAACGAAATTAAAAAAATATATCAAGCGCATATTGTCCGTAAATTTGAATAATGCGCAGCAGCATTCATACATCGCTATTGAAAGGAGTACTTCAAATGTCATTTAGTGTACTAGCAAAACGTAATGGTGCAGAACCAAACGTTCTTAATGGAGCATGCGCTAATGCAGCCTGCCCGAACGTTTTTTGCCCGGATGGATTTTGTGGAGATGGGTTCTGCATTGAGAATGCCATATGCCCAGTTGACTCTTCGTGCGATTCCCCGGATACTCTTTGTGACGTTCCCCCGGTGGATCCCAACTTTGATACATGCCATCCGCTGAGAACTGATTGCGGTGATGTTGTCGGAGTAATATGCCATACATCAACGGACACACTCTGTCCTATTATTGGATGATATTATGAATTAAATGGATGCTGTTGCTGTTACAATATACAGGAGCCCTTACGGTCTCCTGTATATTGTATATATAGTTATTTGGAGGCGAGTGCCATGACGAAAAAGAAGAAAGTCATCATCACTGTTCTTGCGGCGCTGCTTTTGCTCGCGGGCGCCCGGTATGCACAAAAGAGTTACCAAAAGCATCAGGTGTTTTCAAACGGCGATTTTTTGTCCGCCGAAGAAAAGATATACGGTCTGTCCGTCATCTGGGAAACGGCGAAAACCTATTATGGCATGTGGGCTCTGGTGCCCGATCTGGATTGGGACGCCGCGTATCAGGCGGCAATCGGACGCGTTCTGGAAACCGACAACTTGTATGCCTATTATAACGAGCTGAGCGCGTTTGCCGCTCTGCTGCGCGACGGACATACGCAGTTGGGCTGTCTTGATAAAGACTTTCAGACCGCCTTGCGCACCGGACGCGGATTCTGGGTCTCGCCCATTTCGCTTCGGTACATGGAAGACGCCTTCGTCCTGAGCGCCGCGCCGCGCAGCACGCTTGCCAAAATCCCGCTCGGCTCGACGGTCACGGAGATCAATGGGCTTCCGACGGGCGAGTATTTAGAGCAGGAATATGGCCGCTATTTGGGCTGCTTCACGCACGGAAGGCGGGAGGAAAAGCTCGCTGAGAAAATGCTCCTGCGCGAGGCGGCAAAGGAGCTGACCGTCTCCGGCCTGACCCCGGACGGAGCGGCGTTCAACGTCACGTTGTCCTATGCGGAGTACGCCGAGAAACGAGAACAGCTGCCGGATGATCTCAGCATGGAGCTGAAGCGCGATGTGACCGCCCATGACTCTTTCAGGAGCTATGTCGTCGCGGATACGATCTATGTGGCAGAGATCACGTCCTTTGCTAACCCTGCCCTGCCGGAGGAATTTGCCGCCTGGATAGACGAGACGCGCGATGCAGCCACGGCATACATTCTGGACGTTCGCGGAAACAGCGGCGGGAGCGACGGCAACGCCATCAAAGTTCTGCGGCACTTTATTGCGCCGGCAGACATGGGAACCAGGTCCGTCTACAAGCAGTATGTCGACCCGACGCAGGTCACAGCGGCGCTTGCAATCAAAGACTATTTTGAAGAGCTCGAACTCGATGCCGGGCAGGAACAGTACTATCTGGACGGACTGGACATGTATGCGCACCGATACGTTCTTCCCTACGATGAAAGCCTGTCCGCGCCCCAGTTTACAGAAGCAGAGGCAACGGAAGCACCGGACGCAGACCTCTGCACGCAGCCTGTTGCCGTTCTGACGGATTGGAACTGCGCTTCTGCCGGAGACGACTTTGCCGTTTTCGCAAAGGGCGCGCCCAACGTGACCCTGATCGGCACAAACACCGCAGGCGGCACCGGACAGCTCTTACTGACAGAGCTTCCCGGAAACTTTCTTTTTGCCGTGTCGACCTATAACTGTGTCATGGAGGATGGCACGCCGGTCTGCAACAACGGCGTGCAGCCGGATATCTGGTGCGAGCAGACCGTCTCCGACGCGCTTGCCGGGCAGGATACGGTTCTGCTGAAGGCCATAGAACACTTTGAAGAAAAAGCTGTTGAACGTGAGTAAAATATGTTTATATATGTAAATATGCAATAAAGGATAGGGCGTATTATGATTGGGGAGTTAAGCGTATGATACAGAGATATTTAAAAATACTAAGTTATGGTATAAAGCTGAGCAAGCTTTATCTTGTGCTTCGCATTTTTCAGCTGATTTTGTCCTCTGCCTCATCAGCGTTTTCACTTTTGTTACCTAAAATGCTGCTTAACGCAATCGCTACTAAGAATTTGAAAACGGTATTGATTATATTGAGCCTTTCGTTCTTTGTGTCGACAATTAATTCACTAATTGACAGATTTTTAAGCCCAAAGCTGTCTTGGCTCCGGGAGAAAATCAATGCAAAGATCGTTGATAATTTTCTGCAAAAAAGCATTAACCTGGATTTGGAATATTTTGACCAGCCGGACGCTTATGATAAGTATACGATTGCCTTTGAACGTTGCTGCGCAATTGTTCAGGGAGCCTTCGATATTCTTCTATCGTTTATTTCGTCACTCCTTCAGATTGGACTGGTTGTCTATGTGTTGTCTTGGATTTCGCCTGTCGTTCTGTTGGTATTCCTGACTGTCTGTGCGTTGCAAACTTATATTAACAACTTGATTCAGTTAGATAATTACAAGTATCAGAAATTTATGAATCAGCATAACCGGAAGCTAAACTATTTGTACAGACTATTTTACATTCCAGAATTCATGCGCGATATTCGGGCAAATGATATTATGCGGTTTATCTTTACAAAAAAGCAGAAGGTTACAGAAAAGGTGTTGAGCGATACATATTCCACGAATCAAAAAGTTTCTACAAAGAACCTTATTATCGCAATTCTGTCTGCCATTGAAAGTTTTGCCACTATGCTCTATTTTTCACTTGAAGTTGTCTGGCAGCGGATCTGGTATGATGACTTTGTTGTTTCATTGAGCGCATATAATCGGCTAAAAAGCGCCTTTTCTCAGATAATTTCCAATTTTGTCTCTCTATCCACGAACGATCTCTACATCAAGGACTATCTATCATTTATGGAAACAGCCTCCAACGTCGTATGTGGGAGAAGGCAACTAATTTCTATTGATTTGGTTGAGTTTAGAAACGTATCTTTCAGATACCCAAATGTCGATGGGAATGCCTTGGATAACGTCAGTTTCATGATATACAAGGGAGAACAGGTGGCCATTGTTGGAAAGAATGGTGCAGGAAAAACAACAATTATTAAGTTGCTTCTTCGGCTATATGATCCATCTGATGGGATGATTTTGATAAACGGGGTTGATATTCGTGAGTATGATCTTAGTTCTTTAAGAAAAACTGTCTCTGTCCTCTTTCAGGATTACCCAGTCTACGCCTTTTCTATTAGGGAAAATCTTACACTTGGTGAAGAAATCTCAGATGAGAAGATAATGGCTGCATTAGAAAGAGTTGGACTTCTTGGAAAGATAATGTCCTTTCCTCAAGGCCTTGATACACCCATTACTAATCAGCTCTATGAAGGAGGGATAGAGTTTTCGGGAGGAGAGACTCAACGATTAGCTCTTGCAAGAGCGTATCTCAAGGAACAGATATTTCTTGTGTTTGATGAACCGACAAGCAGTCTTGACCCATTTGTGGAGAATAGGTTTTATGAAGACCTTCTTTCGCAAACAACGAATACAATGATCGTTATTTCTCATCGTATAACTTTTACTTATAGAATGTCAAAAATTATTTGCCTAAACAAAGGGCATGTGGTAGAATCCGGAACTCCGAATGAGCTTTTAAATAATCCAAGCAGTCTATACAAGGGGATGTACGATCTGAATACATCCAAATACATTAAATTGTAAACATTATCGCATTTTAGCGCAGGAGGTATCCCCCCGCGCTAAAATACTATGCATACATGATCCGGAAATGCAATCACTGCAAGTTGGGGCTTGCTTATAATTGCATTTGAGTAGCGAGTTCATCAGCCTCAGAACCCTTTCATATTTTACTATTTTTCACGAAAGCCCTGCTGTAGATAAGCCTTCAAAATACGCATACGTTTTCGGCGTCAGTTCCTTGAGCTGCGCCAGTGTCCGTGTATTGCCGGAACACCAGTACGCGAAGAACTCCGCGAAGTATTCGAGGCTACTCTGGTGACTTTTGTCCCCTTTCCTACTATAAAGATCATAACACAGACTTTGCAGTCAAACTCTATACTGCAGCTGTTGGTCAAGATGTAATTGAAATAGTAAGTTGGAGTTAATCTGGGATAATGAGAAAATGGCTTCTTTATGTTCAATTGTTAGTTGCGACTGGGATTTTGGTCTGTTTGGTTTTATCTGATGCTGGAGTGATTCCACCAAGAGGTTCGGCAACCTCTCGCATACTTCTCCATATTTCTTTCATTCTTGTTGTGATCTCAACAATCGACGCATTACGAAGCAAATAACCCCAAAAATGAACTATGGAGTCTGGGCCTCATGCCGTAAACGCTCCTTTTGGCACATATCAGGTATTCGCTAGGCAATATATAAATCTGGCTATGACAGATACGGAATTCAGTGTTCACTAAGCAATGACTCTCATGGCAGTCCCCATGTGACACGCATTTGGGGACTGCCATAGCGCTTTATAATCTGGAGGAAAATACGAAATATGTTCAAAGGTGAAGCATTCAACAAACGAGCTGCGATATGCGTTGCAGCTGCGATGATGTGCGGCGTCATTCTCGCCGGTATTACTTACATACGAATGCTTCCCGTTGAATGGGACGCTGGGGTCTGCGGCGGCGGATATGCCACATTTGTTTTTAACAAATACGGTAAAGAGCTGGCGCAGAAATATACCAGCCGATTAAGAAACAAAGACGATATTCTCTGCGCAAAAGCCATCTGTGGAACGCAAAGCGCCAGGTGGGAAGGACAAACATTCTACCTGATCTTCGACGTACAATACGCAGATGCCAAGCAAGGCGTTGTAACCGAAACCGTCAGGTTTATCGGGCGAAGAGTTTGGATTGACACTTATAAATGGGGCGCTGGGGTAGCAGTGAATACAAAATAGTTCTGGCGGGAGCAAAAGCGTTTTTGCTCTGTAGGTCGTCAGAAAAGCCATCTGCAAAAGATTAAGTATTTTTTGCAAATCACTTGTCCCCATTTTGAGTGATTGAGACATAAATATAATAAAGGGCTCATCCTTAGTCTGATTTGAATATTTGTACGTCAATATTGGCACTAGCACAGGCAATCACGCAGTTGCATACATCCCCGAATGATATGCGTTCAATGCGTGATACGGCATAAAGCAAACAATATATTTTCTGGAATTGCCTTTGCAGTGCATCCTTATTGAAACTCAAGTGGGCAGGAGGAAAATGGTAATGTGATTTGTCTATCCGCAGCGGTCTTAAGTATTGTTTGTTAACCGACAAGTAAAAAGGAGCGTCAGCAAAAATGAAGCATATGCCGCCAAGCAATCCCTCGAACGAGGATACAAGAAGGCGTGCCGCAAAGCGCAACGCTGTCAAACTGTGGATAGGTTTCATTTGCATTTGCGTAGTGATCGGCGTGTTCGGCACTTTGAAACTGTCTAAAGGAAAGCTAGATGAAGCGGAAAATCAGGAAAATGCCGTTGCCGCAAACGAATGCTTGAATCAAGCGTTCGGACAAACGGCAAATGGCACAATCATTTTTCCGGAGGATTATGCAGGAGCCTACATTGACGGTGGACACTTGGTGCTGCTTCTTACAAACACAAGCGAAGAAGCAACTGAAAAGTATCGAAACTGGGCAGGCAAGTATTCTTCGTGTCTAACTTTCAAAAAAGTCAAGTATTCGTACAATGAACTGAGTGAAAAACTAGATCCAATTGTGGAAAAATTGAAAGAAGATGGGTATGAAGTAACATCATCTGCTGTATCTGAAACAGAAAATGCGGTATCGATCGGGCTCTTCAAATGCGAGAGTGCAGAAGCTTCTAAACTCGCGAAGAGCTTGAGCGAGGCTTTTGATGTCCGCGTGCTAGTCTCTGAAATAATATATACTACGACGTGTGTGGAGGTGGAATAGACAGTTCAACACAATTACGGCAAGGAGGAGTTTAATAATGAATCGAAGAAAGCAAACACCTATTCGTTTTCTGGCGCTTGTAATGGCAATTGCTACAATTACATCGTTTTCATTGTTTGCAACTGCGCAGGGCGTAATTATCGACAATACATATGAACAGCTAATGCTACAGCAGGAAGATGCGGTTGCAGCTAACGAACTTCTAAACGAAGCATTCGGACATGATGCCGTAGGAAACATTACCTTCCCAAATGATTTCGCTGGTGCACGGATAGAAGAAAATAAGCTTGTACTATCTCTCACAAACACCGGCATTGATAACACAACAAAATATCTCAATTGGGTCGGCGATTATGCAGACTGCCTTGCGTTCGAAAAGGTAGATTATTCTTATAATCATTTAATGGACGCGGCCGCCGGAGCTGCACACGAACTTGAAGAACTCGGATATCCAATTACGCAATACTATGTATCTGAAACAAATAACGATGTCGTTATAGGTATGAATTTCGATGATATTTCATACCAAGACAGTGTTTTAAGCTCGACGCGTTCTGAAACATTGGCAACAGCTTTGTCCGACGAGCACAATGTTCCAATTCGGTTTGAGAATATTGCACCGACTACTGCCACTGTAACGAATGCCATAGCAACGCTCCGTGGTGGTGCAAAAATTACCAATATAACTGCAAACTGCTCCATGACGTTAAGTTGCTGCGGTTCCTATGGAGGCGTTCCTGTAATCCTTACTTGTGGGCATGGTGGTCAGTCGCCTAATGATATCATAAAATACGCATCGAGTTCAGGTAGTACGATTGGGAATGTCTACATCCATAGATATTATGATGGCGACATTGGCGATTTTGAAATTATTAAGATCACAAATACGGATACGTTTAGTACCAGTAACAGCATTAACAACATGTATTCTATTACCGGCACATTGTCTTCACCTGCAGTTGGTACAATTATAAAGTATTATAGCCGCACAACTTCCAGTTTTGGCTATGGCTCTGTTGAACGAAGAAATGTTACCGTTTTAGCCGATGACCGTGATAATATTAGCGGTCTAACAGAAGTTAAGGTTACTAGCGGCTCTTGTGAAAGCGGCGATAGCGGCGGCCCGTTCTTCCAAGATGCATCCTCTGGCGCAAAGTACTGCGGAGTCCTGCACGGGAAACGTACTGATTCGTCTGGAAATCTGTATGTTTTTTTCACACCATATACATATATCTCTAGCGCTGGTTTTTCAGTCAGGACAAACTAATTAACACCAACAAAGGACATATAACTTTTTAGCGCAGGGGCATCCCCCAGCGCTAAAGTATTATTATACGCAAACCCGAAATGGATCACAGCGGGTTAACTTTTGCGTATGATTGTCATCTACTCTAATGCATCAGAAAGACTTGATGTCATTTTGCATTTACTGTTTTTCAGAAAGCCACGCTGCCGACAGCCCTTCAAAATACGCATACGTTTCTGGCGTCAGCTCTTTGAGCAGCGTCAGGGTTCGAGGATTTCCGGAACACCAGTATGCGAAGAACTCCGCGAAATACTCCAGGCTGCTGCTCTTTGCGTGTTCGCTCATCGGCGCGTTTGCCGCTTCCAGCTCGTACAGGCGGTCGTGTTCTTCCGGAAAGCCGAGCAAAGAATCGTAAAAATGTCCGAACTCATGCAGCGTTGCGCCAGACTCGGAAACGTAGATGCGGTTCTCGCCGAAGATAGTCGCGCCAATGCAGTTGACGCCGAGCTGCTGACCGAGGTTTGCCGTATAATTGCCGTCTATGACGTATGTCCAGCCGTTTTCGTTGAACGCATCGAGGATCGGCTGCGGCACTTTCCGGACTTCCAGCAGGAACTTGTTCGCGCTGCACTGCATCCGGTTTTCCACCGCGACCGGCGTATTGGGCGGCGTGACGGTCAGATTCTGCGTCAGGAGGGCATGAAGAAGCTGTGCGGCTTCGGCGCGTGTGGCGAGTTCCGCTGCCGTCTTATTTTCAGCACAAAGCCCAAACGCTTTTCCGACGCGCAAAGCATTTTCGCTGTCGGACAGCCAGTCCAAACCGTAAAGCGTCGCGTCGTAAAGAGGAATCTTCATCGCCGCAAAGGCGCTCAAGTAGAGTTCGCCGCGGCAGATAAAGCCGGTTTCGTCGCCAATCGCGGTCGGCTGCATCCACGCTTTACGGGCGGCAGTTTGAACGGCATTTGTGCTTACTTCCTGCCACGAAGCACCTTCCGGTTCTTCGTTCAGCGCACGGCAGAGCATTGTCGCCCATTGGCTGACCGTGATTCTCTCGTCCGGCGCGAATCTGCCGGATGCCGTACCTCTCAGGATGCCAGCGTCGGCAAGATAAAAAACGGATTCCGCATAGACCGCTTTCTCCGGCACGTCCGTAAAGTCCAAGGAAAAGGCAAAAGCCGGTACCGTCAGCAGCATCGACAGCACCAGCAGGATGGATATGAACTTGAACTTTCTCATAAAATTCTTCCCTTCTTGATTTCAGATTTCTTTTTCTGTATTGCTTCTCAGCTAGAGTTTGCTCTTCAAGCTGCGCCGTGGTGTCGCGGCACTGGTGACAGCAAACGCGCGGACGTTCCCCTTGGCGGGAGCGTCTGCGTCTTGCAAATGCGAAAATTATATGATTCCAACTTCGCGTACAATGTTTCCGAAGGGTATTCTGGTGGGCTTAAATTTGTTACACAGCGTGAACTTTCCAGAATTATTACAAAGCTTCAGAAAACGCTATCCGATCGCATAAAATCCGTTAACAGCTCAGTATAAAATGGCAATAAGTTAACTGATAGAGAGTCAAAACTGTTCGAAGAATATGTCCATATGTTTGAGGAAACCGAACGAATTTATTAGGGGCAGTCATTTATTAGAACAAACCGACACTTATTGCCAACTCGATTTCCCCATCCGTATTTTTATTTGCTCACACTGATTGTGTAAAGATTCGATGTGCAGCTTCCGTTTTCGCGGTGCCGGCGCTGGCGCTGGATGTATCCGG
>ERZ773178.2529-NODE-2529-length-16759-cov-3.957256_pt1 | contig 16759 bp, 20 predicted proteins | sample MGYA00580533_ERZ773178 | MGnify/ENA primary metagenome ERZ773178 (study PRJEB29015, sample SAMEA2737859) | human gut metagenome | biome: human gut; feature: human-associated habitat; material: faeces | place: China | collected 2012 ...
GAGAAATTTTGTATTCCGCAGTAAAGGAAAAGTATGGTATCAGGCATTCTGGTATCTGATCGCATTCTGTATTGTTACCTGTATCGTAAACTCGATCAACTGTATCTGGGTTGCGGTAGCCGGGATGTTTGTGCCGGGATGGTTATACAATATTGGAACGACAGTGTTGAATGGAGGGGTATCGATGGTGGTATTCTTCTTCGTAAATAAGATTATTTTCCCGGAAGGGGAAGGAAAGTAAGCGTTGTCAGGATTGACGGCGAATAAGAAAATAAAACGGGACAACATTTTCTGCAAAACCCAAAAAAAGTGATAGAATAGAAGTAGTAAATTGTCAGAAAAGGAGAATCATTATCATGAAAGAAAATTTAAAAGTACTTATGATCAACGGAAGCCCGAAAGCAAACGGAAACACAGCCATTGCATTAAAAGAGATGGAGAATATTTTCAAAGAAAACGGAGTAGAAGTTGAGACAGTTGTTATCGGTAACAAAGCAGTCCGCGGCTGTATCGCCTGTGGTTCCTGCTATGAGAAAGGCAAATGTGTATTCAACGATATGGTAAATGAACTGGCACTAAAGTTTGAAGAAGCCGATGGACTTGTCGTTGCAAGCCCGGTATATTATGCGTCAGCAAATGCGACACTGATTGCCTGTCTTGATCGTTTGTTCTACAGCAGTCATTTTGACAAGACGATGAAAGTCGGAGCAAGTGTTGTATGTGCGAGACGCGGTGGTTGTTCGGCAACATTTGATGAATTGAACAAGTATTTTACAATCTCCGGAATGCCGGTTGCATCAAGCCAGTATTGGAACAGCATTCATGGACGTATGCCGGGTGAGTCAGAGCAGGACGGAGAAGGAAAACAGACGATGCGTACACTTGCAAGAAATATGACATTCTTGATGAAGAGTATTGCGCTTGGAAAAGAACAGTTCGGATTACCGGAAAAGGAAGAACGAATTGCGACACATTTTATACGGTAATGGGATTGGAGAAAAGCAAATGACAGATACACATATTTCAGAAAGATATGAATTTAGAAACATAAAACAGAACGAAGCAGAAGAAGCGGCAGAGATTGAAAGAATCTGCTTTCCACCGAATGAAGCCTGCTCTAAGAAGCATATGAAAGACCGTGTTGCCGGAATTGCGGATTTATTTCTGGTAGTGATTGATAAAGAAAATGGAAAGATGGCAGGTTTTTTAAATGGACTTGCAACAGACGAGGTCGTATTAAAGGATGAATTTTTTACGGATGCAGGTCTGCATAATCCGGAAGGAAAGAATATCATGCTGCTGGGTCTGGATGTACTGCCGGAATACCGCAGTCAGGGGCTTGCAAGAGAACTGGTACGCCGGTATCTCGAAAGAGAATGGGGAAGGGGAAGAAAAGAGATTATCCTTACCTGCCTGGAATCGAAGGTAGCGATGTATGAGAAATTCGGATTTAAAGATAAAGGAATCGCGCAGTCAACCTGGGGCGGGGAAGAATGGCATGAGATGAGTGTAAGAATTTAATTACCGAAGCACTTGGAAGAATCAAAGGGAAAGATTTTGCAGAAGTATTGCAGAATCTTTCCTTTTGTGTTATTGTAAATTAACTTTAAAGAAAAGTTTCATATTCCTAAAAATTCTAAGCCCGAGGGCATCTCATTTCGGTATTTCAAATTCGAAACAATTATCCGATATGAAGACATAGTAACTAATAATTTTATATTGCTGGGATACAAGGAGGAGCTGTCTATGATGAATAAGCTGCAACAGTATTTTCCGATGATTCGGACAAAAGAAGAAGTTTTAAAAGAAATTGAGAATAATTCAAAGCTGAAAGAAATCTATGAAAATTGGCAAGAAGATGAAAGAGAAGAATTTCTGGCTTTTGTAACAGGAACAAAAGGTGTAAAAATGATGTATGATTTCATTAGTAAAGCTATTTTGAATCCAGAAATTTATGAAGAAAGAGTAGAAGAATTTTTATCGTTGTTGCTTCAACAGAAAGTGAAAATACTTGAAGTACTGCCGAATGAAGAGACGGGACTTTCGGATGGGTATTCTATTCTGATTATGGATATCGTGGTAGAATTAGAAAACGGAAGTATTGTCAATCTGGAGATACAAAAGAATGGTTATATGTTTCCGGGAGAACGAAGTGCATGTTATTCAGCAGATTTGTTATTGCGTCAATACAGAAGAGTACGCAAAAAGAATAAACAAGAAGGAAAGAAAACAAAATCATGTTATAGAGATATAAAAGATGTATACACGATTGTCTTGTTTGAAACAAGTCCATCACAGTTACACAAATTTAGAGATGTATATTTACATCATTTTGAACAGAAATCAGATACAGGAGCGGAAATGAATCTTCTACAGAAATATTTATTTGTAACGCTTGACAACTTTCGTAGTATTAAGCACAATAAAAGTAGTAAGATGATTATAAATAATCGGCTGGAAGCATGGCTTGCGTTTATGTGTATGGATGAGCCGGATGATATTCTGAGTATCATAGAAAAATATTCGGATTTTAAAGAAATGTATGAACAAATCTATGTGATCTGCCGTGATTTAGATGAGGTGATGGGAATGTTTTCAAAAGAATTACAGGAACTGGACCGGAATAGTGTAGAACTGATGGTAGATGAGATGCAGAAGGATCTGGATAAGACAAGAGAAGAACTGGAAGAATCAAAGATGGAAATAGAGGAGAAAGATCAGCAATTAAAAGAAAATAAATTACAATTAAAAAAAATGCAGGAAGAATTAGAACACTGGAAGAAAATGTATCAGCAAGAGAATAAATAGACAAGAACACAGGAGGTTATTAACGTGAGAAAAATAGTAAATATAAATACCACATCAACAAAAGAAGAACAGTTAAAAGACCTGATAACATCCATCCAACAAGTAAAAGATTCTCTGGTAAATATACTGGATGAATATGAAGAAGCCGGTGAAGTGGATAAAGCAGACACTCTGACGGAAGCGTTGGATGCATTGGAAGATGCATACGATGTGGTTAATGATGTACTGTTAGATGACTGATAAAATAGTAAAAATAGTCTGGAAGCTATAGTCTGAAATCAGAAATGAATCCCTGAAATCACAGTAAAACGACAAATGACTGTGATTTCAGGGATTTTTTTTCCATACGTTCGAAAAAGCTGTTATTGGCAATTTTAACAAAAATATTATCTCATTTACAAATAAATCCACTCAGATTCTTGACGACTTTACTAAAAAATGTAAATATAGAAAACGTCGTTGACAAAAAGCACCAACACAGCTAGAATGAACTCAACAAGAAACAATACAAGTTGTACTATCAAGATGTATTTGGAGGAAGCAGCAAATGGAATTAAGAGACAAGATAGCAGGAGCATTATATGGGATGGCACTAGGTGATGCGATGGGCATGCCGGCAGAGTTGTGGGGACGTGAAAGAGCAAGAAAATTTTTCGGGGGAAAGATTACAGGATTTATCGACGGACCGAAGGAAAATGACGTGGCATTTAACTACGACAAAGCGCAGTTTACAGATGATACAGGCCAGGCTTTGGTACTTCTGGATTCATTAAAAGCTACAGATTATAAACCAGATGCGGCAGACATTGCAAAGCGTATGTTGGAGTGGGCAGAGAAGGAAAATGCATTTGAAAATAACATTCTCGGACCGACATCGAAGGTAGCTTTGGCGAATTTCCGTGACGGTGTGGATGCAAGTGCGATCACGAACAAAGCATTATCCAACGGAAGCTCTATGAGAATCGCGCCGATCGGATGCTTATTTACACCGGATCAGAGAACAGAGCTGATTGATTATGTATACGGTGTGTCTCAGGCAACGCATACCAGTGATGTGACAATTGCCGGAGCAGCCATGATCGCAGAAGGTGTGGCATCTGCAATTGTAAATAATGATTTTGAGCAGGTATTAAGTGACATCCTTTCGGTAGAAGAAGCAGGATATGAAAAGGGATGCGAGACATTCAGTCCAAGACTTGCGGAACGTGTGAAGATCGGTGTACAGATCGCAAAAGAATATGCAGACGATGCAGATACATTTTCAAAGAAAATCTATGATGTGATCGGATCCGGTGTGGGAATCATTGAATCCGTTCCGGCGGCAATTTCCATTGCATATTATACACAGGACCCGAATGAATGTTGTCTGATGTGTGCGAACCTAGGCGGTGATACCGATACCATCGGAGCTATGGCAACTGCAATCTGTGGGGCATTTACCGGATACTCAAAGATCAATCCGGAATACACGGAACTCTTAAGAGTACAGAATTCGGAGACGGATTTTGATGAATACATCAACATTCTTAAAAAAGGAAGGGAGTTGGCAGGATGCGGACGCTAGTAGTCGGTGCGGCAATCGTCGATCTGATGATGAAGATCGACCGGCTTCCGAAGAGCGGGGAAGATATTCCGTGCAGAGAGACGAAGACGGTAGTCGGCGGCTGTGCCTATAATGTGGCAAATACTTTGCGAAACCTGCATTGTGAATATGATCTGTGTGTACCGGTCGGAACCGGATCATTTGCAGATATTATCCGCAGAGGAATGAAAGAAAAAGGATACGAACCAGTGATTGAAGAACCGAGTGAAGACAATGGATACTGCTTAAGCCTGGTAGAAGCGGACGGTGAACGGACATTTATTACCGTTCAGGGAGCGGAATGCCATTTCAAGAAAGAATGGTTTGACCGGATTGACATGAGCCGATATGAGAATATCTACATTGCCGGTTATCAGGTGTGTGGAAACAGTGGAAAGATTATTGCTGACTGGTTGCAGAATGTACCGGATATAGATAAAAAGAAGATCTTTTTTGCACCGGGACCGATGATAACAGAGATTGAACCTGAGACGATGGAAAAGTTGATGGCATTAAGTCCGGTGCTTCACATCAATGAGGCCGAGGCTGGGAACTACACCGGTCAGGAACATGTAGAAGACGCAGTGAAGGATATTTTCGCAAAAAGTCAGAATACCGTATTTGTTACACTTGGGGGAGATGGAACGATGTTCTATGATGGAGATGAGATTCAGAAAGTGGCATCGTTCAAGACGGAAGTCGTAGATACGGTTGGCGCAGGCGACAGCCATATCGGAGCAGTGATCGCAGGACTTTCAAAGGGAATGGAAGTAAAAGCTGCAGTAAGACTTGCCAACCATGTGGCAGCAGCGGTCGTAGGTACATCCGGACCGGTTATGGATTACGAGGAATTTCAAAAGATTTCGGAGGAATGGGAAAATGAATAAAATTAAGAACTTTTTTGCGGATTGGAGCTGGAAAGAAAAAGCGTGGCTGGCATTCGTGCTGATCGTACAGACAGTTGCATGGGGCATCCAGAAGGAAAGCGCATTCATGCTGATCATGACACTGACAAGCAGTCTGAACCTGGTACTGGGAGCGAAAGGTAAAGTCGCAGGTCTGTACTTTGCAATCATCAACAGTGCATTGTATGCGATCAACTGTATGGGAATTCCGCTTTACGGAGAGGTTATGTACAACCTGATCTACTCGATTCCGGTAAGTGCGATTGCAATCTTCACATGGAAGAAGAACATGACCAAAGGCGGCGAGGTCAAATTCCGTACCATGACACCAAAGATCATGGTTACAACAGCAGTGGTAACGCTCGTTGGTGTGTTAGGCTACATGCAGATCCTGAAGTGGATGGGTGGAAATCTTCCATTCATGGATTCTCTGACAACGGTAGTATCGGTTGTTGCAAGCTTCCTGTATCTGCTTCGTTTCTCAGAGCAGTGGGCAATGTGGGCAATCGTAAATGCATTGTCAATTGTGATGTGGATCATGGTATTTATGCAGGGTGATTCATCCGCGCTTCTGATCATCATCATGAAGTCGATCAATTTCATCAATTCTACATACGGCTTCCTGAACTGGAGAAAGATTGCGAAGGAAAATGCACAGTAAATGTATCGTAAAGAATAAGAAAAATCTACATGTAAAAGAGATTCTATGTTAAAATAAACAATAGGATCGTCATAGCAGCCATGGATTTCAAGAAAATATGAGGTTCATGGTTGTTTTTATGCCAATGCATGCAAGAAAAGTTGCCGGTGGCAAGTTTTATGTATACCAAAGCATATAAGAGAAACTGCTGGCAGCAGGTTCTATGCATAATCGTGGAACACAGGTGGAATTCAATATGACTAAATACGAAGTAATAAAAAACGAAATAAAAGAACAGATTGAGGATAATATACTAAAACCAAATCAGGTGATCGCCTCAGAAAATGAGATGTGCAGACATTACGATGTCAGTCGTGTGACGGTACGGAAAGCAATCGATGAACTGTGTGCAGAGGGAATTCTCTACCGGATCAAAGGAAAAGGCTGCTTCGTCAGGGAACTGAAGGATCAGAAACGTTCACATATTTACAGTTTCACGGAAGCTGTAAAGAACGAAGGAAAAACGCCTTCGAAAAAGCAGTTATCATTGAAAACGATGAATGCGGATGCATATCTGGCAGAGAAACTTCAGATCACCGAAGGGGATGAAGTATACGAGATACGGAGCCTGTATTATGCGGATGGGGTTCCATACAGCCTGAATACGGCAGTACTGCCGGCGGAGAGATTTCCGAAGCTGGATTTCTTTGACTTTAATAATCGTTCATTATATGAAGTCCTTGGTTCCTTCTTTCATACGGAAATGTACAGGGTACGTCAGACGTTGGAAGCAGTTACGGCAGATAAAGAGATCGCACAGATGCTGGAACGGAAAGAAAGCCAGCCGCTGTTGAAGATTAAGGCGGTATCATACAGTCTGGAAGAGAACCGGGAGATTCCGGTGGAGTATTATGAGGCGTATATCCTTACAGAGATACAGAATTATTATGTGGAGAAATTTACGGTATAAGGAGTGGGACATTGACGTTCCACTCTTTTTGATATAAACTATAGCCTATATGTGTATAGTAAAATATAGACGTTATATTATAGTTGAAAAGTAAGGAGAGTACATACAAATGAAGAGTTTTTATGAGTGGTACAGAAAGCACATCACCGGTGCGATTTTCGTCGGACTGATCCTCGGAATCCTGACCGGACTGTTTTTGGCGGGACGGTTTAACGTGGTTCTGACTGCAACAAGTGTACTGGGAAGTATCTATATGAGTGCATTGAATATGATGATCTTCCCACTGGTATTTTGTTCGATCGTAATGGGTATTGCGAGCATCGGAAGTGCCAAGACGACAGGTAAGATCACAGGAGCGGCAATGCTGTTCTTCCTGTGCACAACAGCAATCGCAAGTTTTGTTGGACTGATCATTCCGAGACTGATCTGTCTTGGAAAAGGCGTTAGCTTTAAGATGGCTACATCTGATATTCAGGCAACCAAGATGGACAGCATTCTTGATACGATTAAGGGACTGATCCCGTCTAACCCGGTATCCGCATTTGCAGAAGGTAATATGCTGCAGGTGCTGGTATTTGCGCTGATCATGGGATTCACACTGATCGCGATTGGAGAAAAAGGTGAGCCATTATTAAAGGTCATCGATTCCTGCAATGAAGCATGTCTGAAGATCATCAGTACGGTGATGTATTTCACACCGATCGGAGTCTTCTGTACGATCGTTCCGGTTGTAGAGGCGAATGGTACAAAGACGATCGTATCACTGGCTACGCAGCTGATTATCTTATATGTCGCATTCTTTGGATTTGCATTTATCGTATATGGCGGCACAGTGAGCATTCTCGGCAAGACAAGTCCGGTGAAGTTCTTCAAGGCGATCATGCCGGCGGCACTGAATGCATTTGGTACATGCTCAAGTTCAGCTACCATTCCGCTGAGTAAAAGCTGTGTCGAAGATAAACTTGGAGTTCCGAACCAGATCTCAAGTATCACGATCCCGCTTGGAGCAACGGTTAACATGGATGCTGTATCGATCCTGATGTCCTTTATGATCATGTTCTTTGCAAATGCATGCGGCGTGCATGTCAGCATTTCCATGATGATCATCATCCTTCTGGCGAACGTCCTTCTGTCAGTCGGAACACCGGGAATCCCGGGAGGTGCAATCGCATCATTCGCGGCACTTGCTACAATGGCCGGACTTCCTGCAGGAGTTATGGGTGTCTATATTAGCATCAATACTCTGTGCGATATGGGAGCAACCTGTGTTAATGTTATCGGTGATATGGCAGGATGTGTCGTGCTGAAAGAGAAGATTGAGATTGAAAAATAGAACCAGAATTCCAGAGAGTAAAGAAATGTCACAAATGCAAATTTCAGAAAAACAAAATATATTAACCAGAACATGGGTAGTCGCAGCTCTGGCGTGTGTCTGCTGCATCTTATGGGGCAGTGCAATTCCCGTGATCAAGACAGGCTACCAGATTCTTGCCGTTGATTCAGCGGACACCGCAAGTCAGATTGTTTTTGCCGGTATCCGGTTCGCACTGGCGGGAATTCTTGTATTACTGTTCGCATCCATCCGGGAAAAAAGAGTTGTCCTTCCGGACGGAAAGATATTCAAGTATGTTATCCCAGTTTGCTTTGCTCAGACCTTCGTCCAGTATTTTTTCTTTTACATCGGAGTGGCACATACATCCGGTGTAAAAGGCGGGATCATCACAGGCCTAGGCAATTTTATTGCAATTTTAATGGCATGTCTGTTAGTAAGAAATGAAAAGATGGCAGGCAGAAAACTTGCTGGCTGCATCCTCGGATTTGCGGGAGTCGTGATCATCAACATGGCAGGCGGCTCTATGGACATGGGATTCAGGCTGACAGGAGAAGGCTTCGTGCTGATCGCGCAGCTTTCTTATGGAGCGTCAACCGTACTGATCAATATTTTCTCCAAAAAAGTATCACCGGTTATTTTAAGCGGTTGTCAGTTCTTCATGGGAGGTGTGTTGCTGTTCATAGTCGGAATCCTGATGGGCGGACACTTGGATCATATGTCGATTGCAGGAGTAGTATTGATTCTCTACCTGGCAATGGTATCGGCTGTGGCGTATACACTCTGGTCGGTTCTGCTGGCGCATAACGAAGTATCGAAAGTGGCGATTTTCGGATTTGTCAATCCACTTTGCAGCGTGGTGTTATCGGCATTGGTTCTTGGAGAGGTCAGCCAGGCATTTAATGCAAGAAGTCTGATTGCATTGATTTTTGTTTGTGTGGGAATTTATATTGTGAATTGTAAAAGTAAAAAATAAAAGAAGCGGAAAAAGTTGTGAATGTAAACTTTTTCCGCTTCTTATTTTATAATTTCCCTTCCGGAATCTTACTAATAATTGTCTTATAAATTTTGATCAAAAATGCCGTAGACACAATAAATGATATCACTTCCGCAATCGGGAAAGCCCACCACACTATATGTAAGCCACCAATCTTAGACAAGATATAAGCTGACGGGATCAGCACAACCAGCTGACGCATGATGGATACGATCATACTGAATACTGCTTTGCCAAGTGCCTGGAATACGGTACCGGCAATGATGCAGAACCATGCGATCAGATAATGGATACCGATGATACGAAGTGCCGGAACACCGATTTTCAGCATGGCGTCAGACGCATTGAACATTCCAAGTAATACCTGTGGGATGCCTTCAAAGCAGAGGAATCCAATGAAAGTAAGGCAGAATGCAGTCGTCAGACTGATCCGGATCGTCTTGATCATACGATTTCTCTGCTGTGCACCATAGTTGTAAGCAATGATCGGCGTGATACCATTGTTCAGACCGAATACCGGCATGAAGAAGAAGCTCTGAAGCTTGAAGTATACACCGAATACAGCAGTTGCAGTTGAAGAAAATTCAATCAGAATGCGGTTCATCGAATAAGTCATGATCGATCCGATAGACTGCATAATAATAGATGGAATACCTACTGCATAAATGTGTCCGATCAGACGGATATCCGGTCGGAAGCCTTTGAAACTTAATGATACGTCAAGGTTATATTTGTGATTACAGGTTCCGGCAACGATTCCGGCAACACATTGTCCGATAACGGTCGCAACGGCGGCTCCGGTAACACCCATCTTCGGGAATCCCAGAAGACCGAAGATCATGATCGGGTCCAGGATAATGTTTGTAATCGCACCACATAACTGAGAAGTCATACTGAAGATAGTTCTTCCGGTAGAAGTCAGTAACCGTTCAAAGAAGATCTGTGTGAACAGACCAAAGGAAAAGATCATAACCGTACTCAGGTAATCAATTCCAAGTTCCATGATCTCGACATCTGCGTTTCCAATCTGACTTGCATAGAAAGGTCTTACGATCGTAAAGCCGAGGATTAAAAATACAATGTAACTGATGGCATAGATAAATGCTGCATTATCAGCAATTTTATTCGCCTTTTTAAAGTTATGTTCTCCCAGTGATTTTGACAGGAGGGCATTCATACCGACGCCGGTACCGGTAGCTACCGCGATCAGAAGTGTCTGAAGCGGGAAGGCTAACGATACAGCAGTCAGTGCATTTTCTGATAATTTTGCTACGAAGATACTGTCAACGATGTTATAAAGCGCCTGTACCAGCATAGAAACCATCATTGGCAGTGACATATTGAATACTAATTTTCCGACGGGCATTGTTCCCATCTTATTTTCTGCTGCAGGAGCAGATCCACGTTCACTCATAGTTCTCATTCCTCCACAGAGACGCCTGGGAATCAGGACGTCTATTCATATATTTTTTCACTCTTTTTCATTAGGTACAATGATATATGATAGCATGAATGTAGGAATGATTCAATAAATAATGTAAAATTGTTTCATATCAAACTTTAATGAGTAGTTAGTGTTCTACATATGGAAATATTCTTTCACCTGATCCAGGATGATCTGCATCAGTCTGGTACGTGCTTCTACGCTTGCCCAAGCAATATGCGGCGTAATGAAAAGCCGGCGGCTGTCCTGGATCTTGATAAGCGGATTTTTCTCACTCATTGGTTCGGCAGATAAGACATCCAGACCTGCGGCAGCAATTTCGCCATTTACAAGTGCGTCGTACAGATCCTGTTCAACAACGATCGGACCACGGCCGAGATTCAGGAAGATACAGGTTTCTTTCATCTTTGCAAATGCGCATTTATCCAGAAGATTTTCGGTGTGTTCATTCAGTGGTGCATGGACAGAGATAATATCCGAAGTGGTAAGCAAGGTATCGAAATCAACCTGCGTATATCCATCCTGTGCAGGGCGTCCGGATGCTGAATAATAGATGACATTTGCACCAAATGCCCGGGCAATTTGGGCAACGCGGCGTCCGATCGCGCCAAGTCCGATGATTCCCCACGTCTTGCCATTGATTTCTGAAAAATGTTCTGCAAAGTGAGTAAAAGAAGTATCGTTAATATAATTTCCATCTTTTACATAATCATCGTAATAGCGCAGCTTTTCAAGCAGATAGAAAAGCATGGCAAATGTATGCTGAGTAACTGTTTCTGTGGAATAACCGGCAACGTTTCTCCAGGCAATTTTGTGGGAATCCAGATAGTCTTTATCCAGATTGTTGGTTCCGGTTGCAGTAACACAGACCAGTTTCAGATTCTTTGCTGTTCCGACCGTATTTTCATTGATCGGAACTTTGTTAATGATAAGAACATCTGCGTCTTTCACGCGTTCCGGAGCTTCTTCCGGAGTGGTAAAGTTATATTTGGTAACTTCACCAAGTGAATCAAATCCGGACAGGTCAATATCGTCCCCGATTGTTTTGGCATCTAAAAATACAATTTTCATAAAATGTCCGTCCTTTCATAATTACAAATATTAACGCATGCAGATATATACCATATAAGCGGCATATAATACCAGCATGATAATTCCTTCTTTACGGTTGATTTCCTTCGAAGTCCATGCAAAGACGAGAGTGATTGCACTGATTATGATAAGGAAAGCAATGTCGATTATATTTTCCAGAGCGAATCCCACCGGACTGATTGCTGCCGCGACACCGAGTACAAAAAGGATATTGAAGATATTAGAGCCGATGACATTACCAAGTGCCATATCGACTTCGTCCTTTCTGGAGGCAACGATGGAGGTGACAAGCTCCGGAAGACTGGTTCCCATGGCAATGATCGTAAGTCCAATCAGTGTCTGGCTAAGTCCCAGACTGGATGCAATTGAGGATGCCCCGTCAACGACGAAATCACCGCCATATTTGATCGCAATCATACCGCCCAATATGAAAATGAGACATTTCCATAACGGAAGGAGGTTGATATGGGAGGCAACCTCCTCGATTTCTTTTTCGGAAAGTGAGCTTCTCACTTTTTGTGCAGAAGAAGAATCCGCAGAAGTTATATTGTGACGTGCTCTTTTGGCAGAGCGGATCATCCAGAGCAGATATCCGGCAAATATAATAAGGAAGATAATTCCGTCTATCCGTCCGAGTGTCATGCCAAGATATCCAAGCAAAAGCAAAAGTCCCGCACAGAAGATAGATAACGGGAATTCTTTCTGTAAAGTACTTTTCTGTACAGCAAGCGGGACGAATAAAGAACAGACACCGCAGACTACTAACAGGTTAAAAATGTTGGATCCGACAGCATTACTGATAGCGAGGGAATTATTGCCGGTGAGGGAGGCAGTCACGCTGACGGCGCATTCTGGAAGACTGGTTCCCATGGCTACGATGGTCATCCCGATGATCATAGAAGGAATCCGGAGACGTTTTGCTACAGCAGAACTTCCCTCTACAAAAAAATCTGCACCCTTGATCAGCAGGACAAATCCGATAATTAATATAGTGAATGATTTGAATAATAACATATGAATCTCCTTTTCTTATATAGACAATAATATAGAGGAAATAAGTGTCAGTGTCAATGTATGCAATTTATTCTTCCCAAACTCGCAGAATTACTGTATATTTATAGAGAAAAATAAAAGTATGTTAAGTATGATCATTGATAACATCAGCTCATTTATGTACAGTAAACTGTTAGTTATCATATTAATCGGAGCTGGTGTGTATTTTACAATCCGGACGAGCTTCCCGCAGGTGCGTCTGTTTCACAGTGCCTGTAAAGCAGTAATGGAGAAACGTCCATGCTCTGGAATATCTCGGACGTGCTGATGGGAGTAATGGCGATCATCAATATTCCGGTGATCCTCATTCTGTCTAATACGGCAATGAAGGCATTGAAAGATTATGAAAGACAGCTTAAAATGGGAATGAATCCGGTGTTCAAGAGTAAGGATATCGGAATGAAAGAGAAGCTTGACTGCTGGAAGTAGCGAAAGCAGTAAGAAATATAAGGTGGTGAGTGATATGTATTATGTACCAGACGGGACAAAGGAATGCGGATATTATGAATGCAGGAAATGCGGAAACCGTTTCCTGTCATTACAAACGATGAAGCATATTCCATGCCCGGACTGCGAACAGGAGATAGATTACGAGATCGGACCGGACGAGTCATTAGAAGATGTGCTGGATACAGCGGAGCTCCTTCAGAAGATTGAAGGCGAGGAAGAGGTTGAAAAGATGGATGCGCTTTTGAGTCTTGCAATTACTGGTGGGGATTGTAATTGGATTTGATTTGCGATTTAATTCTTAAAAATTAATCTATGCAGATTCTTTCTGTGCTTTAAAGTAAGCTTTCAGTGAATTGATGACAATAATAAGGCCAAGTGCCATCAGAAGAATTGCAATGATAAGCTGTAAGCCTTCTACCAGGAATGTGGCAGATCCGGCTGCGTAAGCTTTGACAAGTCCGATGGTTCTTTCTACCAGTGCGGACAGTAACTGGTTGGCAGATCCGAACAGTGGCCAGATATTGGCATATCCGATACGTGCAACGGCGTCCAGACTGTAAGTGCCAGTGCAGCAACGGTACATGCAAGACCTAGTACTGTCTCTTTCCATCCTCAAATACAGCTGCAATTAAGACGATTACAAGTGTATTCATAACATACGCCTTCATGATAAATATTAAAAATGTATAAGCATTCTAAAATATGAATAACTTTAGATAGTGTTTTACTGCGAAAAATGGCATATGTCAATGCATTTTGAGGAATTTCGCAGGTTTTAAATATAATAACAGAGTCCACTCTGTTTTTCGTGCGAAATCACAAGAAGAAATGAGCTTATATTCTACGGGTAGCGGTATCCTGGAAACAGAAATAGTCCGGATAGCAGACGGTTCATGTATTAAATAATGCTTTTCTTTAAAATATCCACGGTATGTGATCCGGCGCCCACAAGCTCCGGCCGTTCACACACCGAAAGATGATACCGGATAAAAGTCTCGAATGTCTCCTCATCCATCGCATTCAGCACCGGACGCATATAATCCGAAGGTCCGTCGGCAGAGATGACCTTGATTCGTTCCAGACCGGCAGCTTTATTATAAGCATCCATATCTTCCAGGCGGACATAATCGTAAAGGTCTTCAGGTTTGGGTTGTACACGGAAGTTGTCGTCAATCTTTCCGTTCTCGATACATTCTAAGATATGATTCTGTTTGAATCCATAGGTCAGCACGCTGTACTCATTCATGCAATAAGCAACAAGAATTACACCATCATCTTTCAATACACGTCTGGCTTCGGTCAGTGCTTTGACTTTATCTTCCATAGAATATAGATGATACATTGGACCAAAGACCAGAACTAAATCAAATTCCTTATTCGGAAAGCGGGAAAGTTTCATTGCATTTCCCTGATAGGCTTTTACAGAACTGTTTTTCTTTTTTAAGATCCCAAGATTATATTTAACCAGTTCAACAGCGGTAACATCGTAACCTTCTTCGGCAAGGGCTACACTGTAACGGCCGGTACCGGCACCTACATCCAGAATTTTTGCTGATTTATCTTCCGGAAGATATTCATGTATATATTTCATAGAAGTGGTAAATTCTACTTGTCCATGTCGGCTTCCAAGACGTTTTTCTTCGTTAAATTTATTATAATATTTCTCAAGTTCAGTCATCATAGTGAAAGATTCTCCTTATATAAAATAAATATCTGCTCATACTTTATCCACTTTAACATAAAGTCCGGGCTTATGTGCATAAAATATTTATGGAATTGAGAAAATTTATTTCATTCTGTATAATGAGATAACAATAAAATCCAGATGATAGTAAAAAAGAGGAAATGATCATGAACAATACAGAAAGCATAAATGAAAAAATAATACAGAATATGATAGAAATTACGGATTTTGACGCTCCGGAACTAGATGTATATGCAAGACTTACAGAAGCACAGCTCTTGAACAAGGATCATCCGGAGGATGGACTGTTTATTGCAGAAAGTCCGAAAGTTATTAGCCGGGCATTGGATGGAGGATATGAGCCTGTGTCTGTTCTGGTGGAAAAAAAGCAGGTTTTGGAAGATGCGGAAACGATAGCTGTACTTGGAAAATGTGGCAATGTACCGGTATATACGGCAGAATTTGAAGTACTTACGAAACTTACGGGATTTAAACTGACCAGGGGAATGCTATGTGCGATGAAAAGAAGGAGGTTGCCTGGCCTGCGGGAAATCTGTAACGGATGTGACAGAATAGCAGTATTGGAGAATGTAATGAATCCTACAAATGTAGGAGCGATTTTCCGCTCTGCGGCAGCACTTCACATGGACGCGGTGATTCTGACAGGGGGATGCAGTAATCCACTTTACAGGCGGGCAAGCCGTGTAAGTATGGGGACAGTATTCCAGATTCCGTGGACATTTGTGGATAACTCTGTAATCTGGCCGGAAGAAGGAATGAAGATATTGCGTGAATTGGGATTTAAGACGGCGGCGATGGCTTTGAAAGAAGATTCTGCAAGCATTGATGATCCGGAACTTATGAAAGAAGATAAGCTGGCAGTGATACTGGGAACAGAAGGAGACGGACTGGCGCCGGAGACAATTGCAGACTGCGATTATACGGTAATGATTCCAATGTCGCATGGTGTAGATTCGCTGAATGTCGCGGCCGCCAGTGCAGTAGCATTCTGGCAGTTGGGAAAGAGATAAATAAGACAGATAAAACATTAGATATGCTGCAGTTGAAGAATTGCTTATAAAAAGAATGTAAAATAAACAGACTTGTGTTATGATAAAAAGCAAAAAGACAGAAAGTATAGGAGGAATCATAGAATGTATATTACATGCCTGGATGTTGAAGGAGTATTAGTACCGGAAATATGGATCGCATTTGCCGAGGAAAGTGGAATCCCGGAATTAAAAAGAACGACAAGAGATGAACCGGATTACAATAAACTGATGAGATGGAGACTGGACATTTTAAAGGAACACGGACTTGGAATCAAAGAGATTCAGGAGACGATCGCCAAGATTGACCCGCTTCCGGGAGCAAAAGAATTCTTAGACGAACTGCGCTCATTTAGTCAGGTAATCCTGATCAGTGATACATTTACAGAGTTCGCACAGCCTTTGATGGAAAAGCTTGGAAGGCCGACACTGTTCTGCAACAGCCTTGAGATTGCAGATAACGGTGAGATCACAGACTTTAAGATGCGTGTGGAAAATTCCAAACTCAGCACCGTAAAAGCACTGCAGTCCATTGGATTTGACACGATCGCAAGCGGTGATTCATACAATGATCTGGGCATGATCCAGGCAGGAAAAGCAGGATTCTTATTCCGAACGACTGAGAAAATTAAGGAAGATTATCCGGAGATTCCGGCTTATGAGACGTATGAGGAACTGCTGGGAGCAATCAAATCGGTAATTTCTATTTAATGCATCATGGCGGCTGTCACCGACCGGAATAAAACTACAAGGTC
>ERZ773178.2535-NODE-2535-length-16739-cov-3.388336_pt1 | contig 16739 bp, 21 predicted proteins | sample MGYA00580533_ERZ773178 | MGnify/ENA primary metagenome ERZ773178 (study PRJEB29015, sample SAMEA2737859) | human gut metagenome | biome: human gut; feature: human-associated habitat; material: faeces | place: China | collected 2012 ...
ACCGAAGTATCATCCTGCTTCACGCTCTGCGCCAGCTGTTCCTTGAATTTGGCATAGCTTGCCTAAAGTAATCAACGTGATATTCTTTCTTTTTTTGGGGAATCAAGCGTTTTGTTGTCAATTCCTTGTTTGAGTAACTGGTACTGCGAAATGTTCTTCTTTTTTATTGTTTCCCACATAGGAGAATAGTCAATTATTATGATAATCACCGCCCTTATTCGATGATTTTATTATATGTTGATATTGTGAAACCTGCATGACATTGTGGAGATATCCACAACGTGGTATAATTCTCGCGAATGTAATATAGAAAAATGATGAAGTGGGAATACAATATCTTGTAGTGACCGCAGAAAAATCACTTCAGAACATAGCATCTATTAGAAAGAAAAAATCATATTATTTTACCTTTTATAAAACCTAATCCAGAAAATTTACGTCTAGGAAGTAAAAAGAAGGCAGAAATATTATGGATGAAGAAAGATTTAAGTTGATTTACAAAAAAATAGTGGATTCTTATCAGTTAAATTCAAAAATTGCAAAATGGATATATCATAAAATCATGATGACACTGTTCGGAAAAGATTCTGACTCAGACGATTGGCAGGAAAATGACATAGATAAGAAAAGAGAAAGAGAGAAAATGCAATGAAATGTTATGCTTGTAAAACAGATATTAGAGATGAAGACTCCTTCTGTAAAAAATGTGGCAGCCCACAGAAATTTACAAAGCTGATTAATCAGGCATTGCAAAAGGATCAAGAAGCTTTAGCTTGGCTTTATAAGATGACATACAACAATGTATATCATACCATTTGTGCTGTTGCAAAATTAGATGATGATACAGTATTTGATTTAATTCAGGATATTTACATCAAGGCTTTTCAAAATTTGTCACAGTTAAAAGAACCAGAAGCTTTTCGCGGATGGATTAAAGTAATAAGCAGGAATGAAACCATAAATTATCTTAGAAAGAAAAAAGAAGTTACCTTTTCTCAAATGGCTTCTGTTGATTCTGATGAAATGATTGAATTCGAGGATACTAGAAAAGACAGATGTCCAGAAGAGATAGTTAATCAAAAAGAAACGGCTAGACTTTTGAATGAAATTTTGGATCAGTTGTCAGAAGAACAAAGAATAGTTGTTTATATGCATTATTATGAACAACTTAAAGTAAAGGATATTGCAAATATATTAGATGTTTCAGAAGGAACTATAAAGAGTAGATTGAATTATGGAAGGAAGAAAATAGAAGTTTGCATTAAGGAACTTGAAAAGAAAGGGACGAAACTTTATGGCTTTGCCCCAATTCCATTTTTCCTTGCTTTATTTGCAACTCAGGAAGCACAGGCTTCAGAAATACCAAATCCAGTGACGCTGCAGAATATAGAAACAAAACTTTCCTCAAGGTTATCAAATACATCTTATTCTGAAAATCCTACTCAGAATATAAATAAAAATCATACGACAATGTCAGGAAAAGAGGCTGTAAAAACAGCAGCATCTATAACCGGAAAAAGTACTCTGAACAAAGTGGTTGTGAGTGTGGTTGCTATTGCAATCGTTGGGGCAGGAGGCGTTGGAATCCACTCAATGAAAAAAGAAGAAGAACCACAGAAAAAACAAGATGAGATAGTAACAGAGCAGGGGTCTCCTGTACAGAATATAAATTTGGATGATTTGATTGGTGGCTATGGAAATGACGAATATCTTCTGGAACTTTCATATAAAGATGGAAGTTTGTTTATTTCATCAGGTATTATTCCAGGAAAAGAAATGTTTTCCTATGCTTATGACGAGGTTCAGATAGATGGAAACACTATGAATGCCACATATGAGGAATGTAATGGAGGAGATGTTGTAAATGCTGATGGAACAATAACAAATGACGATGTTGAGAGAACAGATACTTTTGTGTTGGATGATGACGGCACATTAACTGTAACTTTCGCTGGTATAAATGAAATTAGAAGCGGTTCATACAAACGATATGAAGGGGATGGCTCGGTGTTCGATGCTGCGATAGAAGACGCAAAACTAGAGGAATTTTTGATTCCGTACGAGGACCAGTTTTTTTACTATTTCGATCTTACATATGAAAATGGTGTGTTGTCAATAAAATCCAGTCCGCTGCCGGGGCGTGAAGATTTTATTATAAATAATTATCAGGGATCAAATCCTAATCCGGTAGATACAATTACCTATGAGTATGATTCATTTGAAATAAAGGAGGATAGACACGGTTATTCACTTTACGGATATCATACAAATTTTGATGGATGTACAGAACCGGATATTTTTGCACTTAACGGAGATGGTTCTGTGACTGCAGTTTTTCAAGGAACACTTAAACCCAGATTCGCAACCTATGGTCCATATGATTTAAATGAGTATGAGGATTAAAAAATTTAAAAAAAATAAAACCTGATTCGATTTTTTTACGTCTAGGAAATATAAATACAAACAGGAGGAAACAAATTAATGAAAAGAAACAAATGGATTATTACAACAATTTTATTGATCATTGTGATGCTTACAGCATGTGGAACAAAAAACACAGAAAAACAAGAAAGTGTAAAAACAAAAACACAGGAAGAAACAAAGGAAAATACAGAAGAAAAGAAAACAACAGAAGAATATGTTGCAGGAACTTCACAAGACGATGCAACGTTGATACCAGAGGGGAAAAAGATAACTGGAAAATTAAAGAGTTATGAAGAAGGATGGTATTCGTTCAAGACAGGTAATGATGCAGGGACTTCTTATAGTATTTCTTTTTTGGTTTCGACAATGCAAGGAAAATTATGGTGCAATTTGTATGATGAATCAGGAACGAGGATAGAATATAAACCTTCATTTGATGATGGAAAAGCAGAGACTATTACTCTAGATAATTTAGAAAAAAATAAAACATACTGCTTTTCTTTAGAGTCTGCTACGAATGCTACGATAGGCTATACATTTATCGTAAGAAATTCAAATGAAGATGTTACAGTAGTGAATCAAAATATATCTGAATCAAAAGGAAAATTACAAGATGAAGATATTATCCCCGGAAGTAATCAGTACGATGCAACATTGATTCCTTTGGGGACAAAGGTGTATAGGGAGCTGGAGAAAAATAATCATAATGCATGGTTTGCTTTTACGACAGGAGATGAAGTGGGAGATATTTACAATATCACGATTATAAACCGATCTAATGATGTGCGCTCGGTTTTTTGTTCATTAGTCGATGAATATGGAGAAGTGCTTGATAGCGAGAATAGTTCGGATGATGGAAAAGCATCTACGATTGCAGCAGATCAGTTGGATATAAATACTACATATTATGTAGGTGTTACTACAGATGAAGCATCTACAACAGAATATTCTTTATTTGTGAAAGATTCAAATAGGGAAAATACAGCATATCGAACGGTTGGAAATGTTCCAGAAGCCCGAGGCGCTTCCAATACGGATGAAATATATGCAGGTTCGAATCAAGATGACCCGGCGTGGATACCTTTTGAAACAGAAGTAACTGGAACGATGAAACAAGAAGAGGGAAAGGCTTGGTTTGCATTTACAACAGGTGAAGATGCGGATACAACATATAAGATAAACCTTGAAAGTCACACACAAGATTGTTTTGTATATGGATATTTATTGGATGAATATGGAGAAAGAGTAAGCAGTAATCTTGATGGTGCTAATAAAGGTAACATAATGGATTCTGGAAAATTAAAACCAAATACTCCTTATTTTATTCAATTACTTTCAAAAGAAAATTTTAAAGAAGATGAAAAAGTAGAGTATTCCATTAGCATTGAAACATCGGAAGACAAAAGTGCGCTTTCAATGAATGCGAAAAAGACGTTTGAAGTTCCGTTTGAAATCAATGAAACGCAAATTCAGTTTGTTGCGAATAAAGCTACATTTATTGATGAAGCAACAGCTAAAGAGGTTTTAAAGCCGGTTGCAGAAGCAATTCTTGCAAATCCGGACAATGCAGTTCTTATTTCAGGAACAACGGCTACATATGGAAACCAAAAGTCATGTGTCGAGCTGTCTAATAGACGAGCAAAGGCTGTAAAGAACCTTTTAGTAAATACGTATAAAGTACCAGATTCTCAACTCCAGACAGTTGGTCTTGGCTATAAAGCGGACCCGTTCGAAAGAGGTGCTGACGTGGATTCTAATGGTAATTTTGTGGAATCAGAAGGCAAAAAGAATCGAAGAGTTGTTATTTTAGATGTGGATGATCCAATTGCACAGGAAATATTGGATAAACAATAATAGCAAACTTGAAAATATGGAAAGGATTTTAAATAGAAAGGACAGCGGATAAGAAGAATCTTGCTAGTGGTGAAAAATATGGCAATTAATTTTGATTCAATTATTTCAAATACAAAAGGGGCTGCAAATATTGCAAAACTAAAAGTTACTTTGGGACTTAAAACAAATGAACTAAATAAATTGTATACAGAGTTGGGGAAATTGTTTTATGACTTTACAAAGAGTAATCAAACCGAAGAGGTCGAATCGGTAAGTGAAGACAACCATTCTTCAGAGAATGAAACCACGAATTCATCAGTTACTGATTATATGGCTGATGAAAATATACGCGCTTGCTATGAAAAAATACCTAGTTTGGAACAGGAAATAGCTATATTAGAATCTCAAATTTCTAATGAAAAAGACAATATGAAACCAATGAGCACCCCAACAGAGACGGGATATAGCCAGACAAATTATTCACAGGATCCTGTGACGCCAACTGGATCAGGAGCTAAATGTCCGAAATGTGGGGCGGTACAAGGTATTGATAATGAGTTTTGCGTATATTGTGGAGCAAAAATAAGAAATTAAAGTAAAGATAGGAGGAGTAATTAATTATGTTTTGTCCAAAATGTGGAAATGAAATCAAAGAAGGAACGAGATTTTGTTCGAAATGTGGAAATGAAGTGGCAAGTAATCAAGAGAATTTTCAACAAAATAATTATAAAAGTCAAAATTATGGGCAAAAACCCCACATAGATAAAAAATCATTATTTACCAAACAATCTGTAGGGTTAATTGTTGGTATACTATTAATGGCTTATGGTGCAATGGATGTTTCATTTGGAGAATTGATAGGACTAGTTATTGCTGGAGTAGGGGCAGTAATTATGTTTTATACAAAATCTTAAAGTAGTATTGAAATAGAACTGAGAAATTAATTATTACAAATGAAAAAAATCACTGAGTAAATAAGACAACTATTCTTACAGAAAGGAGACGGCGATTTCCACCCTTTGGATTAAAGATACGATGGTTCATCGCTTAAATTATCAATGACAAACAAGAAAGTAAAAAGAATTTCAATGATTTTAGCTGCGCTCATGGTTGCTGGAGTAGCAACAGGATGTGGTGCAAAGAAAGACACAAAAGTGGAAAGTACGAATGAAGTGGCAACAAATGCCAGTAAAAAAATAATGACCTGTAAGGATGGAAATCCAGGTGTTCAAATTGGAGATACGTACTTAGAAGTTGGGAAGGTGACATTACAAGATTTTCTTGATGTTGGTGCGGAATTTATTCCTGGTACAGTTGAGAAAGAACCTTCCTATTTGATGGATCCGAATGATGGAACTACAGCACACTTAACTTATCAACAAACTTCATTGAGTTTGGAAGTTACGAATGAAAGTGATGAAATGGAGAAACTCTCTAAGGCAATTGTCTATCAAATTTCCGTAGAGGAGGGTGCTGAAGTTATAGCTCCATGTGGTATAAAAATTGGTGATTCGATTAAAGATGTTGAAGACATTTTAGGAAAAAAATTGGAATCAGAAACCATTAATAGAGATGAAATCCTTTATCAATACAGAAATAAACTAGGTGGCAGGTCAATGAATTTTACTGTTAATCGTAATAATCCGGACGTAATTTCTAAATTTGCTGTCTATATGCCGGTAATCCCTGTGGAAACTAAAGGAGTCATCAATAAAACTATTATACAAGCTATGTTGTCCGAATATCCAGATAGAACTCAAACATCTATACACGGAATTTTTGATGATTCATTGGAAGTTTGGGAAGCTCCGAAAAGTGTCGATGGGAAGATTGTAGATGGGCCAAAATGGGAAGATTTACTATTATGTAAAGTTAAAAACAAAGAAAAAACTTCAAATAGTTCTAATGATTACTCTTCATGCGATGTTTTCTTAATTGCAACATATAGTGTTGATGTAGAAATTTCTGAGGATACTCGTAAATTTATTGAGATGAAATATGGGAAAGATTGTTTAGAAGAAATCAGTGATTCTTATGAAACTCATGGTGCAATAGTGTTTGGTGATCCGGTTTATGATCAGAAATCTAAGAAGATGTTAGGTAAGACACCAGGAAGTACTAATATTAGTTTTATGGATATGAATCATATTACTTTTAAAGATAAAGATATTGCATTAGAGACTTATTTAACCGGTGATACAATAGATACTTTCCCTCAAGGGCGTACATTGGATGATTATGAAATTACAACTATTAGTCTGAAAAAATATAATTGATTAATATTTGATGATGTAACTTTAGCGCTAATTTGCTTTGAAAAAAGAGGTAAAAAGGGGTCAGGACTACACAACCAGATAATGAAACAAAACACAATTTAAAGTTGGATTAAAGTTACTGGAGGTGGGTCACCTTTCTCGAGACCATAGAATTGCGGCTTTGCAGAAAATGGGAGTAGTTTATAAAGCATATTAATTAATAGTTGGAGTGGTAATTATGTTTAATACCAAAGGAAAATGATGAACTAAACTTGTAAACAAGATAACTTTTGCAGAAAGGAGACAGCGATTTCCACCCTTAGAATTAAAAATACGAGGGTCCATTGCTTAAATTATTTAGGAAAGAGTAATTAATCATGTTTTGTCCAAAATGTGGAAACGAAATAAAAGAAGGGGCAAGCTTTTGTCCAAAATGCGGAACTAAAGTAGCAAGTAATCAAGAGAATTTTCAACAAAATAATTATAAAAGTCAAAATTCACAGCAAAATAAAAACGTTAAAAAGCATACAATAATAACTAAACAGAATATTGGTTTGATTGTAGGCTTAGCATTCATATTTCTTGGGGGATTAACACTTATTACTGGAGATGTATGGGGTGGAGGATCTTCGGGAATTTTCTTAATAGCAATTGGGCAGTAATTATGTTTTATACAAAATCTTAAAAATGGATTAAAATAGAATTAAGAAAGTATTTATAACCAAAAAAATATTCAATTGCATGTTAAAGAGTAAGTATACGTACAACTAAAAGAATATAATGATGAAATAGAAATGTTGCTGACAAAACATTTTTGAGAAAAACTATTTCTGGTCCTTAATATTTTTGTTTGCTGTAAATTAAATTAGAGCATAGGCGCAACTTTTAGTTTTGCGTCTATTTTTTATAAGTACTCTTAATAAAAAGTAATTAAAAAAATTTGAATAAAATAGAAACTAATGTTTGATGGGAATTTCAGATAAAATTATTAAATGAGGTGGTGAAGATATATGAAAAATAAAAACATGAAAAGAATAATAGTTTTGTTTATATTGGTTCTAATTATAGGAGTATCAATCAAATGTTGCACAAACAAAAAAACTACTAATACAGTATTTCAAAATATGCATGAAACAGCAACTGATCCTGAAAAAACTGTTGAAAATACGTCAACAGAATTGGACAATGATGACTCAAAAAATTCTACCGAATATAGCAAGAACAACACTAGTAGCGAAAACAAGTCAAATTCTAGCGCAAGAAATACAGGGAGCACAAACAAACCAAGCTCTGGCTCAAACAACGGTGGAACTACTAATAAACCAAGCTCTAGTTCCGGCAACACAAACAAGCCAAGTTCTGGTTCAAACAATTCAAATAATGGAAACAGCTCAAACAACAAGCCATCTCACACACATAACTGGGTTAACGTGACAAAAACGGTAAATCATCCGGCAGAAACTCATCAGGAAGATGTTTACGAAGACAGACAGGTTAAAGTGAAAGATGCCTGGGATGAGCAGGTGAAGACTGGAACAGCCCAGGAATGTCGTCAATGCGGATTTCGTACTACAGATGGGGATGCGATGACTGAACATATGTTAGAAAATGGCCATTCATATCATACAGTATACACATATGAAACGGTCCATCACGACGCTGTATACGAGACTCAGAGAGTAAAAGTTGGTACAAAAACTGTTACTGATAAAGCGGCCTGGACAGAAACAGTAGTTACCGGTCAGAAATGCTCTTTTTGTGGAGAAACCAAAACAAAATAACATTATCCTACTTTAAATAAGGAACAAATATAGACTTAAACTTAATGTTTGGGTCTATTTTTTTGTGCATTTTCCAATTGCAAAAGAAAATTTAAAAAAGTCTCCGATTTTTAGTGCAATCGAACGAGATTAAAAATGTTTTTCTTACATATTATAATCGGTACTGTTTTTATCGTACCAATAATAGACCAGGAAGAGATACTCGGTCGAAAACAATTTTCGGTCTTTCCATTGGCTTAGGTCCAACGTGGAAATCATCCGCCACAAGGCTCTACTGCTGATGTGTAAGATATAAAAAACAAAAAACGTTATAAAAAAGAAAGGAGTATTCCAAATTGAAGAAAACTATCTTAAAAAGAAGTGTGGCTTCGACGCTTTCTTTTCTGATGGCATTCTCCACAGCAGTTCCTAACTCTGTCGTTTACGCGGAAGAATCGGGGATTGAGAGTGAGATTGCTCAGGACTATGCAGCGACACTTAGCCAGACACAAAATGGAACGACCTCTTTTGTAACCGATGGGAACAAGACGAAGGATCCTACAACTCATGTACAGGGTGACAAAGTTGAAGTTGCTGTTGAACCAGATGAAGGATTCAATACAGCTAAAATTGAAGTCAAAAACACTGACGGAACGGTTATAGCCTCTCTTGAAGATGGTAAAGTCACTGCAAATGATAAAGGCAATTATACTTTCGAAATGCCTGCTAGTGATGTTACTATCAGTGTTAGTTTTGAAGCCGTAAAAAAAGAAACGGCTGACGCTGAAACAAAAACAACCGGAAGCGAAACTAAAACAGAAAAAAGGGAAGCAGAAGAAGTTAAAGAAGAAGTCAAAGCAAACATATTTGACGAATTTTTTGATAAATATAAAAACTCTTGTACTTAATATTGAAAAGAAAGAAGGACTTTGGATTATGAACCAAGGTCTTTTTTGTGTGAAAATAGCTGTATGTAAAAATTAAGCTACTTGATTTTTCTGACATATATAAAGTGACACATGGATAACCATGATGAGTAAGTTGTAAGGCATCGTGTAAAGGGTATATCAAAACAAACAGATAGGAGATGGTTATGATGGAGAAATAATTATTGAAATGAATTAAGTTAAAAATATAGCAACCGAAGTCATTAGAATAACTTCTAAATCATTATAAGGCAATTGCTTACAGCAAATTTACAGTAAACAGTTACAGAATATAAAACACTATAGAAAGAGGTCGAAACAAATGAAAAACACAAAAATCGTAACATACCACAATCTCATGAATCAAATAATATTCAAAAATTTCCAGAAGAGGGATTACGACTTTTTTATGGCATTATGTAGCCAATTACGAGATCAGGATACAAACAAAATCATTCTTACTTTTAGAGAAATAAAAGAACTCTCAAATTACAACTTAAGTACTAAAAACGAACGTTTTATCTCTGAGCTTAAACGCATGAATGAAAAGCTAAAGAGTATTTCATCAACTATCGAAACAGAAAATAAAATTAGTATGTTTGTTCTGTTTCACACATTCGCTATTGATAAGGAAGAACAAACCCTCACAGTAAGTGTAAATGAAAAGTTCAAGTTTCTCTTTAACGATTTAAATAGAGAATTTACTGAATTAGATTTAAAAATTTTTACAACATTAAAATCAAGATATTCCAAAGCACTGTATCGAAAATTAAAACAATTTAGATTTACCGGTTTCTATATCGTCAAAATTAATGAATTACGACAAGTTCTGGATGTTCCAAAAAGCTTTTCACCAAATAAAATAATAACCAGGGCAATCAATCCTGCAATAGACGAGCTTAAAGAATACTTTCCTGGTCTACATGTAGTAAAGGATATAGATACAACTAGAGGGAATCCTATTACATGGTTTGCTTTCAAATTTAAGAAACAGCAAACAAAAAACGCAGCTACTGATGCCACCAAAAAAAATCATTCAAAAAACAATGATTCAGATGCTGTATCAAAAGAAAATTTCAACATCGAAGAACATAATCAAACAACCCAACCCTTCGATGAAACGGATGATTACTTTAACAAATTATTTAGTCAAGAAATGAAACGTAACCGCGAGAACAATTGTTCTTAATACTATAAATCAGTCATAACTTTTAAGTATTGACTATTGGTCAAAACTTGTGATCATAATTATTATAGTCATCGGAGGTATTATATGATATATGGATATGCAAGAGTGAGCACTAAATGTCAAGCAAAAGATGGCAATAGCCTTGATGATCAAAAAATCAAACTCAGCGAAGCAGGTGCTACAATAATTTTTGAAGACAGCTTTACCGGGGCAAAGACAGACCGCCCAGAATCGGACAAGCTGAAAGACAGTCTCAAACCCGGAGACACCGTCATAGTAACAAAACTAGACCGTCTTGCTAGATCCGCTAGTAAAGGTGCTGAACTAGTCAATGTTTGGTTGAAAGATGGTATTACTGTTCACATTCTTAACATGGGATTGATTAACGACACCCTACAGGCAAGCTAATCATGCAAATTATGTTTGCGTTTGCGGAATTCGAACGTGATATGATTGTTGAAAGAACTCAAGAAGGCAAAGCACTTGCCAAACTTTCACCAGACTTCAAAGAAGGCCGTCTACAAAAATATGGTGTTGAAAAAATAGAATATGCTCTTAAGCTTCTTGAAAAAGAATCCTATTCAAAAGTAAGCAAAATTACCGGCATAAGTGTAAGTATGCTAACAAGAGCTAGACGTAAAAAGAAATATGAATAATTTAAAAAAATAACGACCATACAGGAGTAATTCAGAATCTCATATGGTCGTTTTCCTTTGTTCAAGTAGTATAAATTGATGGTTAGAAAATCACCGATACAGCATTCTATAATCATCAATCAACTTACTCAAATCCTCTATACACTTTTTTAATTCTTGCGACGTAGTTGCTTTGTCAATCAAGCCAGCAGAAGCATGAGACATTGGATTTGCATTTCTTAAATCATGTGCCCGTTTAATTACATCTTCTGAATTATCTATTCCTTTAAAGAATGTCTTAAATGCCTGTTCTTTGTAAAATCCTTTATAGTTTGGTTTCTTACAAGTAGAATCATAATTATAGAAGAATGCCAAATCAGCTGTAAAATGATCAAAGTAATTTTTGTAAAATGCATATTCGGCTAATGTATTATGGCGTTTTCTTTCTACTCAATACATGAAATATAGAAAATATGCTTTCCAATCCTTATCAATGATTTTAAGATATTCATTAATTCTCTGGTTACGAAGAGTGGACAAAAAACAATTTTCACAACAATAATAGTAATAGTTTTTAAGGTTAGCACTATTTTCATTCAAAGCTGCAAGCAAATTGATACGTCTAAATTCACTTTGTATTAAATACGATATAGCAATTGAAGTATCATATGAATTCCAAAGTCCTTTTCTATTACGCTGAAACAACTGATTAAGCAGAGCTTTAATTGCTGCTGTACTTTTAGTCTTCATTATCATAATAGATAAGCGTTTTGGATCTAAGGTGATAAATGATACATCCGTATTTAACAATTTACATATTGTTGATATTACCTTACTATCTTGAAGTGTATCTTCGCAATCATAAATAAAATGGTTATAAACTTCTGTAGATGTAGGTCATCTTATGAATGTTTACGTTTCTGTAAGCCATTATTTGATTTAGCGAAATAGAGCACGATTCATTAAAATTATCGTAAATTAAATTTTAAAAATTTACATTAAAAAGGAAATGCTATTTTTTTGAAGTGTTTTTTTGGAGATTTTATAAATTGCTAATGTTACTTATTTTGCTAAAGATATTTGTACTCAGCTTGATTTAGTCTAACCTAGCTTGAAAAAACTTGTGTACTGATTTCGCGAGGAAGTGATGCACCTTTTTCTAAGCGAAGATCTATAATTGCGAATATGTGCTCAGACTTCTATTGCTTCAGAAACTAGAAGAGTATCTTATTCGGTTTTCAATATATTCGTTAGAGTAAAAATCTCCGATAAAAGATAAAAACTTTTGAAAGCTTTTAAATCTTTTACGATTTCGCAATGCCATGGTATTATTGGGCTCGCTAACTATTTTACCACCCACATTGCCGATGCTTGTTCCACGTTGCCGATGCTTACCTACTGTATTGCCGATGTTCTATTACCCAAATTGCTGATGCTTTAAAGCCCAAATTGCCGAGTTTTTAAATATTACATTTTAAAACAAGTATGACAATAATATGCGGTTTATTATTATCATAGATGTTTCGAAAGGGTAGTTACATTACTTAGTCAGGGCTAGTTGGTGTATCAGTTTTAACGGCATCTAGAGTGGATTTATTACGATTTTCGCATTCTTTATACATGGCGGTAAAAAAACGTTTGTAGCGATTAAGAGAAAGTTCGTGAATGGTGTGGTAACAATCTTGGATATGTTTTTTGCTTTTACTTACGGTAAAATCAAAGGTATTTTTTACACCAGGGATCCTAATAGTAAGGTATACTTCTTTGTTTCCATCTATTACGATCATTGTGCCTTCAGTATAAGTAAACTCATCACCACATTCGTCGATATATGTACTAGTATGATATTCATCCTTTGATTTGACGATATTATCCTCTCCGTTAAAAGCCTTTTGACGGATGCTATCTTCGTATTTATCTAATTCTAATTCGTCTGGCATTTCAAATGTATTTCTCTCTTTTGCAAGAGCTACCCAGAGTAAATCTAATGCTTCATTTGCATATACATTATCTTCGTAGTCTCCTAATACGATACGCTGCGCTAAAGTGGTCTCGTTAAAAGAGGTATTTCTCGGATAAGCATAAACGTAATTACCACATGCTTCAAAATCCTTTGGCTCGATTGATATAATTGATTTTTTGCTTTTGGTTCTGATGCGCATCGCGCCATTTTTATATCCCATAATTTGGTTCCTCCATAATTTTTAATTTACATAAGTATATATGTCATAAAAAATATTCTGGAACATGCATATTTCATAAAAAGTGGAGTGTTTTTTGTTTATGAAAGTAAAATTTTTTATTTCAATGAGTATGGAAAATGATAATTTTCGCCGAAAAGGGATTGATTGGTTAGCAACAATTATCGGGGATCGATATCATCAAAACCCTTTTGAAAAAGAAATTTATTTCTCTTTTGCGGAGACGTTCCGATCGTATAAAAGGATTGTTGGGGATGGGAGACGGATTCTTGCTTTTGTATAAAAGGCTTGAAGCTGGTTCGTTGTCCTGACCACGTACCACACAGGAAGCTGCTGAATTAACCGAAGAACAATTCAATTATCTAATGCTTGGATTAAATCTTCTGGCCCCTAAAATCAAAGAGATTCATCCGAAGCATGAAGATTTGTCGTTTTTAATCATCACCAGAAGCCGCTTTGTGGCGCCGATGATTATAACACTACGTATATTTGTATCTAAAAATAAAGGGAGTAATCAGATTATTATATCTGGTCACTCCTATTTTTGTAATTATAAACTACTTCATCTTATCTTTACTTGAATTATGGTCGCCATCCATATGTGCAGATTGGATGTCGTTATTAAATACAAGATCCAGCAGATATTTTTGCTTGGTTACACCTGCCATTTTTATCCTATTAGTTAACAAGTTATATTCATTTTCTGTCAACCTTAAAAGCAATTCTCGATTACGCTTACGCATATTAGTGTCTCCTTTATTTTTTATGTATTTTCTATTGAAAATAGTTAACTACTCAAATATATATACGCTAAAGAGTCATGTCATCAAATTTTCCCTGCTGCAGTAATTCCTTAAATTCCCTATATAAGAGGCATTTTATCAATTTTCCAGAATATTCTGATTTGCAGAATACCAAATGTACATCATACCTTGCTTGAATAGCATTCAAATTAGCGATTAAGACTTCAGGTTGCATTTGAGAACGATAACGGTGTTCAAAAATGTCATCCCAAGTTGCGTTTTCAACCAACAAATAAAGCTTACATCCAGCCGCCTTTGCACGCTCAAGTTCGTTATAAAACCGATGCTTCTTATTACCAGCAAAGCAACTTGCCATTTCCCCTAAGTCAAGCTTGCGCTCAATTGCAACCATCGGTTCTATAGCATGCGTTTCGTCGTGAAGTTTTTTCCCAGAAGGTAGAGTAGCATTAAACGTATAATCCCCTACGGTTAAAGCTTGCCTTTCAAAACTTCCAAACTCTCGAAAACGAATTTTACTTTTCTCTGTGTTTTTTTCTCTTGTGTCTACAATAACTCGAAAATTCGAGAGCGATTTCACCTGATCATAGCTTCGCATAACTTACTCCTCCTTATCAGTTTCCAAAATTGGCAGTTTGTCACATCTTTTAGCCTCATATTCATCCCATGAACAATACTTAGCAACCCTTTTATATCCATATGTAAATCCATTAGAATATTCATGTGGTTGAATTTCTATATATGCCCCCAGTCGTAAACCTATCATGGACTTGACTTGTCTATCATATTTGTATTCAGGATTGGAATTCTCAAGTGCGTGAACGAATTCTTCAAATTTTTTCTTTACACTAGATGAATTATATTTTTTTCCTGGATATGGAATTGGCATATAAATGTATCCATTCCACTTCTGGTCTTCTTTTTGTTGATGCATATAATCGCTATCGAAAAAGTCCCGAAATGGTTCAGGAGATAATATATCATACGCTATTTTTATGTGTCTACCAGTTCGGTTCTTATTTAAATAAACACAGGCATCTAGTATTTTGATACCATAAAAACCACTCTCGAGTTTCTTTCCATTTGTCATATCAAAACTTCCTTTCTGTTAAATAATTACTTTACAATATATATATATATGTCAGAATATGTCAGAAAAACGTCACAAAAATTTAATTTTGGATAGCTTTTTGGATATCAATTGTTACATACATCATAACCAATAAAACCGATGTAATTTATAATGATTCTCCCATAATTTCTTCCATACGTTTAAGAACAAGTTCTCGTGTCTGTGATGATACTGACAAAAACTTCGTCATCAGTTGAAAGTAACCAATCATATAAAGCGATGCAAAGGCTGCAGCATCAACTTCTGCCGGTTGATTATCATAATTGTCGATTCCGATTTCCTCAGCAGATTTAAAATCAAAGTAGTCTGGATTAGTTAAGAACTGCCATCTGACGCGTAAATTATGCGCAACATAGAACAAGAACTCTGAATCCGGTTCATCGGTTGCAGGAACAAAAAAAACATCTCCTGTAAATTGTTCTTTTCGAGTATCAGTACAAATATCTAGAAAATTGTGTGTTACCTTCGGGACATCAATCCCTAAAACAAAACAAACATCTTTGATGAATCTGTTCACTAAATCATCACTCATTATCTTTAAGCCTCCTAAATTATTCTATTTTATGTAATACTTATTATCGATTTTTTGCAGTGCAACTCTTTTACCCAAATTGTCGCAACTAATCACCATTTAGCTTTAACTCCTACTTTTTTAGTCAGGGCATCATTAATATAATATATAAATATCACATCTTTCGCTCTCTCTATATATGTCAGAAAATCGCTCAAGAAATAGGATAGCGTGCAGCCTTTTTGGATAACTTTTCGTGATTTAATGTAAAAAATTTTGATTTATTTATAAAAAAAGACCACAGTATTTCTAATACTGAGATCTTTGTAATTTAGCATATAATTTTATTATGCTACGGCACCGTAGTGTGAATAAACATACTCATAAATTGAACCTGTGAACTTCCTGCTGTAAATATATGTAATTATTCGCAATATTTAATGAATCTAATAAATCCATTTCCCAAATCAGTAGTTCTTGATGCGACCATTCCACTTCCTGTCATCGTGCAATTCATATTTTCTGTATTCAGTACTCCATCATTAAACGTAAACGTCAAACCACTCGCCTTGGCGAATTAGTTTTTTTATGAGACACTTTAAAAAACAGTAAACAGTAAATAGTAGGTACCACGATTTTTGCTAGTTTTCATGAGATAATTACTTAAAAAAATCTAAGTTTTTTAGAGGGAGGATAATCTCATGGATAAAATAACTCATAAAGTCCGGTGTGAACAATGGACAAGTATCATCAAAGAATGTCTTGCTAGTGGAATGCCTAAAACGACCTGGTGTCGAGAACATGGCATTTCGGACAAATCCTTTTTTTACTGGCAACGAATTCTTCGTGAAGAAGCATACCTTACCACATTAGAGAGCACCTTAGCGCCTGCTGTCAAAGAGAATCCAGCTCCAACAACTACAGATTTCATCGAAATCAAAATGACTGACCAAGCAAGTTCATCTACCAATCCTTTTAAACCGGATGTTGTTATCCGAAGAGGGTCTGTTTCAATTGAAATATCAAATACAGCTACAGAAGAACTTCTAAATAAGGTTGGAGGTCTTCTCCATGCTTAATGATGCTGTTGGATTTGAAAAAATTTTTATTGC
>ERZ773178.2543-NODE-2543-length-16693-cov-11.085287_pt1 | contig 16693 bp, 17 predicted proteins | sample MGYA00580533_ERZ773178 | MGnify/ENA primary metagenome ERZ773178 (study PRJEB29015, sample SAMEA2737859) | human gut metagenome | biome: human gut; feature: human-associated habitat; material: faeces | place: China | collected 2012 ...
GCTGCGCGTCACGGTGCTGCCGGCCAGGGCGCGCGTGACGTCGCCGCAGTCGGTAAGCAGCGCGTCGAGCTGCGTGGTGAGCAGCGCCATCTCCTCCTGCGCGTCGGTACGCAGGGTGTGCTCGCTGCGGAAGATCATCACCTGCGTCATCAGCACGTCGCACAGCAGCAGCGGCACGAGCGCGACGAGCAGGACGGTGAGAAAAATGCGGTTTCGGAAGGACCGCTCAAGCCATGCTCTCATGCCTCCACCTCCCCGCACAGCGCCTGCCAGGCGTCGAAAAGCCCCTGCCGCCGCTCATCCGCGCGGCGCAGGTCGTAGGGGAGGACGGTCAGCTCGGGCAGCGCGTCGGAGGCGGTATCCGCGCGCACGCTGCGACGGCTGAGCTCCGTGCCCAGCAGCTGCTGAACATCGGGCGAGAGCAGAAAGTCGATGAATTTCCGCGCGTTTTCCTCGTGCGCGCAGCCGCGGACGATGGCCGCGCCGTCCGGCAGGACGCTCGTGCCCTCGGCGGGGTAGACAATGGCGACGTCGAGCCCATCGGCGATGGCCTTGCGGGCGTTTTCCTCCAGCGTCACGCCGACGTAGCAGCTGCCGTCTGCCACGGCGGGGACCACGCCGCCGCTGTCGGCGATGATGCGTCCGTCAAGATTGCGGAAGAACGCGGCGAGGGTGTTGTCGGTGTTGCCGCCGACGGCCTGCAGAAGGGTGCCAAGCGCGGTGCAGCTCGAGCCGGAAACGGTCGGGTCGGCAAAGGCGATGCGCCCGCGCCAGCCCGCGTCGAGCAGGTCGGCCCAGCGCTCGGGCGGATTCTGCCGCACGAGCTTGGTGTTGTAGATCAGCACGACCGGCAGAGCGGAAAAGGGCGTCCATATACCGCCGCCGAGATCGTATTCCGGCGCAACGTCGCCGGCGTATTCGCTCACATAGGGCGCGAAGCACGCGCTGTACGCGCTCAGACTGTCCGCGCCGCCGCCGAACATCAGGTCGGCGCCGCTTTCCCCCGCGGCGATGCGCTCAAGGAGCGTCACGGTGCCGCCGGTCTCCAGCTCGACCCAGATGCCGGTGCGCTGCTCAAATTCCTTGAGGATGGGCTCGTAGATCGTTTCCTTGTGCGAGGTGAAAATGACCAGACGGTCCCCCTCAGCGGGCGCGAAGGAGGAGACGTCCTGCGTGTCCGCGCGGCCGCAGCCGGTGAGCAGAAGCAGGCAGACGAGCAGCAGACAGCAGCGGCGCATAACGGGCATCCCTCCTGATTCGACGAATTTCTTTACCATTTTAACAGGAAAAAGCGCACTTTGCAATCCATTCTTCTGGACGAAGCGGGCAAAGCGTGCTTTAATAATAAAGTAAAATTTTCTGCTGGAGGAAGACTATGACCGCTCTGAACACTTACCGCCGCTGGCTCGCACGCGTGGAGGACGACGCGCTGCGCGCGGAGCTTTCCGCGCTCGACGAGGTGCGCGACGCCGCGCAGATCGAGGACCGCTTTTACCGTGACCTTGCCTTCGGCACCGGCGGACTGCGCGGCGTGCTCGGCGCGGGCACGAACCGCATGAATGTTTACGTTGTCCGCCGCGCGACGCAGGGACTTGCCGCTTACCTCAAGGCGGCGGGACTGCCGCTGCGCTGCGCCATTGCCTACGACAGCCGCATCGGCTCGGCGCGCTTCGCGCGCGAGACCGCGCGTGTGCTTGCCGCCAACGGCGTGACTGCCTATCTCTATCCGCGCCTGGAGCCGACGCCCGCGCTGAGCTGGGCAGTGCGCTATTACGGATGCGGGGCGGGCGTGTGCGTTACGGCGAGCCACAACCCCGCCGCCTACAACGGCTACAAGGTCTACGGTCCCGACGGCTGCCAGATCACGCTTGAGGCGGCGGATGCCGTATCGAAGCACATCGAGGCCGCGGATCATTTCGACGGCGTGCGTCTGTGTGGCTTTGCCGACGCGCTGGCGGACGGAACCATCCGCATGATCGGCGAGGACTGCCTGGAGGCATTCCTCGACGCGGTGGAGCGCCGGAGCGTCTGGGACGGCGACAGATCCGCGCTGCGCGTGGTCTACACGCCGCTCAACGGCACGGGGCGCGAGTGCGTGACAAAGATCCTGAGCCGCATCGGCGTGACGGACGTGACGCTCGTGCCCGAGCAGACGTGGCCCGACGGGAACTTTCCGACCTGTCCCTACCCGAATCCCGAGGAGCACGCGGCGCTGGAGCACGGCCTCGCGCTCGCGCGCGAAACGCGCGCCGATTTGCTGCTCGGCACCGACCCCGACTGCGACCGCATGGGCGCGGCGGTGCCCGACGGCGGGGACTACCGCCTGCTCACGGGCAACGAGATGGGCGTGCTGCTGCTCGATTACCTCTGCCGCCGGCGGAGCGAAAACGGCACGATGCCCGCGCGTCCCGTGGCGGTGACGACCATCGTTTCCACCGACATGGCAGACGCGGTCGCCGCGCATTACGGCGTTGAGCTGCGCCGCACACTCACGGGCTTCAAATTCATCGGCGAGCAGATCGGCGAGCTGGAAAAGGCGGGGGAGGCGGAGCGCTATCTCTTCGGCTTTGAGGAGAGCTATGGCTATCTCTCCGGCCCGCACGTCCGCGACAAGGACGCGGTGAACGCCGCGCTGCTCTGCTGCGAAATGGCTGCATGGTACCGCGCGCAGGGCATGACGCTCGCGCAGGCGATGGACGCGCTGTATGAAAAATTCGGCTATTACCGCAATGAGCTGCAAAGCGTCGTCCTGCCCGGCGAGGACGGCATGGAGCGCATGAGCGCCATTCTGACGGCCCTGCGCGCGGCTCCGCCGCACACGCTTGCGGGCGAGCGCGTCACGCGGGTGCGCGACTACCTCGGCGGTCTGGACAGTCTGCCGGCAAGCGACGTGCTGGAGCTGCGCACGGCGCACGTTAAGGTCATCGTCCGCCCGAGCGGTACGGAACCAAAGCTCAAGCTCTACTACTCCGCGCACGCGCGGACGATGGCGGAGGCCGCGGCCCTCTGCGCCGCCGCGCGGCGGGACATGAGCGCAAGGCTCGGGGAATAGGAAAGCGCTGCGCGACCTGACCGCAGAATGAAAAAAGGAGTCCGCTGCCGAGGACAGCGGACTCCTTTTTTGCAGTCAGATAGGTTTTACAGAACGTGGACGGCATCGGGTGCGAAGGTCAGATGGCACTGCTCGCCCACGCGGAAGATGCGCTTGTTGCGCGGATCGTTCTCGGCGAGCTTGACGAGCGTGTTGCCCACGCGGACGTGATAGTTCTGGTACGAGCCCATGAAGCAGGAAAGCTCAACGGTGCAGGGCAGCCCGCCCTCGTCGGAGAGCGCCGCGGACTCGGGGCGCAGCACGACGGTGTACTCCTCGCCGACGCGCATCCCCTCGCGCGGGGCGACGGCCAGACGCTCGCCCTCGACGTCCAGCACAGCCAGACCGTTCTCCGTGCCGGTCATTTTGCCGCGCAGGAAGTTCGCCTCGCCGATGAAGTCGGCGACGAACTCGCTCACGGGGTGATAGTAGATCTCCTGCGGTGTGCCGATCTGAGCGACGACGCCCTTGTTCATGATGATGATCTGGTCCGAGAGCGCCATCGCCTCGCTCTGGTCGTGCGTGACGTAGATGGCGGTGATGCCGACCTCCTGCTGGATGCGGCGGATCTCGGTGCGCATGGAAACGCGCAGCTTGGCGTCGAGGTTCGAGAGCGGCTCGTCGAAGAGCAGCACGCTCGGCTCGATGACCAGCGCGCGGGCAAGCGCCACGCGCTGCTGCTGACCGCCGGAGAGCTGGTTGGTCATGCGGCCCTCCATGCCCGTCAGCTCGACGAGGTCGAGGATGTGCATGACGCGCTCGCGGATCTCGTCCTTCGGCACCTTGCGCAGCTTCAGGCCGTAGGCCACGTTGTCGAACACGTTGTAGTGCGGCAGCAGGGCGTAGGACTGGAACACCATCGCGGTGTCGCGCTTGTTGGGCGTGAGGGCGTTGATCGGCTCGTCGCCGAGGTAGATCTCGCCCTCGTCGGGGCTTTCAAAGCCCGCGATCATGCGCAGCGTGGTGGTCTTGCCGCAGCCGGAGGGGCCGAGCAGCGTGACGAAGGAACCCGGCTCGATGGTCAGCGAGGTGTCCTTGACGGCATAGAAGTCCTTGCCGGTCTTGGGGTCCTGATAGATTTTGGAGATATGGTCGAGGCGAACGCCCTTCTTGATCTTATCCATGGCTTAGTCCTCCTTCATTTTTTTGCTGGTGCCGAAATGGTTCATAAAGAGATTCATCAGCAGCACCGCGCCGTAGGTGATGACGATGAGGATCGTCGCGAACGCGCAGGCGAGGCTGTAGGAGCCCTTTTCGGCAAACTCGTTGATCTGCACCGTGATGAGCAGGAACTGCGGCGTCACGAGCAGGATGATGGCGGAAATTGCGGTGATGGAGCGCACGAACGCGGTCACAAGGCCGGAGAGGAAGGAGTCCTTGATGAGCGGCAGCGTGACGGTCATAAAGACCTTGAAGCTGTCCGCGCCCATGTCGTAGGCGGATTCCTCGATGGACTTGTCGATCTGACGCAGGGCGGAGATGCCGCTGCGCGTGCCGGTCGGCAGCGAACGCACGACAAAGACGATGATGAGGATCAATCCCGTGCCGTAAAGCCCCTGCAGGAAGCCGGTGCGGAACACGCCCGCGGAGAAGCCGCGGATATAGCCCACGCCGAGCACCGTGCCGGGCACGGCCATGGCGAGCATGGACACCGCCTCGATGAAGCCCTTGGACTTAAAGCTCCGCTTGACGACGAGGTAGGAGATGATCATGCTCAGCAGCGCCGTGATGGGGGCGGAGATGAGGCTCAGGCGGAAGGAATCCCAGAACGCCTGCAGACCGTGGTAGCGCGTAAAGATGAGCTTGAACCATTTGCCGGTGAGCGGGAAGAACTTGTAGCCCCAGGTGGGGAAGAACGCACCGATGGGCACGCACAGGTACATGAGGATAACGAAGGTGGCGGCAAGACCGCAGAGAATGGTCAGCGGGATCTTGACGCTCTTATCCTCGATGAGCATACGGCCGCGGGAGGCCTTGCCGGTCAGGGTCGCGGCGGTCTTGCGCTCAAGGTAATACTTCTGCACCGCGAACATCGCCAGCGTGATGCACAGCAGCACGACCGCCATCGCCGCCGCGCCCGGCTTATCGTAGGAGCCGGTGATCTGCAGATAAATGGTGGTGGCGAGGGTATCGTACGAGCCGCCGATGAGCATGGGGTTGGCGAAGTCGGCGATGGACTCGATGAAGGTGACGAGGAAGGCGTTGCCGAGACCGGGGAGCATCAGCGGCAGCGTGACGCTGGTGAAGACCTTCCAGCGGCTCGCGCCCATGTCGCGCGCGGCCTCCTCGAGCGAGGGATCGATGTTCTTCAAAAGACCCTTGAGCATCATGTAGCACACGGGAAAGAAGGTGAGCGTCTGCACGACGGCGATGCCCCAGAAGCCGTAGACGCTGTTGTCGTAGATGCCGAGCAGGAAGCGGGTGATGATGCCCGACTTGCCGAAGAGCATGATCATGGAAAGCGACAGCACGAACGGCGGGGAGACGACCGGCAGCATCGAAACGACCTTGAAAAGGCCGCCGACAAATTTACCGACGCGGACGTAGACCTCAACATAGGCGAAGAGCAGGCCGAGCAGCGCCGAGAGGATGCCGACGAGGAAGCCGACCTTGAGCGTGTTGGTGATGGCCTTGGTAAAGGTGGGCATGGCGAAGATGCGCTCGAAGATGCCGAAGCCGAAGCTGCCGTCGCCCACGAAGCTGTCCACCAGCAGAATCGCCAGCGGATAGAGAATGAACAGAGTCAGAAAGGTGATGAGCACGACGATGGTGGTGACCATGATGGGATCGGCCATCAGCTTTTTCCGGTCCAGCGCCGCGCTTTGAGAACGTGCCATAGGGAGCTCCTTTCTTGGTGGTTTGGAGGAAAACGCAGGCGGGGCAGCGGCTTATGCCGCCGCCCCGTCGGGATCGTTGGGTCGATGCGATAGACGATGTAGGGAGAATTACTTCACCTGGAAGCGGTTCTCGTCGCCGGTGTTCGCGCCGGAGGCGGCCAGAGCATTCATGACCTCCTCAACGTAGGTCTTGATGTTCTTGGTGGCGTCGTCGAAGTCATAGTCCATGACGTTCTCGGGGTCCAGACCGAACTCCGCGGCAACCTCGGGCTGGGTAGCGTTGTCAATGACCAGGAACTGATAGGAGCCGTTCTGAGCGGCGAGGTTCACGCAGTCGGGAGAGAGCGCGTACTCGATCCACAGCTTCGCGGCGTTGGGGTGTGCGGCGCCCTTGAAGATGGCGGTAGCGCCGATCTCACAGGAGGTGCCGGAGGACGGGATGATCAGCTCGATGTTATCGTAGCCGTTGTCGATGATCTGGGTGATGCCGTCATGCAGGAAGCCGATGCCGATGACGCACTCGCCGGTGCCGACGTTCTTGCTCGGGCCGGAGCCGGACTTGGTGTAGACCTCAATGTTCTTATCGAGGTCGACGAGGTACTGGATGCCCTCATCGTGGCCGTACTTCTGGATCATGGTGTTGATGACCAGCTTGGCGGTGCCGGCGGTGTTGTAGTTGGACAGCCAGATCAGGCCCTTGTACTCGGGCTTGAGCAGGTCGGGCCAATCCTGAGGAGCCTCAAGACCCATGCGCTCGAGCTCGTCGGTGTTGACCATGAAGCCAAGGATGCCGGTGTAGATGCCGTACCAGTAGCCGTCAGCGTTCTTGTACTGGGGCTTGGCGATGTGAGAGGCGTTCTCCGCCTGATAGGCCTCGAGCAGACCCTCGGCCGCGCAGACGTTGTAGGGATCGGTCGTGCCGCCGAACCAGACGTCGGCAGACGGATTGCCGTTCTCTTCCTCGATCTTGGCCTGCACCTCACCGGTGGACAGACGCTGATACTCGACCTCGATGCCGTACATCTTCTCGAAGTTCTCACAGGCGGCGGCAAGGTACTCCTCCTCGCAGGAGCCGTAGACCACGAGCTTGCCCTCGGCCTTGGCGGCGTCGACGAGGCTGGTCTCTTCGGCGCCCTGCTGATCGTCAGCGGGGGCCTGGGTGTCGTCCTGCTTGCTGCCGCAGGCGACCAGGCTGAGCGCCATCACCAGGCAGAGGAGCAGAGCAATGAGCTTTTTCATGCAAATTTTCCTCCAATTCAAAATTTATCCGGGGGTCATCGGGAACGTTCCCGATCCCATCAGATTGCATAAATATTACAACTTATACGGAACGATGGCAAGAAAATTTGCCGAACTTAGCAGTTTTACACGCAATTTATCAGATTTGTCCGGTGCTCTTGTCAGAATCGTCCCACATTGTCAAAAATGTGACAAAATTGCAGGGGGAGGAGGAGCTGCGGGCGGGAGCGCTAAGACTCTGTGCCGGGGGCGTTCTGATAAAAAATGTCCTCCCGCGTGCGCATCGGGTAGCGGATGAGCGCGGCGGCGTCGAGGTCCTCACGACGCAGCTCCACCGCCGAAATGCGGCGGTTGGTGTAGGTCGTGTAGTAATAGATGCCGCGGTCGGCGTTCCAGCAGGAGGTGTAGATGGTCCGCTCGTATTCGCCGGGGCGGACCTCGCAGCAGCCGTTCTGCTGCTCGACCGCGCCGAGGATGTGGAAGAACTGCCCGACGCTGTCGGCTTCGCCCTCGCCGGAGACGGAATGGAGCCGCGTGAACGCCGCGCGCACAAAGCGCGAGGCGGAGGAGAGGTCGCCGGGCAGTCCCAGCGCGCCCATGCCGCGGCTGTAGAGCGTGAGCGGGAGCGCGTCGGAAAAGAGATTTTCCGGCTGCTTCGGCGAGAGGTGCATGAAGTTGTTGAGCGCGAACATCTGCTGCGGGAAGGGCGGGTTGTTCGTCAGCACGCCCGCGGGATCGTCGTAGACCTTCAGACCGTCCGCGACGGACTCGATCACGACCGCGCCGCTTTTGTCGGCAAGGAGCCAATGAAGCTGCGAGGCGGGAAGGCGTTCGCTGAACGGTGTGCCGGTGAGATTCAGCGTGCGCAGGGCCTCACGGGCCTCCGCGAGCGTCGCGCAGCGGCCCAGCAGCCGGGGAATGAACTCAAACTGCGCGATATTCTCCCGATCGGGGACGACCTCGGCGTATTGCGCGCTGCCGACAAAGTTGAGCCCCGCCATGCCGAGCCCCTTTTCGTTCACCGCGTCGTAGTAAAGCGGGAAGCCGTCGGCGACGTGCGCCGTGCCGATGATGGCGTAATGCGTGTCCATCACGCCGCCGTGGCGCAGGGCGATGGGGAAGCGGCGCGGAGTGATGACGATCTCCTCGCCGTAGGAAAACTCATAGTCGAGCGTGCGGCCCATGTAAAAGTCTCTGGTTTGGTACGTTGCTGCGGTACACATGGGAAACCTCCTGAAAGTATTTTTGATTAGTATGCCGCGCAGAGGAGAAAATCAACCGTCGCCGCGCGTCTTTCAAAACGGACAGAGGAAAGCTCGCGGAGCTCTCCTCTGTTTCGCGTTATTCCGGCGGACGGCAGCTGGCGTGCCAGCCGCAGCCCTTCAGATGGTCGTCCACCAGCCCCGCCGACTGGAGCAGGGAGTAGACGATGGTGGTGCCGACGAAGGTAAAGCCGCGCTTTTTCAGGTCGCGGCTGATGCGGTCGGAGAGCGGGGTGGAGGCGGGCACGTCGGCGTCCGTCTCTGGGCTGTTGACGATGGGCTTGCCGTCGACGTAGGCCCAGAGAAAACGGTCGAAGCTGCCGAACTCCCGCTGCACCTCTAAAAAATGCCGGGCGTTTTCAATGACGGAGACGATCTTGCGGCGGTTGCGGACGATGCCGGCGTTCTGCATCAGCTCCGCGACCTTTGCTTCATCGAAGCGGGCGACCGCAGCAGGCTCGAAGTCCGCGAAGGCCGCGCGGAAAGCCTCGCGCTTTTTGAGAATGGTGATCCACGAAAGCCCCGCCTGCATCCCCTCGAGGGACAGCAGCTCAAAGAGCGCGCGATCGTCGTGCGTGGGGCGGCCCCACTCATGGTCGTGGTAATCGAGGTAGATCGGCTCCGGCCCGGCCCAGCCGCAGCGTGTCGGCTGCGCCATGTTATTTCTTGACGGCGATGGCTTCGATCTCGACCAGCGCGCCCTTGGGCAGCGCGCCGACCTGCACCGCGCTGCGCGCGGGGCAATCGCCCTCAAAATATTTGGCGTACACGGCGTTCACCGCGGCGAACGCGCCCATGTCGGTGAGAAAAACAGTGGTCTTGACCACGTCGCCGAGCGTGCAGCCCGCACCGGCGAGAACGGCTTTGAGGTTTTTGAGGGACTGCTCGGCCTGCTCCTCCACGCCGCCGGGGACGAACGCGCCGGTCGCGGGATCGAGCGGGATCTGGCCGGAGACGAATACGAAGCCGTTGGCCTCAATGGCCTGCGAATAGGGACCGATGGCGTCGGGCGCCGCGGTGGTGGCAATAACAGTTTTCATCGGAAAAGCCTCCTGAATGAGATTCGGTGAGCCTATGATAGCACCGGCGCGGCGTCCGCGTCAAGGCGGCGCGGGATTTTTTGCCGTGCGGCGCGGTGGGTCTTGCACCGCGCCGCGCTTTGTGGTATGCTTGTCCCGACAAAAGCCAAATGGCAAAGGAGAGATGATTTATGATCATTCGTGCAGAGGACCGAAAGCAGATCCTGACGCCCAACGCCCGCGGCGGCGACGGTACGCTCGACAAGCGCGACTATGTGCTGGAGAATATGCCGGAGAACGCGAAGATGTTCGCTGAGATCAAGCTCGAGCCGGGCTGCTCGCTGGGCACACACACCCACACCGGCGAGTACGAGGTGTTCTTCTTCCATGAGGGCGAGGTCACGCTCAACGACAACGGCACCGAGCGCAAAATGCACCCAGGCGACTTCGCCATCTGCTATGACGGCGAGAGTCACGGCATTGCCAACCGCACGGACAAGCCCGCGTCGCTGTTTGCGGCCATCATCAAGACCAAGTAAGGAGACCCCATGACGACCTATACCTATTATCCCAAGGGCACCTGCTCGAAGCAGATGGAAGTCGATCTGGAGGACGGCGTCATCAAGGATGTGCGCGTGCTCGGCGGCTGCAACGGCAACCTGCAGGGCATTTCGAGCCTTGTGCGCGGCATGAAGGCCACGGACGCCATCGAGCGGATGCGCGGCATCCGCTGCGGCTTCAAGCCGACCTCCTGCCCCGACCAGCTTTCCATCGCGCTGGAAAAGGCGCTGGAGGAAGAAAAAAACGCAAGGTGAATCCCACAGGCCAAAAAGAGCTTGCGTGGATGGAAAAGGAAAAACATAAAAGGAACGGCTTTGCAGCGCGAAGCCGTTCCTTTTATCCTTTTGCAGAAGCCGTTCCGCTCACTCCGCAGCCTGGATGCGATGGTACATATCCTGCATCTTGCGGTCAATGTCGGCGATCTCGTCGGCGCAGGCGAACATCTGCTCGTTGATGCCGGCGGGGAGGGCGGACTTGTCCTTTTTGTAGCGGATATCGTGCTCAAGGCTGGCCCAGAAATCCATCGCCACCGTGCGGAGCTGCACCTCCACGAGCACGGACTCCGTGCGGTCGGAGAGGTAGATGGGCACGCGCAGGTCGAGGTGGAGCGAGCGATAGCCGTTGTAGTTCGGCGTTTCGATGTAGTCCTGCCGCTTGACGAGCTCCATGTCGCTCTGGCGCAGGAGCATCTCCTCCACGCGGTAAACGTCGTCGATATAGCAGCACACCACGCGGATGCCGGCAATGTCGTTGATGTTTTTCTTGGCGGACTCCATCGAGATCTCCAACCCCTTGCGCCGCAGCTTCTCGATGATGCTGCCGGTGGACTTCAGGCGGCTTTCGACGTGGTGGATGGGGTTGTGGTCGTAGCGGACGCTGAACTCCTCGTTCAGCACCTCCAGCCGCGTCTGGATCTCGCGCACGGCAGAGCTGTAGAGATGTTCAAATTGCAGAAAATCCTGATAGCTGCGATAGAGCTGCGCGGTCTCATTCTGCAGCACGACGTCCGTGCGGATGGGGACAAAGGTCTTGTCCATGGCGGCCTCCCTGAGCGGTTGATCTCTTTCTCTCAGTATACCACATCGGCGTGTGCGCGCAAGGGCAAATTTGCGGGAAAAAGAACTGGACAAACGGGCGGGAAGCGGATATACTATAAGCTGTGATTTTGTTGACGGAGGCGCGAAGGGGGGCAGGGGAATGGACATTGATATGGACATCAAGGAGCTGGAGGCGTTCGTCTATGTGGTCGAAAACTGCAGCTTTTCCCGCGCGGCCGAGCTGCTGCACCTGACGCAGCCGACCATCTCCTCCCACATCTCCGCGCTCGAGCGTAAGCTCGGCATCAAGCTCGTCGTGCGCACGACGAAGGAGACCTACCCCTCCGACGCGGGCAAGCTCCTCTACCGCTACGCCAAGGAGATCCTGCAGGTGCGCGAGAACGCCGCCGCGGCGCTCAAGAGCTTTTCGCAGGAGATGCGCGGCACCATCACGCTCGCGGCCTCCACGGTGCCGAGCCAGTATTATCTGCCGCACCTTTTGCAGAATTTCCACGAGAAATATCCCGACATTGCCTTCAACATCCAGATGGAGGACAGTCCCAAGGTCATCGAGATGGTCGCGACGCGCGCCGTGGAGATCGGCTTCAGCGGCACGCGGGTGGAAAACCACAAGTGCATCTCGCAGGAGTTTGCCGGCGACTGCATGGCGGTCATCACCCCGAACACGGAAAAATTCCGCGCCTATGTCGGCAGGCATCTCCCGAAGGAGCTTCTGCTGAGCGAGACCTTCATCAGCCGCGAGAAATCCAGCGGCACCTATCAGGCCGGCAGGGAAATTTTAGAGCGCATGGGCGTTGACATCGCGCAGCTGCGCACGGCCATCGAGGTCCGCTCGAGCGAGAGCGTGAAGCAGATGGTGGGCGAGGGGCTGGGCATCGGATTGATCTCCCTCTCCGCCGCGCGCGATTATGTGCAGTTTGAAAAAGTGCTCGCCTTCCCCTTCGAGGAAGAGGAGCTCCGGCGCAGGCTCTACATCGTCAAGCACAAAAACAGCATTCTCTCGCCCATTGCGCAGGTCTTTTACGACTACGCGCGGAAATATTACGAAAAGCATCCGGAAAAAGCGCCCGAGTAAGGGCGCTTTTCCTTTTATAGCAGGCATAGAAAAATAGTGATTTACTTTTTGCGCGCGACAGGTTACAATAAAAAAGTTAAAGAGACCGTACAAACGGCACGGCGGGAAGGCGGGGAGAGATACGATGCAGACGGTGCGCTCACAGCTCTTTGAGGGCATTACGAACGAGGAGTGCGCGCGGATGTTCCAATGCTTCGGCGCGCGCGAGGCGGGCTATGAGGCCGGTGCGCTCATCAGCGAGTTCGACGGGGAACAGAACGCCGTGGGCGTGCTGCTCTCCGGCAGCGCGGACCTCGTCCGGCTGGATGCCGACGGCAACCGCACGATCCTCGAAACGCTTGAGGAGGGCGGTGTGTTCGGCGAGGTGCTGGCGTTCTCCGGCGCGGGCGGCGACTCGATCTTTTTGGAGTGCCGGCGGGACTGCCGCGTGCTCTATCTCGACTATGATCAGATCACCAAGCGCTGCGAAAACGCCTGCCTGCACCACAGCATTCTGGTGCAGAACCTGTTCCGCCTGCTCTCGACCAAGACGCTGCGCCTGAGCGAGCGGGTGGAGGTGCTCTCGCGCCGCTCCATCCGCGAAAAGCTGCTGTGCTACTTTGACCAGCTCGCGCGGCGGGAAAAGTCGGAGACCGTCACGCTGCCATTTTCCCTCAGCGCGCTGGCAGAGTACATCAGCGCCGACCGCAGCGCCATGATGCGCGAGCTGAAAAAGCTCAAGGAGGAGGGCGTCGTGCAGACGGAAAACCGTCGGGTCACCATTCTACCATAAAAATGCAGGATAACTTGCATCGAAAATATTGAACTATCCGATTGACGCAAGGAATCCTTCATGATATAATGCAGGTCGTCTATAAATATCCATAACGCTATTTTGGAGAAAAGAGGTTACGCTATGTATCGCATCGTCAGAAAAGAAGCGCTCAAGCCGACCGTCATCCTGTATGAGATCGAGGCGCCGATGGTGGCAAAGAAGGCCGAGCCCGGCCAGTTCATCATCCTGCGCGTCGATGAAAACGGTGAACGCATCCCCATCACCATCCACGACTTCGACCGTGAGAAGGGCACCGTCACCATCATCGTGCAGACGATCGGCGCCACCACCGAAAAGCTCAGCCATAAAGCCGAGGGCGAGTACATTCAGGACTTTGTCGGCCCGCTGGGCCGCCCGACCGAGACCGAAGGCAAGAAGAAGGTCTGCGTCGTGGGCGGCGGCGTCGGCTGCGCCATCGCTTACCCCGTTTTGAAGAAGTTCCACGACTGCGGCGCGGAAGTCCACGCGGTCGTCGGCTTCAAGAATAAGGACCTCGTCATTCTTGAGGACAAGTTCCGCGCGGCGTCCAGCGTTTTGAAGCTGATGACGGACGACGGCTCTTACGGCGAGAAGGGTCTTGTCACCGATGCGCTCAAGGAGCTCATCGACGCGGGCAACCAGTATGACGAGATCTTCGCCATCGGCCCTGCCATCATGATGAAATTTGTGTCCAAGACCACCGAGCCCTACGGCATCCCCACCACCGTTTCCATGAGCCCGATCATGGTCGACGGCACCGGCATGTGCGGCGGCTGCCGCCTCACCGTCGGCGGCGAGACGAAGTTCGCCTGCGTCGACGGCCCGGACTTCGACGGTCACAAGGTCGACTGGGACGAGAGTCTCAAGCGCGGCAAGATGTACTTCGACTGGGAGCGCCACAAATACGAAGAGACCTGCAACCTGTTCAGCAAGGAGGTTCAGTAATATGCCTAACATGAGTCTGAAGAAGAACGAAATGCCCTCGCAGGAGCCCAACGTCCGCAACAAGAACTTTCTGGAGGTTGCCCTCGGCTATACCGAGGAGCAGGCGCTCGACGAAGCAGCCCGCTGCTTAAACTGCAAGAACCATCCCTGCGTCTCCGGCTGCCCGGTGCAGGTCAAGATCCCCGAATTCATCAAGAAGATCACCGAAAAGGACTATGAGGGCGCCTATCAGGTCATTCATGAGACCTCCTCCCTCCCCGCCGTCTGCGGCCGCGTCTGCCCGCAGGAGACGCAGTGCGAATCGAAGTGCATCCGCGGCATCAAGGGCGAGCCCGTCGGCATCGGCCGCCTCGAGCGCTTTGTCGCCGACTGGCACAATGCCAATGTCCAGGAAGCACCCGCCAAGCCCGCGCCCAACGGCCACAAGGTCGCGGTCATCGGCTCTGGCCCCAGCGGCCTCACCTGCGCGGGTGACCTTGCCAAGAAGGGCTACGATGTCACCGTTTTTGAAGCGCTCCACCTTGCCGGCGGCGTGCTGGTCTACGGCATCCCCGAGTTCAGACTTCCCAAGGCCATCGTGCAGAAGGAAGTCGACGGCCTGAAGGCCCTCGGTGTCAAGGTCGAGACGAACATGGTCATCGGCCGCGTCGTGTCCATCGACGAGTTGATGAGCGAGTACGGCTTCGAGGCCGTGTTCATCGGCTCCGGCGCGGGTCTTCCGATGTTCATGCACATCCCCGGTGAGAACCTCTGCGGCGTTTACTCTGCCAACGAGTTCCTGACCCGTATCAACCTGATGAAGGCTTATAAGGACGGCTCCGACACGCCCATCATGCCGCTTCAGGGCAAGAAAGTCGCCGTCGTCGGCGGCGGCAACGTCGCCATGGACGCCGCGCGCTGCTCCAAGCGCCTGGGCGCGGACGTGTACGTCGTCTACCGCCGCGGCATGGAAGAGCTCCCCGCCCGTCACGAAGAGGTCGAGCATGCCATCGAAGAGGGCATCGTCTTCAAGACGCTCAATAACCCCGTCAAGATCAACGGCGACGAGAAGGGCTATGTCTCCTCCATGACCTGCGTGGAGATGGAGCTGGGCGAGCCTGACGCCTCCGGCCGCCGCCGCCCGATCGAAAAGGTCGGCAGCGAACACGATCTGCCGGTCGACTGCGTCATCATGTCGCTTGGCACCACGCCGAACCCGCTCATCAAGAACACCACCCCTGGTCTTGAGGTCAACCGCAAGGGCGGCATCGTCGTGAACGAGGCCGGTCTTACCTCTCATCAGAACGTCTACGCCGGCGGCGACGCCGTCACGGGCGCTGCCACCGTCATCCTCGCCATGGGCGCCGGCAAGCTCGGCGCGAAGAGCATCGACGAGGCACTGAGCAAATAATTTTCGTCAGCGAAAGCGCGCAGAAGCGTACTTCTGCGCGTTTTCTCAATACCATTTCTCACGAAGGGAGAACTATTATGAATCTTTGGCATGATATTGCACCGGCGCGCGTGCGCCCTGAGGACTTTTTCGCGGTCATCGAGATCGAGAAGGGCTCGAAAAACAAGTACGAGATGGATAAAGAGACCGGCGCGCTGCGTCTCGACCGAATTCTCTACACCTCGACTCACTATCCCGCCAACTACGGCTTCATCCCCCGCACCTGGGCGGACGACGGCGACCCGCTGGACGTTCTGGTTCTCTGCTCTGAATGCATCCGCCCGCTGAGCCTCGTGGAGTGCTACCCCATCGGCGTTATTTCGATGGAGGACAGCGGCAGTCTCGATGAAAAGATCATTGCCATTCCCTTCCAGGATCCGACCTACAACACCTATCAGGACATCTCGGAGCTGCCGAACCATGTGGCAAGCGAAATCCGCCACTTCTTCCGCGTCTACAAGAGCCTGGAGGGCAAGGAGACCGTCGTCAGCGACGTCCTCGGCCGCGAGGAAGCCATCAAGATCATCATCAAGTGCCAGAACGCTTATATTGAAAAATATTGCCGTTAAAGCAAAAAAAGGGAAAGGCTGACGGCCTTTCCCTTTTCTATTTTGGCATAAAGAAGGACGCATTCGAAAGAATGCGTCCTTCTTTATGCTGCATCTTCGATTTACTAAATACTCTCCTAGTAACCTCATTAGTAACCTGAAAGCAACTCGGTAACCTCAAAAAACCTCTAAGTAACCCCAAACCTTTACGGCCTTCAGCGGCAAAAAGAGACATATCCTCACAAAGAAAAAATCCCCGAGACCCTTGGCTTAACAGTGATAAGGAACTAATTTACTTATCAACTGTTAGCTGACGGTTTCCGGGGTGCATACGGACAAATCCCGTCTGATTTCTAACAGGAAGTCAGACGGGATTTTCGCTTTATATTACGAATTATGGAGGACATACCATGAAAACCTTAATATCTTGTGCCTACAATATGGATAATTGCTGTGTGGAAGTGAAATTCAGCGACGGCAGTATGATTGCGATTGACACTATCGTCGTTGAGAACGAGATTGCTGACAATATGTATCAGCGGTCAGAGCTGGATTATTTGATCTACAACGCTCCTTTGGAGTATGCAGACCTTATCTTGAACGGCGATCCCGAAACCTATTTGAAAACTGTAACAGAATACAAGCCTTGGGATAGCTGACAACACGCTGCCCGCAGGAGAAAATCCTGCGGGCGTTTTTCTGTTTATATTATTTCCCTCCGTTGGATCTCAATTTAGGAAAGAAGATGACAATCTTGAAGCCCTTTCCCCACTGGGAAGCTGCTTCCAGATGAAGATTTAGATCGTCGGCCATCTTCTTAACCAGGTAAAGTCCCA
>ERZ773178.2544-NODE-2544-length-16686-cov-3.890205_pt1 | contig 16686 bp, 21 predicted proteins | sample MGYA00580533_ERZ773178 | MGnify/ENA primary metagenome ERZ773178 (study PRJEB29015, sample SAMEA2737859) | human gut metagenome | biome: human gut; feature: human-associated habitat; material: faeces | place: China | collected 2012 ...
ATTGAAGCCACGGCGGCCGAAGATGCAATGCTTGAAAAATGCGATGGTTACTGCGACAAAACGGTAAAGACCATTGTTATTTCAAAAAAGGCCAAAGACTGCGACCTGAAAGACTTTAGCGTCTATCAGAAAAAAGTTATGCGTCATGAGATCATTCATGCATTTCTGTTTGAAAGCGGGCTGTCCGAAAACTTTACGCATCCGGAATACGGCCATGACGAAACATACGTGGACTGGATTGCTTCGCAGTTTCCGAAAATGTGCGAAGTGTTCAAGGAGGTTGGCTGCCTGTGAAAATCAATATCCCGCTGGACAGCGTGAAAAAGCAGATCCGCGAAGAATTCCGCATTGCGCCGCTGGTAACGCCGGAAATGCGCGAAGCGGAAGACCTGTGGATGCAGATCTGGATGGGCACCCCACCGTGGGCAAACGATCAGGATCGCACCATCAATTTTGCAAAGGTCGTGACCGGCGAAGCTGCGCGCCTTGCGACGATGGGCGTCAGTGTCGAACTGTCCGGCTCGGCCCGCGCGGACTGGCTGCAGGAACGTCTGAACGAAGAACTGATTCCGTTCCTGCGCGACATGGTGGACGTGGGCTGCGCCGCCGGTATGTTCCTGCTGAAACCCACACCGGACAGCATCGGTCTGTACACGCCGCCGGAATTTACGATCACGGCTGTGGATAACCGCAAGCGTGTGATCGGCGTCGTGCTGTATGACACGAAGGCGACGTCGGATTATTATTACGTCAAGGCTGAATATCACCGCTACGAAGGGACGCATTATGTGGTTTCCAACCGCGCGTTCCGGCTGGCGAAGGGCAAAACAGCGGCATCCCGTGTGAATCTGGATGAAGTGCCGGATTGGGTGGGCATCCTGCCGGACGCCGTACTGGATGATACCGCGCCACTGTTTGCCGTGTGCACCATGCCAGATGCCAACAACATCGACGGCGGCGCGTGCGGCATGTCCATTTACGCCAACGCCCTGCCGGAACTGCGTGGGCTGGATGTTGCATGGTCGGCCATGGTGGACGAAATTCAGGATTCCAGGTCGATCGCCCTTGTGGATGATCGGCTGTTGCGAGAACCAGGGCGGAAGAATGTTTCCGTGCGGCTGCCGCGCTATGTGCAAAACGTTGCCGGTTCAGCGGCCGAAAGCTTCTATCAGGAAATCGACCGCAAGCTGAAAACCGGCGAACGCCAGACCGGCATCAATATGTTGCTGCAAAGCCTGTCGACCAAATGCGGCTTTTCGGAAGGCTATTTTAGCTATAACGAAAAGCAGGGCCTTGCCACCGCAACGCAGGTGGAAGCTGATGACCGCCGCACCATCCAGCGCATCAAGGACATCCGCGACCGCATCCAGGCAGCTGTGGATGACCTGATTCAGGCATTGAACGACTATGCTGATATCTATGATCTGGCGCCGTATGGCACCTATACCGTGGCGTACAATTTCGGAGACATCACATACAGCTACGAAGAAGACCGGCAGAACACGAAAAGCCTTTGCCAGCTCGGCGTTTTGCCGTGGTGGATGTACCTGGTGCGTTTCGAAGGGTTCAGCGAGGACGACGCAAAAGCGGCCTACACCGAAGCCAACACAGCGAAACCGGGTCTGTTCCCTGATACCGAATGATCACCCCGGAACAGTTTCAGGAAATCGGCGAAACCCTGCTGCCGCTGCTGGATGACCTGACGGAATGGATTGCGCGCGACATGATCGAGCGCTTCATGATCCGCTTCGGCCGCGGCGAAAAGAAGCTGCTGACCGGCGCGGATGAATGGCAGGCATGGGTGCTGGAACAGGCCGGCGGGAATCTGGACGAAATTCAGAAGGCGTTGGCCAAAAGCACCGGCAAATCGCAGCAGGAGATCGCGAAGATCTTCAAGGACAGCGGCATTCAGGCGGCAAAGGCGGATGCAGAAGCCGCCGCCGTGACGTTTTCCGGTCTGTCGTCTGGTATGATGGCAATCATCACGGACGCTTATGAACGCACGGTCGGCGAAATTTCCAACATCACGCGCACGACTGCCGGTGCGACCAATCAGGCGTTTATCGACATCTGCGACGCGGCGTATTGGAAGGTGCGCACCGGCGCACAGTCCTACACTGCCGCCATGCTGGAAGGCGTGAAGGCGCTTGGGCAGTTGCGGCCGACCGTTCGGTATCCGTCCGGTCACAAGGACACGCTGGAAGTGGCGGTGCTGCGCTGCATCCGCACGGGCGTGGCGCAGTCATCCGGTAACATGACGATCCAGCAGTGCAAAGACATGGGCTGGAATCACGTGCTGGTGTCGCAGCATCTGGGCGCGCGTGTGTCCGATGCCGATCCGATCGCCGATCATGCCGGATGGCAGGGCAAGGTGTACTGTATCGACGGCAAGGACGCGCAGTTTGATAACCTGCTGGATGCGACCGGCTACCCGGAAAATCCGCTGGGACTGTGCGGCTATAACTGCCGCCATTCCTTCACACCGTTCCTGCCTGGCGTTAGCCGGAACAATAACAAGACGATCGATACCGAAGCCAACCGCCGCGCGTATGAGCTGTCGCAGACGCAGCGCGCGATGGAACGCCGCATCCGGGCGCAGAAGCGCAAGTGCACGGCGCTGCACACAGCCGTGAAAAGCTGTGAAGATACGGCAGGCAAGGCAAAATTGCAGGAGAAATATGCGCAGTCCGCCAAGCGCCTGCAGGATCAGAACGCGGCCTACACAAAGTTCTGCGACGATAACGATCTGAAACCATACCACGAGCGGCTTGCCGTTGCAGGGTGGGATCGCTCGGCGGCGTCAACCGCGTCCGCGGCCGTTCGAGAGCAAAAGCGCGTCGACAAAATGATAGCCGATTTTAACGCCGAGCATGTGGCGAAAGATCCTGCAGAACTTCTTCCAAAGCACGAATATGCGCACGGTGTAAAAGAAAAGCTGTTGAACTATTCGCTTAATATGAATGAGGGCGCCAAAGGGCGAGATAAGGCGGTTGTTTTTCAGGCGGCGCTGGGGTATAATGCAAATAATTACGAGCTGCTTATGCAGGAGATTATGGCGGGCGTTGGAAGGTATAAGGCCGGCGGAAAAACAATCACAGAGCATGGGGAGAAATTCACCGTGCGTATGCTGGTGAAGGGTGCAAATGGACGCTATGTCCCGATTAGAACGGGGTGGATCATCACCCCGGAGGATAGAACTCCGCGCATGACGACGGCATTTGTGGACAGATGAGGGGGAGAAAATGATATGCAGAAGCCGAAAGAATATGATTGCGTTCGCTTGAAGGATGGGAGAGAGGGCACAATCGTAGGAATCTATTCAGGGGACGTATATCTGGTTGATATTGATTACCCGCCGGAGCGGCTGCGTGAGATCGAGGATACAACGGAGTTCATCAGAGCGACGGATATTGAAAAAATCACCTATGTGCATATCGAGGAATAAACAATCGGATAAATTTTAGCGAAAATTTATTTTATATAATAATCATGAAACCATCTTACCAATCGGCAAGGTGGTTTTCTTATACCCAAAATCAAATCAGGATACGCAGGGGCGGACGGGAAACCGGCTGCCCCTTTGCCATATCACGACCCCGCCGGTGGTTCATCCGGCTCAATCCGTACAGTCGACGGGCTGTTAAAAATCACGTTCAGGAGGATTACGCATGAAGAACATCGAGACCATTCTTTCCGACTTCGGTATCACGATCCCGGAAGGAAAGGCGGCGGATCTGCGCAAGGCCGTCGCCGAGAACTACAAGACCGTGGCGGAATTCCAGAAGCTGCAGGAACGCCACGACGCGTTGGACACATCGCTGAAAGACGTGCAGGGCAAGCTTGCCGCCTTTGACGGCGTGGATGTCGCAGCGCTGAAGGGTAAGATCACGACCCTGACCAATGACCTGCAGACCGAGCGGGACAACCGCAAGAAGGACGCTGCCGCCGTGAAGCTGCGCAGTACGGTGGACACGTTCCTGTCGGGCAAGCATTTCGTCAACGACATCACGCGCGAAAGCATCACGGACAAGCTGGTGACAGCACTGGGGTCTGACGATGCGCGCGGCAAGTCGATCGACGACCTGTTTACCGGCCTTGTCACCGATCGGGACGGCAAGGAGATCCCCGGCATCCTTGTGGCCGATCCCGCCAGCAAGGCGCGCTTTTCTTCCGATCACAGCGGCATGGTGCCGCCGGCGGGGGGCGCAAAAGAATACGTAGCCCAGAAATACAAAAACAATCCGTTTTTCAGGGGCTAAGACTACGAAAGGAAATGATGATCTATGTCTATCCAGTACGGTTCCCTTTACGTGGATGAGCAGTACAAGGCAACTGTTCTTCCCAACCTGTTTTATAAGACCTGGCTTGTGCCCGGTGTGACCTATCAGGATGTGATGGTGGACGGTGCCGGCGGCTGCTACTGGCACAAGCTGACCTCCACCGCAGCATCTGTCGGCACGCCCGGCCGTGACTTCACGGACACCGCCGCCGCTGACACGCTGGTTCAGGCCGTTTTCAACAACAACATCCATGCGTCAAAGAAGATCTACGGCGTGCAGGCCGCTGCTGTGGCGTTCCCGATCGCCGAGGAGCATCTGGCACTTGCCACCCGTGAAGTCGCGGAGGCAAAGAACCAGTGCGCGCTTGCCTGCCTGATCTCCGAGGGTACTGCATCCACCAACACCACGAAGACCACTGCGGCCAACTTCAAGGCGCAGGTACTGGCCGAACGCAAAGCCATGGTCAAGGCGAAAGCCAACCCCACCATCGTGCTTTGCAGCCCGGACTTCTTTGCCACGATGCTGGAGTTCGCCGGTGAGAAGTACATCCCGACGTCCAACGAAATGCTGCTCGCCGCCGCTGCCGGCGGCCAGGTAGGCAGCTTCATGGGCTTTACCTGGATCGAAGTCAACGGCTTCGCGTCGTCCGCTGAGCTTGCCTACTATCCGCACGGCGGTACGAAGGCCAGCGTTACGGCGGCGAATCTTGCGAAGGTGGAATTCATCATGTACGATCCGAACGCCTTCGGTGTCGGCGATAACTTCAGCATCGTCCGCATGGTCGATTCTGAGCTGTTTGCCGGCACGAAGGCACAGGTCGAGGAAAACGTCGCCCTGCGTGTGCTGGACGCTGCGCAGGTGCACGTGAAGTCCTACGCAAGCGCGTGATCGGCAGGTGAATCACGGTGTACGCGGATTTTGACATATACGTAAAACGGTACGGGGACGATCTGTCCCCTTTTTGCGACGAAGTGACTGCTGCCCGCTACCTGCGTGCGGCGTCGCGGGAGATTGACCGCTTTACGTTTGGCCGCTTCGGCGGCACGTTGCCGGAATCCACGACCGACGCCGAAAAGCTGCAGGACTGCGCGTGCGAACTGGCCGAATGCCTTTACCGCATTGACCAGGCGCGTGACAGCGCGGCTGAAACCGCAGACGTCGGCGGCGTAAAAACCGCCGGCCCTGTGGCGTCGGTGTCGTCCGGCAGCGAATCGATCACATACAAGGCGACCGACAGCTGCTACACGACCGCTGCGAAGACCACGGCGGCGCGGGATGCGCTGGTGTTTGACCTGCTTCGGCGCTGGCTTTCAGGCGTGGCCGTGGATGGTGTCCCTGTGCTGTATGCGGGGGTGACGTGCTGATGCTGCTGCTGCATAGCGATACGGTCACGCTTTTTTCCCGTGTGCGCGGCGCGCGCGGTCAGGCCGATACGTGGGTGCGGCACGTGCTTGCCGGTGTCAAGGTGGAAGCAAAAACGGCCATGACGCCCGGCACAACCGGCGACGTGCCCGGGCACTATGTGCTGCTGCTTGTGCCGAAAGCGTCCATCGGCGCGCTGACCTATGCGTCGCCGGAAGTGTACCAGGCGGCGGATGACCGCAGCGGCCTGATTGCGTTTCAGCCGGGCGATTATTTCTGCCGCGGCGATCACGAATGGGCGGAATACGATGTGCTGTGCAAGGTTACGGAATACCACAGGATCACATCCTGCGCGTGGTTTCCGCTGATTGCGCACTTTGAGGTAACTGCGTCATGAGCGGCATCAAGCACTATAAGGACGTCAGCTATGTCAAAGGGCACGTCCGGGTAAATCTCCGGTTCGCCAAATACGGCTCGCGATTCGCCAAAGCGCAGGAATGGCTCAGCCAGCAGGTGTTGGCGGACAGCAAGCTGTATATGCCGTTGAAAACCGGCAGCCTGCAGCAACGTTCATATGTCGCAGAAGGTGGCCGGCAGGTCGTGTTCCCAGGCCCATATGCGCGGTATCTGTATATGGGCAAGGTCATGGTCGACCCGGAAACCGGTTCACCGTGGGCGCGCAAGGGTGCTGCGAAAGTTGTGACCGACCGCGATCTGCGGTTTGCAACCGGCGTGCCGCACTGGGCGGAAGTCGCGCAAAACGAACACGGAAAAGAATGGGCGGATGGTTGCAAACGGATCATTCTGGGGGAATCAAATGGTTGACACAAAAGATTTTTCAACGATCCTGAGCGGCTTGCTGAATGATTTCCCGGCCATCGGCGCGCGGGAAATCCGGTTCGGCGAGCTGGGCGACAAGTCCGGCGTCGGGATCTATCCGTCCGCTGCGGCGACGGTGATCAGCGAAACGACAGACATCATGGGCGGTGTGTACCAGAAATGCAACTATGCGTTTCAGGTGGTATATCGCGCCGTACCGCAGTCGGAAACTGACCGCATCCACATCAAGGGCTGGCTGGATAAGCTGGCGCGCTGGCTGGAAAAACAGCCGATCACGGCGGACGGCCAGCAGCACACGCTTGCCGCGTGGCCAGACCTCGGCGATGGGCGGACGATCACTGCATTTGTGCAGGTGTCGGCGGCCTATCTGGCCGGGCGCTATGCCGACGGTGTGGAAGACTGGGCCGTGTCCCTGTCGATGCGGTACGACAACAATTTTGAAAGGTGATGCATTATGCCTGAAAGTACGACTTTTAACACAACCGCGGGCCAGACGATTGCCCGCAAGCTGCTGATGGCCTTCCTGAATACCGGCACGTCTTCCGCGCCGGTTTGGTCGATCATCGGCAAGCGTGTGGAAGACAGCAGTCAGGAATATGACTGGAACAAAGAAACCACGCAGGACATCCTGGGCAACACGTTTACCACCATGTCTGCGCCGACCATCACGCAGACCTTTGACCCGTGCAATCTGGACGCCGGCGAAACCGCGCTGACGAAGCTGTGGCAGCTGGCGATTAAGGATCAGGACGTTGCGGCGCTGGCCGAACAGGATATGATGATCGTGCACTGCTATGCCGGCACGAAGGACACGGCGATGTTTGCCGAGCGCTATAGCGGCTGCGCAATCGAAGTGAAGTCGCTGGGCGGCGATAAGACGGTGGATATGCCGTTTGACGTGACCTACGGCGGCACACGCACGGTCGGAACTGCGGCCATTGCGGACGGCGTGGCCACGTTCACGAAGGCGACGGCATAAGGGGGGTGACGGCGTGAGCAATAACATTTCTTTTGAAACCGGCCTGAAAGCGTTCACCATTAACGGCGACGCAAACCGGAAGATCTATTTTGACCCGAACGACATCGGTATCATCGACCGGCTGGAAGCGGCAGCGATGGCGATCAAGGCCAAAGCCGACGAAATGGGCACGCAGGAAAGCGATACGGACGCCCGCGCGACGATCCGCGAACTGGACGCCTACGCACGCGAACAGGTGGACGCGGCGTTCCCTTCGCCCGTCTGCGATACAGTGTTCGGCAAAGCCTACTGCGTTTCTCTCACGCCGTCCGGTTCCCTGCAAATCATTTCGTTCCTGGAAGCGGTTTCGCGCCAGATCCGGCGCGAGATGGACGCTGCGACCGCTGCCGCGCAGAAGCGTCAGGCAAAATACCTGGATAAATACAGCGGCGGTCAGCGCAGGAAGAAGCGCAGATCATGAATACCGGCCTGCCGAAGACAGCGTGTATCGGCGGCCGGTGTTTTCGTATCCGAAGCGACTTCCGCGAAATCCTGGACATCTGCGCCGCGCTGAATGACCCAGAGCTGACAGATCAGGATCGCGCCGAAGTGGCGGTCAAGATCTTTTATCCGGACTGGGATCAGATCACGGACATGGCCGCCGCGGTGAAATTCATGCTGTGGTTTTTGGATGGTGGTGTGGATCGCGGCGACCAGCGGCAGCAGCCGAAGCAGATGGACTGGGAGCAGGATTTCCCGATGATCATCGCGCCGATCAACCGCGTAGCCGGGCAGGACGTGCGCGCGCTGCCGTATATGCACTGGTGGACGTTCGTCGGCTACTACATGGAGATCGGTGACTGCACATTTTCCACGATCCTGGACATCCGGCGGAAGCTACGCAAGCACAAGAAGCTGGAAAAGTGGGAGCGCGAATACTACGACGAAAACCGGGAATTGATTGATTTCAAGTCGGCGCATCTGACCGATGACGAAGATGAATTCATCCGGCAGCTGATGACAGGGGGTGTGCGCGATGGCTGATGTTGTCGGTGATCTGGTATTTGATACAACGATAAACAGTGGCCAGTTTGACGCTGGCCTTGCGAAGCTGGAAAACAACGCGAAAAAGGCCGCGAACAACGTGGACAAGGCCGCGCAGAAGGTAGCCACGCTGCGGCAGCAGCTGGAAGAACTGCAGGCTGTTGCCGAAAACGAAAAGAAAACCAGAAGCACCGGGACTGTGACGCAGGAAACCGGCGATGCAATCCAGAAAACGACGCAGCAGATGAAAGACGCACAACTGCAGTTGCAGGGATTGCAGGCGGACCAGGCCAAGGCAAACGACGCTATAGGCGCCTACATGCAGAAGCAGCAGTCAGCGGCTGTATCGACGTCGAAAGTGTCCGAACAAATGGGCAAATTCGCAAAGCGCATCGCCACCATCGCGAAGAAAGTGTTTATCTTTACGATGATCGCGAAGGCGCTGCGCGCCATGCGGTCTGTGCTGCTGAACACCATCAACGCAGACAAGCAAATGTCTGCGTCCCTTGCGCAGATCAGGGGCAATCTGCTGACGGCCTTCGCGCCGATTTATAGTTTTGTTCTTCCCGCTATTCGGACGCTGCTGTCATGGCTGGCGAAGCTTACGGCCGTTATTTCGTCTGTATTTGGCGCAATCTTCGGTCAGACGGCATCGCAGGCACAGGCAAACGCCAAAGCGCTGTACCAGCAGGCAAGCGCCACATCCGCAGCCGGTGACGCGGCGGAAAAAGCGAAGCGGCAGCTTTCCGGGCTGGACGAAATGAACCGCTGGGAATCAAACGACAGTTCCGGCGGTGGAGGCGGTGGCGGCGGGTCTGCCGCGCCTGATTTTAGCGGCGTCAGCCAGGTCAAGCTGCCGGACAACGTCCAGGCGGGGTTAACGAAAATCGGCGAAGCACTGCGTTCGATCATCGAATCTCTAAAGCGTATCTGGGATTCGCCGGCCGTGCAGTTCATCGTGAAAACCGTCTTGTATGTGGCGATGCAGCGAATCGAGTGGATTCTTAGCAGCGTCGGTTTGGTGCTGGAAGGTATCGCCGACATACTAGACGGCAACGTGTGGGAAGGCATCAAAAAAGTAAACCGCGGTTTGTTGGATTTGATGAACCCGATTGGCGGTCTGCAGGACGATTTCAAATCCCTATGGGAAAAGGTCGCATCCGGCGCTGTGGCTGCGTGGGAGGGCATCAAAAACGCGTTCAAATCCGTGCCGGAATGGTTTCAGGGCAAATTCCGCGACGCATGGCAGAAGGTTAAGGACGTGTTTTCGACCGGCGGCCGTATCTGGTCAGGCATCAAAGAAGGCATCGAAAGCACCTTCCGCACGGTCGTCAATGCAATTATCCGCGGCATGAACACGATCATCGCCGTACCGTTCAACAAGATCAATTCCATGCTGAATACGATCCGCAATGCACACTTCCTCGGCATTTCACCGTTCCAGAATTTGTGGGGCGTGAATCCACTGCCAGTGCCGCAGATCCCGATGCTTGCGCGCGGCGCGGTCATCCCAGCGAACCGGCAGTTCCTCGCCGTGCTGGGCGACCAGCGCAACGGCAACAACCTGGAAGCGCCGGAATCCCTGCTGCGCCAGATTGTGCGCGAAGAAGCTGGCAGCGCTGGCAGCCGATATGAATTCATCGCGCGTCTGGATCGTCGCACGCTGTTTGACGAAGTCATCACCGAAGCAAAACTGCGGAAAGGGCAAACGGGCAAAAACCCGCTTGTAGCGGTGTAACACATGGCACAAGAATACATTAAAATTCGCAAAAGCGCGTCGGATGAATGGCTGGTGCTTCCACAGCCGGACTCCGGCGCGCTGTCGTATGACTTTGAAACGACCTACACGGAGGACAGCGGCCGCACCCAGACCGGCGCGGCCGTCGTCAGCCCGCTGTTTACGGTGGAAGCGCTTGGGTATAGCCGGGCGTCGATCAGCAAAACTATGCTGTCGCAGATCCTGAAGATCATCGCCAAAGGCCAGCAATTCCAGCTGCACTACTTTTCCGCCTACTATGGCGCGTGGTGTACGTCGTGGTTTTACGTCGGCAAGGGGCAGCTTGACATTGGCCGGTTGAACGAAAACAAGGAACTGTTTACATCCGTGGAATTTAATATGGTCAGCGTCAACCCGCTGACGTGAGGTGGTGACATGATATGCGAACAGTCGAAAGCCAAATCACAAGCGTCTACCCATCGCAGACGAACTTTGTGGTCGAAGCATCTTATACGTGGGATCACGATATCACGTTTGAGAAGAACGGTGAAACTGTAACGCTGAAGGCTGGGCAGTATCTGCAGGTAGGCCGGCAGTCTTTCCGCCCAGGCGGCACGAAGATCTCGGCGCAGACATCATCCGGCAGCTACCCCGCTGGGCTATCTGTGTGCAAATGCGCAACGGTTGAAATGTACGACATCGGGTGGTCGACCCCAGACTACTGGTCGCTGTACGAGGGAGCCACAGCGCATCTGAAAGCGGCTATCACCATTGACGGCATTGAACGCATGGTGGACATGGGCCACTTCAAGGTCTACGAAGTGGAAACCGTGCACGAAGTCACAACGCTGACCTGTTACGACGCCATGAAGGCGGCGGACGTGCTGTGCCCGGCGGCGATGCAGGGCGAACACAGCTATCCGGAACTGTGGCAACTGGCGGCGCAGCAGCTTGGCCTGACGGCCGGCACACTGGATCTGCAGTATAACGCACTGGCGACCGTGGACACACAGCACACCATCCGGCAGGTGATTGAAGCAATTGCGCTGGCCTGCGGTGGCAATGCCATGGTGTCTGGAAACGCACTGTTTGTGCGCCCGATCACGTCTGCGGCAGATGTGACGCTTACGCAGTGGATCAACCCTGTAGAAGTGGCGAAAACGCCGGTGGAAGTTACAGGCGTTCGCGTGAAAAAGACGTTCGCCAGTGACGGGCAGGAACACACATACTTTTCCGGTTCCGGCGGCTATGTCATTGAACTGAACGACGACAACCTGTGGCTGGGTATCGAAGGGCCAGCCGGGTCAGTCACGGTCGCTGCTGAAGCAGTCGCGGGGACGGCGGCTGAAAAGCAAGCCGATCTATAAGTTCTCCGGCGATCTTCCGGCAGACCCGCGGCTTGATATTTTCGACAAGGTGATTGTCAAGGACATCAGCGGCCGGGAATACCCGTCGGTCATCACGGATTACACGTTCGCGTTTTCCGGAAAAACGTCGATTGGCAACAGCGTGGAGTCCAGCAGCAGCTACAACACATCCGATAGCGGCCCTTCCGGATCGTCGCCTTCCGGTGGCGGTGGTGGCACGATCGATGTGGACAGCGCACTATCTGACACATCCACAAATCCGGTGCAAAACAAAATCGTGACCGCTGCGCTGAACAGCAAAGCCGGAACGGCGGTAGCCACGCAGTCTTCGGCTGGCCTGATGTCCGCCGCGGATAAGGTCAAACTCGACGGCCTGTCCGGGGCGGGCGTGACGCTGACGCCAATGACGGCCGCGGAAATGCAGGCCATCTGGGACGAAAATTGAAAGGAATGATAACATGGACGATCAATCCACATACGTAGGGCCGACCGCGGCTGCGAAACTTGCGGCGCTGGCAAAGGCCGCCGCGAAAAACGCGATTACAGTCGATGATCAGCTGTATTCTCAATCCACGCATCCCGTGCAAAACAAGGTCGTGACCGCCGCGCTGGGCGAAAAGGCGGGCAAAAGTGTTGCCACACCGTACATCAACGGCCTGATGTCGGCGGCCGACAAAGCCAAGCTGGACGGCATCGAAGCGGGCGCGACCAAAAACAGCACGGCAACCGCAACGGCGGACGCTGATGGCCTGATGTCCGCCGCGGATAAGGTCAAACTGGACGGCATCGAAGACGGTGCTACCAAGACCATCGTTGACGACGCCATGTCGGACACATCTACCAACCCTGTGCAGAACAAGGTAATCAAGAAATACATCGATGAAAAAGGTATAAATTACTTCGACACATACGTCGAGAAGCCCACGAAAGAAAAGTTGACTGCCTACGCCGACTACTACACGTGCGAATGCAAAGCGACGCACACCTACGCGGAAATCGCTGCTGCGCTTGCAAAAGATATGGTGCCGCGCGTCCTGCTGGTCGATGTCATCGGCAGCGTGGGAGCCAATCGCATCGTATGCCCGCTGAACGAGTACTATAACGGTGCCGATGGGTCATACGATTTCGACGCGCCAAACATCGCCGGTATGCACGGTTACGGTACCGGCATCGTCAGCATCAGCGAGGACGGGGCAGTTTACACGTGCAGTGCCGGTGAACTGCCGCCTGCCACGGATAAGGACAATGGTAAGTGCCTTGTAGTCGACGGCGGCAGGTATCGGTGTGGGACACCAGCGGCTGCCACGCAGTCAACGCCCGGCTATATGTCCGCGGCGGACAAAGCCAAGCTCGACGGCATCGAGGCGGGCGCGAACAAGACGGTTGTGGATGCAGCACTGGATGCCACATCCACCAATCCCGTGCAGAATAAGGCGGTCAAGACGGCACTGGACGGTAAAGCGGGAACGGCTGTGGCGACCGCATCAGCCAACGGCCTGATGTCGGCGGCTGACAAGACTAAGCTCGACGGCGTGGAGGCGGGTGCAAACAAGACGGTTGTGGACGCAGCGCTTGACGATACCAGTACGAACCCTGTCCAGAACAAGGCGGTCAAGGCGGCGCTGGACAGCAAGCTGTCAACACGAGGTGGTGAAATTTCGGCTTCTTTGGAAGTCGGGCAGACAGTCAGCGCCGGTGGGTCTGTATCTGTTGGCAGGACGAGCTCGGACACAGGCATCCATTTTGAAAAAGCGGCTTCTGACGCTGGACGCATTTCGCACGGCTCAGACCCCATGACTGGTGTAGCGCCGATTGCCCGCCTGAAAGTGGCCGACCCAACCGAGGATGACGACGCGGCTACTAAGGCGTATGTGGATAATAACGCCGCCGGGGGTGGCGCGGTGCGGTACGACGCAGCGCAGACATTGGACGGAGCACAGCAGGGACAGGCGCGCACGAATATCGGTGCTATTGGTCATGACAGCCCGCAGTTTGCTGGCTATTTGTCACTAGCCCCCGCGAACGCGCCTCTTGGAACTGGCGTTGGCCTGTCCCCGACCAGAGATGGCAACAATTATGCGCTTGACATTTCAGACGTTAACGAAGACAACCCCACCCTGCTCACCGGCGTGAAAACGCCGACCGACGCAGACACCAATGCGGCCGCGACCGTCGAGTATGTGAAGAACAAAGTCTCTGAGGTTGCCGCCAGCGGCGGCGTGAACGTGGATAATGCACTGTCGGCCACGTCTACCAACCCCGTCCAAAACAAGGTCATCACATCTGCGCTGGCCAAGAAAGCCGGTACCGCGGTGGCAACGGAAAGCGCGAACGGTCTGATGTCCAAGGCGGATAAAACCAAGTTGGACGGCATCGCGGCGGGTGCAACAAAGATCACCATTGACAGTGCCATGTCTGGGTCGTCAAACAACCCCGTCGCAAACCACGTCGTCAAGCAGTACGTCGACGACAAGGTAGCTGCTGCTGGTAGCAATATCACCGTGGACTCGACGCTATCCAGCACCAGCACCAACCCGGTGCAGAATAAAGCGGTCAAAGCGGCGATTGACGGCAAGCTGTCTACCTCTGGCGGCGCGCTGACCGGCAACCTGACTGGCAAGTACATCACGGGCACATGGCTGCAATCCACGGCGGCCGCGAATCTGGGAAAGACACCGGGCAAGATCGCCGTGCTGGACGACAGCGGCTGGGTGTACTACCGCACGCCCGCCGAACTGTTTGCCGATCTTGGGATTGCCAACGCAATTAAATCCTACGTTGACACTGCAATCGCAGTGGCAATCAACAGCGCGTACTAAGGGGGCGTATCATGGCTACTACTGTATCTATGACTAATATCGTGGCAAATAACGGCAAGGGCTGGTTTCCGGCCCAGCGCGGAAACTGCGCGTGGCAGCTGTCGAGCATCACTCCGGGCGACGGTGCCGCGTCCAGCATCAAGATCATCCCTTCCGGCGCGGGCGAGGTGACACTGACGTCGGCGGCGCACGATCTGGTCGCGTCGCACAAGTATTATGTCACATTTAAGATCCGGTTTGAGGCTGCGGTCACGGGCACCTGCGACTGGTACTGGCCAATCGCGGAGCCTGCGGCGGCCGCGAATATTGCCGTCAACGCTGCTGCTGGCGCGTGGACGCGCTTGTCTGCGGTGTTTGACCGCACAAGTTTTAGCGATGGCAGCTATTATTGCCGGTTTGATTATAACAACAACGACGGTAATAACAGGACGTTTTGGTTCACGTCCTGCATGCTAATCGACCTGACTGCGGCGTTCGGCGCGGGGAAAGAACCTAGCAAAGACTGGATGGATACGCACGTTACGGAATTTTCCGATGCGCCGAGCGCGCACTATATCGACAATTTGGACGAGCTGTTTGCGGGTATCTCCAGCGCAATCCAAGCAAAAAGTGGCCAGCCGGGCAAAATCTTTGCGTGTGATTTTATAGACAAAATCCTCGCGCTGTGAAGGGAGGACGGCTATATGGTCAGCATAATTGAAGCATTTGCCACAAACAACAAATGCTATCAGATCGGCGCGCCGCTGTACCCGCAGGGCATCATGCTGCACAGCATCGGCTGCCCACAGCCCAACGCGGCGGTGATGGCGCGGTACTACAACCAGTACCAGCCGGGTGGGCAGAGCGTGTGCGTGCACGGCTTTATCCAGCGTGATGGCACGTACTACCAGACGCTGCCGTACACCATGCGCGCATGGCACTGTGGCGGCGCGGCGAACGCAACGCACATCGGCATCGAAATGACGGAGCCTGCGTCCATCGTCTACACCGGCGGCGCGAGCTGGCGCGACCTTGACCCGGACGCGACCGAGGCGCACGTGCGCGGGACGTATGCCGCCGCCGTGGAGCTTTTTGCGCAGCTGTGCACGCAGTACGCGCTGGATCCGCTGGAGGACGGCGTGATCATCAGCCACGCCGAGGGCGCGGCAAGAGGCATCGCCAGCGCACATGCAGACCCCGCACACCTGTGGCGGGCGTTTGGGCTGACGATGGACGGCTTTCGGGCAGACGTCGCGGCAAAGATGGCCGCGGGAAATACAGACGAGGAGGACAACATGGTAAGATACGACAGCATTGACGACGTGCCCGGCTGGGCGCAGGACACAGTGCGCGCGCTGATGGACGCGGGCGCGCTGCAGGGTGACGATCAGGGACGGCTGGACCTGTCGCTGGATATGATCCGCGGCATGGTGATCAGCAAGCGGTACGCGGACGCGCGCAGCCCCAGATACGCCGCGATTGACGACGTGCCCGGTTGGGCGCGCGAGGAGACGCAGCGGCTCATCGACCGCGGCGCGCTGCAGGGCGACGGCAAGCACGCAATCAACGTCACGTATGACGCGCTGCAGGCGATGATCGTCTGTCAGCGGATGATTGACGCCGCTGGCGACGGGAAGTGAGGCGCGGATGTCGGAGGTTATCATTGCCGCGCTGGTCAGCGCAGCGGCCGCCATTGTGGTCGGCCTCATCAACAGCCGCGCGCAGCACAACAAGCTGATCGCGGAGCTGGACAAGCGCGACGAGCTTCAGGCGTATCGCATTGAGCAGCTCGAGCGCAAGGTGGACAAGCACAATCAGGTCATCGCGCGTACATATAAGCTGGAGGAGTGCACCGAGCTCCTCGGCGAGCGCATCAAGGTGGCCAATCACCGGATCGATGATCTGGAGCACAAAAATTAAGAGGAGGACATCATTATGGAACTTGGCATTGCATCTGTGGCGGCGATCACCGCCATCACTTACCTTGTGGGCATGGCCGTCAAGGCGACCGAGGCAGCAGATAAGTGGATCCCGATCATCTGCGGCGTGGCCGGCCTGATCCTCGGCGTCGCCGCGTGGGCGATGGGTGTGCCGGACTATCCGGCGCATGACTGGCTTAACGCTGCGGCTGTCGGCATCGTGTCCGGCTGGGCGGCGACGGGGCTTAACCAGTCGATCAAGCAGCTGACGGATAATAAATAATTGGGCAAAGCAGGGCCGCCGGAGCGGAAGTGCTCCGGCGGCCTTGTGATTTTAAATGAAGTTGCGGACGACCGCGACACGATCTTCTCCCAGAACTACGCCTGCGAGGACTGCGGCA
>ERZ773178.2567-NODE-2567-length-16567-cov-10.430838_pt1 | contig 16567 bp, 15 predicted proteins | sample MGYA00580533_ERZ773178 | MGnify/ENA primary metagenome ERZ773178 (study PRJEB29015, sample SAMEA2737859) | human gut metagenome | biome: human gut; feature: human-associated habitat; material: faeces | place: China | collected 2012 ...
GACCCATCTGCTGCACAGCTGCTGCGCTGTCGCCGCCGCCGATGACGGTGGTAGCATCGCTCTCAGCCATAGCCTTGGCAACAGCCAGAGTACCAGCTGCCAGAGTGGGGTTCTCGAACACGCCCATGGGGCCGTTCCAGACAACAGTCTTGGAAGCCTTGACAGCGTCAGCAAACAGCTTCATGGTCTCGGGGCCGATGTCGCAGCCCTCCATGTCAGCAGGGATAGCGGTGACAGGCACCACGGTAACGTCCACAGGAGCGTCGATGGGATCGGGGAAGTCCTTGATGCAGACAGCATCCACAGGCAGCAGCAGCTTGACGCCCTTCTCCTTGGCCTTAGCCATCATTTCCTTGCAGTAGTCCAGCTTGGTGTCGTCGCACAGGCTCTTGCCCACTTCGTAGCCCTGAGCCTTGACGAAGGTGTAAGCCATGCCGCCGCCGATGATCAGGGTATCGACCTTCTCCAGCAGGTTGGAGATGACGTTCAGCTTATCAGCGACCTTAGCGCCGCCCAGAATAGCGGTGAAGGGACGGACGGGGTCGTTGACGGCGTTGCCCAGATACTTGATCTCCTTCTCCATCAGGTAGCCGACAGCGGTATCCTTGATGTAGTCGGTGACACCTGCGGTGGAGCAGTGTGCACGGTGGCAGCTGCCGAAGGCATCGTCCACATAAGCATCAGCCAGAGAAGCCAGCTCCTCGCTGAACTCGGGCATGTTCTTGGTCTCTTCCTTGCGGAAACGGGTGTTCTGCAGCAGAACGACGTCGCCGTTGTTCATGGCAGCCACAGCAGCCTTTGCGTTCTCGCCCACAACGTTGTCGTCGTCAGCAAACACAACGGTCTTGCCCAGCTTTGCGCTCAGAGCCACAGCAACGGGAGCCAGGCTGAACTTAGCCTCGGGGCCGTTCTTGGGCTTGCCCAGGTGGCTGCACAGGATGACCTTAGCGCCATCGTTGACCAGCTTCTGGATGGTGGGCAGAGCCGCATTGATGCGGTTCTCGTTGGTGATGACACCGTCCTTCATCGGGACGTTGAAATCGCAGCGGACAAGCACCTTCTTGCCGCAGTAGTTCTGATCGTCGATCGTCTTCTTACCTAAACCCATGGTAAAAACTCCTCTCAAATTATAATTCTGAACCAGAGTCTCGCTCACAATCGGGGCGTTGCCCCGTACAGCTACTATTATAAACAAAAACTGCGTGCATTGCAAGGATATGAGATAGATAATTGTTTAACAAACATTTGCCATTGTTGCACGGAAATGTGTCTATTTTGCCCGAAGTGCGGTTTTTTCTGCCCGCAGACGCCGGAAATGCTGTTTTCCTTCACGACAAAAGGGGTCGAAAAACGCCCACAGGCGTTTCTCGACCCCAAATAAAAATAATTTTTCCGCTATTCAGGCGTTATGCAAAATATTCCTGTGCGCGGCGGGCGGCATCGTTGATGCAATCCCGCAGCTGGTCCAGCGTATCAAACTTTTTGCTGGGGCTCAGGTAGGCGTAGAACTCCACCACCGGGTCGGTGCCGTACAGGTTGCCGGAAAAGCCCGGGATAAAGGTCTCGCAGGTCACCTTGGTGGCGTCATCGTTCACGGTAGGGCGGCTGCCCAGACCGGTGGCCGAGGGATACCACACCCCGTTGATGCAGGTGCGGGTGATATAAATGCCGCTGCGGGGCATCTGGAAGCCCTGCGGGTACAGCTGGTTGATGGTGGGCACCCCGAGGGTGTGCCCCAGCCCTGCCCCGTGCTGCACCGCAAAGCGGATGGCATAGGGCATGCCCAGCATGGCGTTGGCAGCCGGGATGTCCCCGCCCTCCAGCGCAGTGCGGATGCGGGTGGAGGACACCGGCTTTTCCTCAAACTGTGCCATGGGCACCACCACTACCTCTACCCCAAGAGGGGCACAGAGGGTGCGCAGCAGCTCCGGTGTACCGGCAGCCTTTGCACCAAAGGTGAAGTTTTCGCCGCAGAACAGCGCCCGGGCGTGGCAGTTTTCCACGATGCCGCGCACAAACTCCTCCGGGCTCAGCGCCTTGATCGCCTCAAAGTCCGGGGTGAGGTAATACTCCACCCCAAGGCTGTGGATCAAGGCGTGCTTATCCTCGGTGGAGAGCAGGCGCTTGCCCTTCATTTTATTTTCCACCGGCAGGCGGAAGGTGAACACCGCCGGAGCTGCATCATGGGTCTTTGCCCACTGCACAGCCCCTTCGATCACCGCCCGGTGGCCGATATGGATGCCGTCAAAGTAGCCCATGGCCACGGCGGTGCCTTTTTCAGGCTGTGCCAGCGGCAGCGGGGCAAACTGAGAAATGATCTGCATGGGTCTTGTTTCCTTTATTGCTCAATTACGTTCCACGAACAGTTTTTCCACCCGGAGCACCCCGCCGGTGATGTTGGCAAGGCCAAGGAACTGCCCGGTGGCATTGCGCACCCGGTAGCGTCCGTCTGCTGCGGGGTAGCGGCTGGTGGGACAGCCGTTGTACAGGTGCTGCTCCACCCACGGCTCCACCATCAGCAGCGGCAGCGGGGTGAACACGCTTTCCACCGGCAGCATCAGTGCTTCCAGTGCAGTGCTTCCCTGCTCCTTTGCAGCAAGAATTTCTTCCAGTGTGTGGGCGTCTGCTTCGGTGTACAGACCGGCAGCAATGCGGCGCAGCGCGCTCATGGTACCCTTCTGCCCCATGGCGGCGGCGATGTCCTCCAGCAGGGTGCGGATATAGGTGCCCTTGGAGCAGCGCACCGTCAGTACATACTCGTTTTCTGCCGGACTGCCGCCGTACTCGATGCCGTAGATCTCAATGGGGCGCGCCTTGCGCTCCACGGTCACGCCCTCGCGCGCCAGCTTATACAGCGGCTGGCCGTTGATCTTGACCGCCGAGTACATGGGCGGCACCTGCATCTGCGGGCCGATAAACTGCGGCAGTACAGCCAGCAGCTCCTTTTCCCCGGCGGTGACGGGCGCGGTTTCCAGCACCGTGCCGGTGCTATCGCCGGTATCGGTGCGTGCACCCAGGCGCAGGGTGGCGCGGTAGGTCTTGTCGTGGTTCAGCTGCAGATCCACCGCCTTGCTGGCACCGCCGCAGAACACCGGCAGCACGCCGGTGGCCATGGGGTCCAGTGTACCGCTGTGCCCCAGCTTGCGGGTGCCCAGCACGCCGCGCAGCTTTGCCACCACGTCAAAGCTGGTCCAGTCCATGGGCTTGTCTACGATCAGGATACCCTGCATCATGCTTCCTCCTGTGGTGCGTCCAGTTCGGCTTCCACCTCTGCAAGGATCGCATTTTTGGCGTTTTCAAGGTCGCCCAGCAGCTCACAGCCCGCTGCGCGGGTGTGGCCGCCGCCGCCCAGACGCCGGGCGATGGCGCAGGCATCCACGCCCTTTGCGGTGCGCACGCTGATGCGGTAGCTGCCGCCGGGCTGCTGGCGCAGGGTCAGACCCACCTTGACCCCCTCGATGCTGATGGGCAGGCTGGTCAGCTCCTCCAGATCCGCAGGGTCTACCCCGCTCTGCCGAATCTCGTCCCTCGTCAGGTAGATCAGGGCGCAGCGGCCGTCCAGATAGTATTCCAGATGGTTGCGGGCGATGCGCTCGGCCTCCATGCGGGCACGGGGCTTTGTGTCAAAGAGCAGGGTGTTCAGTTCCTCCACATGGCAGCCGGCTTCAATAAGCTTTGCTGCCACCGTGTGGGTGTTGGCGGTGGTGGAGGAGAACTTGAAGCAGCCGGTGTCGGTAGCAATGCCGGTGTACAGGCAGTCTGCAATGTGGGGGGTGATAGTCACCCCCATCTCCACGATGACCTGATACAGCAGCTCTGCTGCCGCAGCGGCACTGGCATCCAGAAGGGTAAAATCGGCATAGCCGTTGTTGCCTGCGTGGTGGTCGATGCACAGGTCCACATGGCGTGCAAACTGCGGCACACCGTTATTTTCTCCAAACAGCTGCAAACCGGCCACGTCCACCGCGATCACGGTGCAGGGCTCGAACTCGCCCTTGAACAGCCGTGGGTTTGTAAAGGCGTAGCGGGACGGAATGGCATCGGAGCAGAGCACCGCTGTCGTTTTTTCCAGCGCTTTGAGCGCATAGTACAGGGCGCTGCCGCAGCCGATGGTGTCACCGTCCGGGTTTTTGTGGCACAGAATCAAAATGTTGTCCGCAGCCAGCAGGCGCTGCGCCATCTGCTGCACATCCAGTTGTTCTGTCATCCAATGATCCATCCTTTCCGCAAAGGCAGTCAGTCCTCGGTCTGTTCGGTATCGGCAGGCTGTGCTTCCTCCTCGCCGTTCACGTTCAGGCTGCGCAGCAGCTCGTTGATGTGGGCGGCGTAGGCGGCACCGTCATCCTCCACAAAGATGAAGCGGGGTGCCTTGCGGATGTGCATTTTTTTGCTGACCTCGGTGCGCACATGGCCTGCGGCACGGTTCAGCGCTTCAATAGCGGGCTTGGGGCCGTCTGCGCGGCCCATCACGCTTACATACACTTTTGCCACATCCAGATCCGGCGTCACGTCCAGACGGGTGACGGTCAGCAGACCGCCCTCCAGCCGCGGGTCCTTCAGCCGGCCGATGATGGCAATGACCTCGCGCTTCATATCCTGCGCAAGACGGCCCATATTTTTCTGAGACATAGTTTTCTCCAAATTCTGTCCGGCAGCCTCCCAAAGCCTTGCCCCGGCCGGGGCAAGGCGGCATTTGTCTGCCAAAACGACGGATGAGGGCGCACGCTCCACACCTGCGAAAGATACGCCCTCATCAGTCTCACTTCGTTCGACAGCTTCCCCCGTCCGGGGGAAGCCTTTTCTGCCGGGAAGCTGTTATATATTCGGTTTTTGTTTAGTCGCGGTACTCTTCCATCTTGAAGGCCTCGTACACGTCGCCTTCCTTGACGTCCGCAAACTTCTCCAGCGTCACGCCGCACTCGTAGCCCTCGGCCACTTCCTTAGCGTCGTCCTTGAAGCGCTTCAGGGATGCGATCTCGTCCTCGGCAATGACGATGCCGTCACGCACCACGCGCACCTTGCTGTCGCGGGTGATCTTGCCGCTGGTCACGCGGCAGCCTGCAACGGTGCCCACGTTGGAGATCTTGTACACCTGACGCACCTGCAGCTCACCCAGAGCGACCTCGCGGAACTTGGGTGCCAGCATACCCTTCATAGCGTCGGTGACATCGTTGATGGCGTCGTAAATGACGCGGTACATACGCATTTCCACCTTGGTGGCAGCGGCTTCTTCCTTGGCCACGTTGTCCGGGCGGACGTTGAAGCCGATGATGATGGCGTTGGAGGCATCGGCCAGATCCACGTCGGACTTGCTGATGGCGCCGACACCGGCGTGGATGACGCGCACGCGCACCTCATCGTTGGAGATCTTCTCCAAACTCTGCTTCACAGCCTCGGCAGAGCCCTGCACGTCGGCCTTGACCACGATGGCCAGTTCCTTCATGTCGTTCTGTGCCATCTGGCTGAACAGGTTATCCAGCGTGACCTTCTGGAAGGAGGAGAACTGCTTCTCCTTGGCGGCAGCGATGCGCTGTTCAGCCAGTTCACGGGCCAGACGCTCGTCCTCAACAGCCTCGAACAGGTCGCCTGCCTCGGGCACGGCGGTCAGGCCGGTGATCTCCACAGGGGTGGAGGGGCCGGCATCGGTCAGCAGCTGACCCTTGTCGTTGCGCATGGTACGCACACGGCCCACGGCGGTACCGGCGATGATGACATCACCGGAGTGCAGGGTGCCGTTCTGCACCAGAATGGTGGCAATGGGGCCCTGGCCCTTGTCCAGACGGGCCTCGACGACCGCACCCTTGGCGCGGCGGTTGGGGTTTGCCTTCAGCTCCATGACCTCAGCTTCCAGAGCAATGCGCTCCAGCAGGTCGTTGATGCCCATGCCGGTCAGGGCAGACACCGGGATGCAGGCCACATCGCCGCCCCAGTCCTCGGTGATGATGCCGTACTTGGTCAGGCCTTCCATCACGCGCTCGGGGTTTGCGGTGGGCTTATCCATCTTGTTCATTGCCACGATAATCTTGACATTTGCAGCCTTGGCGTGGTTGATGGACTCGATGGTCTGGGGCATGATGCCGTCGTCGGCGGCAACCACCAGAATGGCGATGTCCGTGGACTTCGCGCCGCGGGCACGCATGGAGGTAAAGGCCGCGTGGCCGGGGGTATCCAAAAACGTGACCATATTCCCGTTCACGTCCACAGTGTAAGCGCCGATGTGCTGGGTGATGCCGCCGGCTTCTTCCGCAGTGACGGAGGTCTTGCGGATGGCGTCCAGCAGGGAGGTCTTGCCGTGGTCAACGTGACCCATGACCACTACGACGGGGGCGCGGGTCTCCAGCTCTTCGGCGGTATCCACATGGTCGTCGATGATCTGCTCCTCGATGGTGACGGTGACTTCCTTCTCCACCTTGCAGCCCATCTCGGTGGCCACGAACTCGGCGGTGTCAAAATCGATGGTCTGGTTGATGGCGGCCATGACGCCGTTCTTCATCAGGCACTTGATGACCTCTCCGGCGGTCTTCTTCATCCGGGAAGCCAGCTCGCCCACGGTGATCTCCTCGGGGATCTTCACCGTCAGAGGTGCCTTCCGGGCGACCTCCATCTGCAGGCGGCGCATTTTCTCCTGCTCCTCGTTCCGGGACTTGCTGCCGCGGAACTTGCCGTTTTGCTGCTTATTGCCCTGCTGACCCTTCTTGCCGCCGATGCGCTGCTTGCCGCCCTGATAATTCTGCACCTTCTCGGAGACCAGATTGTCCACGTCGGCAAAGCGTCCGGCGTTGACCTGCACGGCGGAGGTGTCCACCACCCGGCGCTCCCGCTTCCGTTCAGGCTCCTTGGGCTTGTCTGCCTTGGCAGGCTGCGCGCTGGGCGCGGCGGGCTGCTGGGGACGGTTCTGATTCTGGGGCTGGGACTGAGGCTTCGCCTGCTGGGGCTTCGCGGCCTGCTGGGCTTCCTGCTTGGGAGCCTCGGCCTTGGGGGCTTCGGGCTTGGGCGGCTCCGCCTTGGGCGCGGGCTTCACGGCAAACACCTGCTCCAGCGACGCGATCTGGTGGGTCTGGGTCATGCTGTCAAACACCAGATTCAGTTCCTCATCGGTGAGCACCTGCGTATTGGACTTGGGCTTCTGAAAATACTTGGAGATGATGTCCGCGATCACCTTCGGCGCAACGCCGAAGTCTGCCGCGACCTCCTTCAAACGATACTTCACTAAACTCATACGATAAAACGCACCTCCAAAATATGACAAGCGGAAAGCGGAACGCAGGGGATATGCGCTTCTGCGCTCTGCTTACTACTCAAAACTACTGCTTCTTTTTCCCTTTTCGCACATTTTTTACATGGGCTTTCGCTTCGGCCTGATGCTTCTTTACCTTTTCAGCCTTGGCGGAAAGCACTTCCAGAGCTTCCCGGTTTTTCTCCGGTTCGCCAAGCGCCGTCAGCAGGGTCAGCGCCAGCCGGACATCCGTCACGGCGGCGATGGCAAGGCTGGTCCGGCCGATGGCAAAGCCCATTTCCTCTTTGGTGGATTTCAGGCGGACGCACTGCTGGTCGGTTCCGGCGGCGAAGGATTTCGCCCGACGCCATGTATGGTCGGAAGCGTCGGCAGCTACCAGAATCAGGTACGCCTTTCCCGCCCGGGCGATCGCGCCTACCGGCTCCTCGCCCAGCTCCGCCATGCCGCCCTTGCGGGCTATGGACAGATATTGCAGCGCCTTATCCATTCTCCATCTCCTTTTCCAGCCGCTGGTAGACCTCCTCCGGGATGGTCACTTCCAGACTGCGATCCAGCGCTTTGGAGCGGATGGCCTTTTTCAGGCACTCGGGATTGGGACAGATGTACGCGCCCCGGCCGTTTTTCTTGCCGCCGAAGTCCAGACTGACCTCGCCCTCGGGGCTGCGGACGACCCGGATCAGCTCCCGCTTGGCCTTCCGTTCCCGGCAGCCCATACACTGCCGCTGGGGAATTTTCTTCTGCATCGAACTGCCTCCTTATCGCTCCGGATTTTTATGCTTCCTCTGTCTCCTCGGCGGGTTCGGCCTGAGAGGCGGGCTTGATGTCGATCTTGTAGCCGGTCAGGCGGGCTGCCAGACGGGCGTTCTGACCCTCCTTGCCGATGGCCAGAGACAGCTGGTCGTCGGGGACGATCACCCGGCAGGCTTTCTGGCCGGGGATCAGGCTGACGTCAATGACATCCGCAGGGCTGAGGGCAGCCCGGACATACTGGCAGGGGTCTTCGCTCCACACCACGATGTCGATCTTCTCGCCGCCCAGTTCCTTCACGACGGCGCCCACACGTCCGCCGTGAGGGCCGACGCAGGCGCCCACGGGGTCGATGCCCTCCATGGCGGCGCGAACTGCCATCTTGGAACGGGAACCGGCTTCCCGGGCGATGTTGCGGATCTCCACCTGACCGTCGGCGATTTCCGGGGTCTCCAGCTCGAACAGGCGGCGCACCAGATTGGGATGGGTGCGGGAGACGTGGATCAGCGGGCCGCGGCCCATCTTGTGGACTTCCAGCACGTACACCCGGATCATGTCGCCCTCGTGGTGGGTTTCGCCGGGGATCTGCTCGCCGGCCTGAAGCACGGCGTCGGAGGTATCATTACCCTGACCGATGCGCAGGAACATATCGCCGGTGGTGGGGTCGATGCGCAGCACGGTGCCGGTCATCAGCTCCTGTGCCTTGTTGGAATAGCTTTCGTAAGCCACGCCCCGTTCGGCTTCCCGGATGCCCTGAATGACCACCTGCTTGGCGGTCTGGGCGGCGATGCGGCCGAATTTCTGGATGTCCACGGGGATGTTCACCGGGTCGCCCACCTGAACGTCGGGGTTATAGTTCCGGGCGGCGTCGATGGGGATCTCCAGCGCGGTATCCTCCACTTCCTCCACGGCGGTCTTGACGATGTGCATGGAAAGTCCATGCTCGCTCAGATCGACCACCACATTGTCCGCCGGGACGTCCCGGCGATCCTCCCGGTCTTTGCGGTAGGCGTTGGTCAGCGCCTGTTTCAGACGCTCCACCATATAGTCCACAGGGATGCCCTTGAGCTTTTCCAGCTCCCGCAGAGACGCGAAAATCTCCGCGCCGATGTCCACCTTGGGGGCTTCCGCCTGCTTTTTGGCTGTCTTTCTTGCCATTTTATTCTGTCCTCCTATCAGAATTCCACGCGAAGCCGCACCAGCGCGACCTCGGATTTTTCAAATGTTACGGTTTCCTTCCCCGCTTCCACGGTCAGCCTGCCGTCCTCGTAAGCGCGCAGGACGCAGGGAATTTCCTTCATGCCGTTTCTGGGGCGGTAGAGCTTGACGGTGATGGGGCTGCCCAGATATTTCTGGAAATCAGAAGGGCGCTTCAGCACCCGTTCCAGTCCGGCGGAGCAAACCTCAAAATGGTAGGAGCCGGGGATCGGGTCCTTTTCGTCCAGAATGGGGTCAACAGCGCGGGAGATGGCCTCGCAGTCGTTGATGTCCACGCCGCCGTCCTTGTCAATATACAGCCGCAGGAAATATTCGCTGCCCTCCCGGACGTATTCCACGTCCCAAAGCTCGCAGCCGTGTTCTTTCACGATGGGCTCGGCGAAGGCCGCCACTTGTTCGGTAACTTTCATGGATACACCCTTTCCCTGAGTCTGTCCGAAAGGTGGCTTTCACCTCTCTCAGACACGACCTTAATCAGCAAGAAAGAGAGGCGCTCGCGCCTCTCTTTCCTACCTTCTACCTGTTTACGTTAGGATTATATCACTGTTTTTCCTGTTTGGCAAGAGGGTTTTCACAAATTCCGGGACTTTTTTTCAACATTTTGCCCAATCAGCGGTGGAAAACGCCCTTGAAGGAAAGCGCTTCGGATGATACAATACTCAAAAATAATTTTCCAGAATACGCAACCTTTTCCGCTTCTCATACGTTCTATTGGCAGAAGTACTTCTAACGAACAAGGGGTTGTCTATGAAACTGTCAGCTGAGGATGCCTTTCGCTTATACGGCGACCGTGTTTTCTCTGCGGCGTTCAGCGTCACAGGGAATCAGGCGGACGCCGACGACGCGGTGCAGGATACATATCTGCGGTACTGTTCCTATGACAAGGAATTTACCGACGAGGATCACATCCGCGCATGGCTTTTGCGGGTCGCCATCAACCGGGCCAGAGATCAGAAGCGTTCCTTCTGGGAAAAGCACCGGGTCTCATGGGAGGACTATATGGAAACGCTGGTCTTTGAAGCGCCGGAGGATAAGTCCCTCTTTGAGGCGGTCATGTCCCTGCCCGCAAAATACCGGACGGTGATCCACCTGTTTTACTACGAGGACTACAGCGTCGCCCGGATCGCGGAGATTCTCCACTCGCGGGAAGGCACCGTCAAAAGCCAGCTGAACCGGGGACGGCAGCTCCTGAAAACCAAACTGATGGAGGCGTGGAACGATGACGAATAAGGAAAAATACCGGCGTGCCTTCGGCGTGCTTCATGCCTCCGAGGACATTTTGACGGAGGTAACCCATATGGAAACGAAAAAGCATTTTTCCCTGCGGAAAGCGGTGCTGCTGTGCGCCGCGGTGATTGCGGTATTTGCCATGGCGGGCGTCTGCTACGCGGAAGACGTGGGCGGCATTCAGCGAACCATCCAGCTCTGGCGCTACGGCGATCAGACCGACGCCGTTCTGGAAATTCAGGACGGCAGCTACGAGCTGACCTACGAAGCTGCCGACGGGGTACACAGCGAAGGGGGCGGCGGTGTAGCCATCGACGCCTTTGGCCGGGAGCGCCCTCTGACGGAGGAAGAGCTTCTGGAAGACCTTCAGAACAGAATCGATGTGACCTACCGGGAGGACGGAACGGTGTGGGTCTACTACAAAGATCAGAGCATGGAAATCACCGATCTCTTTGACGAAAACGGCGTGTGCTTCGTCCAGTTGAAGGACGGCAAGAAGACCGTCTATCTGACCGTCGAGTACGATAGCTGTTTCAGCTGGAGTACAGAATGCTACCTCCAGCCCACCCAGCGCCATTCCTGATTGCAAAAATTCCTCTGTTGCCACCGCAGCAGAGGAATTTTTTACTCCCGTTCCTTCACCAGCATGGGGGTGAACATGGGCTTGCCGAAGCGGGTGACGAACCGCTGGCATTTTACCAGAAACGCGTAGTACACGTTGTACCCGCAGCCCAGCATCGTCTCCGCGTTGGCCATGCCCTTGGCGAGGATCACGTCCGCGCCCGACAGCGCCGCGGCGGCTTCCTCGCTCAGCATATCCAGCTGGGTGCCCGCCACCCGGTTGCCGTTGTCGATCACCGGGAAGGGAATTCCCACGGCGGCGGCGTCCTCCCGGGTCGCGTCGTTCTGGGCAATGGCGCCCCGGACGCAGAAAGTGACGGAAATATCCGGATACGCCGCCGCGATTGCCTCGGCCAGCACCCGGTCAAAGCCGATCTCTCCGGCGTTGTCCGTCAGGTACACCAGCTTCCCGCCCCGGCGTAAATCCCGGCAAAAGTAAGCGTACACCTGCTCGTCCAGCTCCATTTCCAGCGCCTTGTCCAGCATTTCCTCCAGCTTTTCAAAGCTGACCTGCCCCTGTAAGGCGGAAAAATCCAGATAATTCCCCAGAATGGCAAATTGCAGCCCCGCAAGAACCGGGTCCCTGGATTCCGTCACCCTTTTCCGGATCATGGGGAGCCGCTCCAGCACGAAGTGGTTGGAATCCAGCTTTTCCTGACGGAAACGGTCGTAGTCAAGGCCGTACATATCGTGAAGCAGGTCGGCGATCTGCGGCCCGAACCACGGGGAGGACACCCCCTCCGGCGCATTAATGCACAGCTTCATGATCTCTTTGGCAAAGGCCATTGCCTGCTCCTCCGTCCCCAGCGTCTGGGCAAGGGCGATGTTCCGCCGCAGAAGGCATTGCAGGCAGTAAGTGTCGATTGGGATACTCATGGAACCTCCATAATGTTTATAACTTCAGCAAATCCTCAAAGGAATCGATTTTCCCGGCGTACCCCGCCGGGGTGCCGAAGCCGTAGCTTGCCCAGAGGAAGGGAACGCCCGCTTCCACAGTGGCCTCGTAATCCCCCTGGGTGTCGCCGATGTAGGCGCAGGAGGTGATGTTGTATTTCTCCATCAGTGTGCGGATGGTCTTTCCCTTGCTGGTGCCGGTGTCGCCGAAGCACAGATGGCCGGTGATGCAGCCGGTCAGCCCCAGCTTGGAAATGCACAGCTCCGGATAGCCCTGCTGACTGTTGCTGACGATGAACAGGCGGTGCGTCTTCGCCAACTCTTCCATCGTCTCCCGGACGCCGGGGTAGCCGATATGGCAGGGGTTTTCGTGGAGATGGCGGTTTTCCGTCTCCATGCACCGCGCCATCAGGGCGTAGCGCTCTTTTTCCGGAAAGTCGGCAAACAGAACGTCGGCGATTTCCGTCATCACCCGGCCGAACAGGGGTTTCAGGGTCTCCGCCGTGATGCAGTACCGGGAAAGCCCCTCTTTGTTAAGCTGGATGTTGTAGCCCTCCGCCACCAGCGCACGGGAATCCCAGAGGGTGCCGTCAATGTCAAAAATCAGACTCTCGTAATTCATGTTTCCTCCAGATGCCGCTGGATGCGGCCGACGATCATGTCCAGCGCCACCAGATTTTTTCCGCCCTCGGGGACGACGATGTTGGCGTACTTCTTGCTCGGCTCCACGTACCGCTCGTGCATGGGCTTGACCGTGTCCTGATACTGCTTCAGTACGCTTTCCAAAGTTCTTCCCCGCTTGTTCACGTCCCGCTTGATCCGGCGGCACAGGCGGATGTCCGCGTCGGTGTCCACGAAAATCCGGATGTCCATGAGGTTGCGCAGCTCCTCGTTCTCGAAGATCAGAATGCCCTCCACGATGATGACCTTTTTCGGCACGATGTGAATGGTCTGCTCCGACCGGTTATGGATGGTGAAGTCGTACACCGGGCATTCGATGGCGTGCCCCCGGCGCAGCTCTTCCAGATGGTAGACCATCAGGCTGGTGTCGAAGGCGGCAGGCTCGTCGTAATTGAGCTGACTGCGCTCCTCGTAGGTCATGTCGTCGTGGCGCTTATAGTAGTTGTCGTGGCTGATGACCGTGACCATGCCCTCAAAGCGGGAGATCAGATTGTTCATCAGGGTGGTTTTGCCGCTGCCCGTGCCCCCGGCAATGCCGATGACCAGAATGTTGTCGTCCATAATCTTTTCCTCCATATCTATTTCTCATCCAACAGCTTCCGGGACAATTCGAGAATTGACTCGTCCGGGAGACTGTTGGTGAGGATGACCTCGCCTGTTCCGTTTTCCAGAAGCCCCGCTTCCGCCAGACGGCGGCGGGTCTCCCGGGCGGTGCCGTCACCCCCGTCTAACAGAGCGACGCCGCTTCCCAGCACCCGGGAAATGGCCTTCGCCGCGAAGGGATAATGGGTACACCCCAGCACCACCTCGTCCAGCTTTCCCTGATAGGGGGCGAACAGCTCCCGCAGAAGGGATTCGGCTTCCGGGGAATCCGCCTGTCCCCGCTCCACCAGCTCCACCAGCCCCGGTGCGGGAATTTTATAGATCCGGCAGCTCTGGTCGTAGCGGTGCATCAGCGCTTCAAATTTTTCTTCCCGCAGTGTCATGGGCGTGGCCATCACGCCGATGCCGCCGCCGTGATACCGGTCATAGGCCAGCTTGAGGGCAGGCTCAATGCCGATGACGATGGTATCCGGATAGGCTTCCCGCAGGTCGTGAATGGCGGCGGAGGTCGCCGTGTTACAGGCTACCACCAGCGCCTTGACTCCGCGCGCCATCAGCCGCCGCGCTGCAGCGAAGGTAAGCGCTTCCACCTCGTCCTTGGTTTTTGTGCCGTAGGGGGCGTTGGCGGAGTCGCCGAAGTAGAGGTACCGCTCCCCGGGCATGAGGCGCCGCAGGTGCCGCAGCACGCTGATGCCGCCCACGCCGGAGTCAAAGACGGCAATGTAATCCTGTTTGGTGTTCATGGTTTCACCTGATCGTTTTTCGGGGCGGGCGCGTGGCCGCCCCATGTTTTCTATATAGTATCAAATTTCCGCCGTTCTTTCAATGGCTCGTTGCTTTTTTCGTGGATTTTTTGGAAGCGAATGCTCCCCCGGCTGCTGATGCAGCCGGGGGAAGAAAACACTATTTTGTAACGGGAATGCTGACCCGCTTGCTTTCCAGCAAAAGCTCATCGGTGTCATGATCCAGGACGCCCAGCACCAGCTCCAGGGAGGTGATGTCCCGAACCCGCTCCACGCCCGCGTCATACAGCCACATTTCGCACTTGCCCCAGGCGTCCGGCGCAAGCTCGTCGAACAGGAACAGATCAGCGGATTCGCCGTTCACATAGGTTTCCATCGTGTAGAGCCAGATATTCCGCTCGGAATGATTCTCTACCCGGAACCGGAAGGCGCCGTCCTCGCAAAGCTCACCCTCGCTGCCCGTGTAGGTAAGGGTGATGCCCGCCTCCTCCAGAACCGTCGTGCCGCCGCTCTCCACCGACCGGACATTGGTCTTGTCTGCGCGCAGGGTAATGGGGGGCGTAGAATCCAGCGGATTGTAGTCGCTGGCATCCGTCACTTCCAAGCAGAACGAGAGTTCGCCGATCGTTTCAATATTTCCGCTTTCAAGGTCGGTATCGTTGACCCAGATCGAGGTCATTTCCTCCTGTCCCGCTTCCACCTCGCCCAAAAAGAGGCGGTACTCCGTCATGTAGCCGTTGACGCAGTCCATGCTGCTCATGAGCATAACGTCCTTGTCCGAACCGTTGCGAACGTAGACGGGAATCTCGTCCGTGTATGTGTCTCCGTCCTTCCAGTCGGCCACGGCCAGGATGCCGTCCTTGTCGTACAGGACGGTCTGATGGTGGAAATCCTCCGGGCGAATCACCGCTTCCGTCTCCCAGGTGTCCCCGTCGTCGCTCCACAGGGAGGACATGCTGCTCACTTTTTCGGTAATGAACTCCGTCAGCACGTACTGCGCCACCATGAACGCGGTTACGATCAGAATCGGCCAGAGCCACTTGGGGCTGGTCTTTTTCCGCCGGCCGGAATACTGCCTGCATTCTTTTTGCCGGGTGGGGACGCTCCGGCGGACGGGTCTGTCCTCGGGCTGCTCAATGATCAACGGCTCCCCCTCGTGGGTGTGCAGGCCGTGGGCGATTTCTTCGGTAAACGGCTCGTAGTAGCATTCCCGGCAACGCTTGCCGTTGTAGGGCGCGCCGCAGCAGGGGCATCTTTTCATTTGGGTTCACACTTCCGCACCATCCGGTGCCGCCTTCCTTTTGGTTTCCAATTTTAATTGTAACATAGGGGTCAACCCTCCGCAACAGCATGAACACGGGATTTTTTGCCGCTTCACGGGAAACCTCCCTCTTTATGGCAAAACCGTTGCATTCTTCCGTCCGAAACGGTATAATGTCAAAAAAACACTCGGGAGGAATTTTTATGGATTTGAACATCGGCCGTATGCCCCACGGGCCGCGGAACTCCATCGCGGACGTGTCAGGCGTCCGCGTCGGCCACTGCACCGTGGATGATGAACGGCACAAAACCGGCGTGACGGTGATCCTGCCCTGCGAGGACGACATTTTCCGCAATAAAATGCCCGCGGCTTACCACGTTCTCAACGGCTTTGGAAAAACCACCGGGCTGATGCAGATTGGGGAGCTGGGGACGCTGGAAACCCCCATCGCCCTGACGAACACCCTGAACGTGGGGTTGGTTCACGACGCCATGGTGGAATATATGTGCCGTCAGGGGGAGCGCCGGGGATATCCGGTTCTTTCCGTGAACCCCGTGGTGTGCGAGTGCAACGACGCATCCCTGAATGACATCCGTCACCGGGCGGTGGGGCAGGCGGAGGTCTTCGCCGCCATTGCCGCCGCGTCGGCGGACTTTGCGCAGGGCGACGTGGGCGCGGGCAAGGGCATGACCTGCCACGACCTGAAGGGCGGCATCGGTTCCTCCTCCCGGCTTGTGGAGATCGGCGGTGAGACCTTCACCGTGGGCGTGCTGGTTCTGACGAACCACGGGTGCCTGCATGACCTGACCATCGGCGGGGAAAACATCGGCAAAGCGATTGAGCAGCGCATCCGGGAGGACACTCCGGACGAGGGCAGCTGCATCATGATCGTCGGCACCGACCTGCCCGTCACCTCCCGCCAGCTGGGGCGGATCATCCGCCGGTGCAGCGTGGGGCTTGCCCGGCTGGGCAGCTACATCGGCCACGGCAGCGGCGAAGTCATGGTAGGCTTTTCCACCGCCAACCGCATTCCCGCGCAGGGCGATTGCCTGAACTTCCGCTGCATCCACGAGTCCCACATAGACGACGCCTTCCGCGCCGTGGCGGAGGCCACCGAAGAAGCGGTGCTGCGCTCCATGCTGGAAGCCCACCCGGTAACGGGCTATACCGGCAAGGTGCGCCGGAGCCTTGGCGAATTCTGGCAGCCCTGAACAGTGAAAAATCCCTGCGGAATGAAATGGGCGGGGCGCATCAGACAGTTAACAGGCACAGCAGAATAATTGAACTGCACCCCTTGCCTCTCCCTTTGGGAGAGGTGGCCGAGCGCAGCGAGGA
>ERZ773178.2568-NODE-2568-length-16567-cov-3.695131_pt1 | contig 16567 bp, 30 predicted proteins | sample MGYA00580533_ERZ773178 | MGnify/ENA primary metagenome ERZ773178 (study PRJEB29015, sample SAMEA2737859) | human gut metagenome | biome: human gut; feature: human-associated habitat; material: faeces | place: China | collected 2012 ...
ACCTACCTATGTCAATATGTTTTCGTTAATTTTACAAATTATTTTTCTGCATCATATTCATATACGTTTATATTCGGCAGGCAGAAAAAGACGGCCCCGGCACAAGGCCGAGGCCGCCCACTCACGCTTCTGCGGTCACTATGTACTTCTTGAGCTCAAGCAGCTCCAACAAAATCGCGTCGATCCGCCGGTTGATGGCGTCGCTTCCAGCTTTAGGGGGAGGCGTCGGCTTCTCGGGGACAGCTACCTGCGTCGGTGCTGGCAGCTCCGTCGGCGTCTGCTCGTCTGGCTTTCCCAGCTTACAGGCGAACACCTCGCCCTCGATCCATGCCCTCGTTTCCTTGCTGCATCCGAAGATGTCCAAAATCATCCGCCCGCAGCGTTCGGTCACGAAGTACATCGGCACAGACCGGCGGGATGCGCCGCCCGTCTTCCCGTTGACCGGAAACGGCAGTTTCACCAGCTTCACGTCGCTCTCGCTCTTTGCTTCGCGCTGGCACCACTTGGTCGGATAGGCGCAGCCACAGGCGGCCAGCAGATCCCGTGCCGCGTACATCGTCTCGCCTTCGTTCAGGAGAACGCGGACTGCGCTTCCCTCCTGCTCCACAACGGCTACTCTGCCAATGAAGCTCTTGACGGTCTCGCTCATACCGCACCGCCTTTCTCCGCTTCACGGTTCGCAAAGTTCACCGCGAAGATGGCGTTGCAGACCTCCATGTGGCCGGCGAACTCTTCCATCTCACCCATCAGCGCGTGAACTCTGTCCTTGATCTCGTAGAAGGCCAAGGCGCCTCTGTCCCTCTTCTCTGCCTCTCCCTCGGCCATGTCGAGGAAGTAGAAGTAGGTGGACTCGAACATCTCCAGAAATACATCCAGCTTTGCCGCGTCCGCTCTCAATTTGTCGGGGGTCGTCATCATAAGTGTATTGCTCCTTTCGTCGTTCTTGACAGCGGCCGGCAGCCATGTTACACTTACCTTGCTCGGAGGTGTGTAACGCAGTCACAGGTGGCTGCCGAACCGCCGGAACCCTTGGTGTTGCAACCACCGAGGGTTCTTTTTTGTTTCCTGTGATTTGATTATAACATTTTACCTACCTAAAGCAAGATAGGTGCGCGGTAATAACATTTAACCGTTCGGATAACAGCAAAAACGCGAAAAAGCCCTGCGTCAGACGACGCGGGGCTATACTCGTTTTTACGCTCATATACTTTGCCTATCTCTCTTTCAGAATGACCCCGGCCATCTCCGCAAGCATCTCGATCTGGGACGGTGTCGGATCGGACTCAGAAAAAATTTTTTGAATTTTTTCGGCCTCCGTGCCTTCCACGAGGTCTGGCAGGATATAATTCGGTGAAACTCGTAATTCGCGGCATAAAGTGGCGAATACCGGCAGGCTCGGCAACTTCTTTCCGCCCTCAATCTGGCGCAGATACGTCGAATTGATGTTGCAAGCCTCTGCCAGCTTCTCAGCCGTCAGGCCGCGGTCTTTTCGGGCTTTGTTGATTCTCGTTCCAAATAGCTTCTTGTCCACTTTTTGCTCCTCCAATAATGTATGCCGTCGGTTCATACCACCTCTTCTCATAGCTTACAGCCCCGTTGACGCTCACGAAATCCACTGTTAGAATATAGGCCATGAGCCAGTAGACTATACCACATGAACGGAGGATATTTTCATGGGTCTTTCAGGGTCTAAACTCTACCGCCTTTCCGGTGGCACCGTCATCCCGGCCAGCGAGGCTCTATATCCCGCAGAGGCCGATCTTCAGCAGCTTATTGCAGAAAATCCGCAACTGCTGCTCAGCTCCCCCAATGAGGGCCAGCGCCTTTACCTGTTGCGTCGAGAACAGCCCGTGCGCGATGCTCCAGATGGGCCAGCCCTTTTCTCCATTGACCATCTCTTCATTGACCAAGACGGTCTTCCCGTGCTCGTCGAGGTGAAGCGGAGCACCGACACCAGAATCCGCCGCGAGGTCGTAGGCCAGATGCTCGACTACGCCTCCCGTATGCGGGCGTGGAGCGCCAGCGAACTCAGGTCGTCCGCGTCGCTTCTGGATGTTCCAGATGATCTATGGGCCGCTCTCGACGGCAATCTGAAGGCCGAGCGGATGCGGCTGATTTTCGCGGCAGACTCTATCCCTGACTCCTTGGCCTCCATGATCGACTTCCTCGACCGCAGCATGGACGCTATCGAGGTCTGCGGCGTCGAGATTAAGCGGTACGTTTCCGAGGACGGTGCCGAGCTGATCTCCTCCACGATTGTCGGCGGTGGCAATTCGCCTGTCAAGCGGGCTGCCAGATACTCCACTATCTGGGACGCCGACAGCATGGCCGAGCAGCTCAACCAGCGCGAAAACTCAGCCATCGTTCCGGTTGTCGCCGCTCTCACATCGTTCGCCTCCAGCGCCGGTCTGCAGATCAGTTATGGCCGCGGGACGAAGTTTGGCGTGTGCAGGGCGCTTCGGAACGGCCGCAAGGTATTTAGTGTGACCTCGTGGGAAAAGGGCCATACGGGTCTCAGGACAGCCGTTGAGGTATCTTTACCGTCGTTGGTAGACCAGACCTGCGGCACGTTCGAGGAAGGTGCGCTACGCTCCATGCTCCTGACGTTCCCCGACGCTTCCCCAGCCGACGCCGAGCAATTCATCTTCGGCTCCAGCCAGTTCCAGTATATCGACCTGCGATTACTTGCAGAGCCATCAAACCTCTCGCATTTCCAGAACGCCATCACTCAAATCGTTCAGGCCATCCCTGAAGAATAAGAAAAGCGGCTACGCCCCGAAATGGAGCATAGCCGCTATTTTACTGCCCTCTGGAGCCGCTGGAACGTCGCAGAATGATGGATTGTATGCCGGCGGCAACGTAAATCGACCTACGCTGGTCTTTACCGATGCCACAGCTCCTCGGAAACCTCGACCGACTCTTCTTTGAGTGCAGAGAGCCGTTCCTCGAACTCGTATTCCGTGATTTCGCCCGTCTTCCGCAGGCCGCGGAGTATCGAGATCTCCTGCGGGATCTCCGCATAGCGTTTCCGCAGGTGGTCAATGCGGGAGTCCTGCTTCGCAATCTCCTGCCGCCACCCTTCCCAGAGTGGCGTCGTGAACTCCTTCCATTCCAACTCAGGCAGCGTCACGCTCAGGTCATCCCTCGCCTTGTCGTCCACGTTCAGCGGCGGATGGAGCTGCAGGATGTAGTAGATCTCGTACAGGTTCATATCCGCTTCGCTCCCCAACTCCGCATACTCGATCTTCGTCACCTGCTCTATGTTGACGGTGCGGTGCATCGGCTTGCTGAACAGGTGGCCGCGTATTCTGCTCTGCAGCGGCTGCTTGGTGCGGCCAACGTACACGAGGCAGTCCCCGTACCAGATCCGATAAATCAGGAACCCTTGCACCCTCATTTGACGCACCTGAAACCAGCAAATTGTGCCAGACCTGCACTCCCGTCCGGGCATTTGCAGGGAATGTGCATCGGCACGTTATTTCGCGTGAACGGGTTCGCTGCGAGCTGCTGATGCTGGATCACCTTGCCGAGCAGTGCCGGGAGCATTTCCGTCGGAACCTCCTGAGGCTGTGATCTGGACAACAGCCGACCGCACAACGGGCATTTGTAAACCGGCTGATACTTCATTCCGCATACCCCTCCGGTCGTTGCTCCCAATACGCAGAACGCTGCGCAATCGCCATGTCGATCAGCCAGAACTTACCCTGTTCGTCCAACAGGACATCGACCGACCACTGCCCTGTCAACCCTTGCACGTCCCTCATCGCGTTGGAAACCATCGCTTGAACAGCATCCTTGTGCTGCATAAACGCGCCCTCAATTCTCTCGTGTTCATGCTCGAAAACGATCTGATCGGTTGCGTCGTACAGACGCGGGTAGACGTAGTAGTAATCCCAATAGTTCGCGGTGAAAATCGGCTCTCTTGTGTCGAAGTCGTAAAACACGCGGAACTCAGGCCGCAGCGGCAGGCCGTTGTAGATGCAGGGCGTCGTACCGCGTGGTCTTTCGATGAACTTCCGCACCACGATTTCGTCTGCGCCTTCCGCTCCGCAGCACATCGCCTCATAGTTGATGCGGATGATCGCCCGGTACAGTTCATGCAGACCGTACAGGTTGCACGTCCCGTTCGCATTGAACTTGTTGCTGAAGCGGCCATTCTTGACGAACACATGGCCGGTCAGCCCCATTTCCTTCAGCTTCGGGATAACGCGCTCCTCCAGATACGCCTTGACGGTCTCTTCGTCCTCCTTCGGGTGCTCCATGTAAAACGCCTCGTACAGCCGCTTCACATACTCCGGTTCCTCCTCCGCGCTCGGTAGCTTCGTGTAGAATGTCAGCGGCGTCGGGATGCCGCAGTCCTTGATTTTCGGATACCAGAAGCTAAAGTCGTTCTCGCGCTCCCTCATGCAGTCAAACATCTTTTGTATCCTCCTCTTCGTATTTGACGAACTCCTCCGGTGTGTCGAGAAACTGAACTCTCTGAGCCTCCGCCAGCCCGACCGTGCCATCCCGCCTTTCCAGTATGGCATAGGCACCAGCAACGACGCCACCTCCGTGCCCGCCACGCATGAGTAACGGCGGCACAATCTGCGAGATTTGCGTGAACCCGTGGAACAGGTAAAGCTCTTCGCCCACTTTGCACGGGCGCAGCTTATTTATGTTCATTCTTGCCCTCCTCCGTAATTCAATTTCACGCCGCCTGGTAGCGGCGGCATCTCTCGCCAGAACCTCGGCACCCACACAAACGGAACGAACGTCGGGCGTTCAGAGCCATAGAGCCTCTTCCATACGCAGCTAAAGATGTGGCCGTACGAGTCCTTCGTCAAGACCTCTTGCCCCTCCCGTGGTTTTTGCTCTTTGAGCGTGTGCCATCCGTCCTCCAGCATTGGCATCCACCATTTCACATGACCGCCCGGTTCCAAGCCGCCCAGGTAAAAGAGAGGCGCTTCCTTCGGGTCGTATACCACGAGGGAGCCATCGGTCACATGGCCCCATTTGCTGATAATCAGAACTCTCTCGCCAGTGGGAGGTAACGCCTCTTTCGTGGCCGTCCATCCGTGCTCCATCATCAACCTCCATCACCGAGCATAAGCTGGCCGGTCTGGAACACCTCATAGAGCGTCTTCTCATTTCGGTCAATCAGCTTCGGGAAGAACAGCTCGTCCATCGTGGCCTGCTCCGTCTCCACGAGGGCGACCTGCGCGGCGATCCAGTCCTTCAGGTTGCGCCACGCGATGCGCTCGGCCTGTTCGTCGTCGCACTTGGTACGCTCTTTTGCCATCACTGCCTTAACGCCGTCCGGTCGTGCTTCCAGTCGGAAACCATGCAGGGAGCCGCAGCAGTCCAGCGCGAATGTGACTGCCGTGACTTTGCCGTTTTCGGCGTAGTCCATCATCACCTTTCGTGCTCCGTGCGCGGCGAGGATGCCTTGGATCTCGCCGACGGTCTGAACCGCCGGCACCTTGGTCGTGTAGTTCTTAATCGGCATCTGCAGTCCTCCTCTCAGTCGATGAACCGGATGTTCTCCGCCGCCGTGCTCCACACCTTGCCGTGCTCGTCCTCGACAATGCCCGTTGTGACAGGGACGGCCCCATTATCGAACTCCTCGAACGTGCTTCCCCATGTGTGGAACCATGCGACAAATTCATCCTCGCGCCACCCGTCGTTCGTGCGCTCATACACATGGGCGATACACTTGCGGCAGTTCGGCACAGGCGGCTTCCCACGCAGAGGTCCTCCCTCTTGCCACGGGCGGAACTGCTGGATCTTTTCCAGCAGGCCCTTCGGATTGCCGTCGAAGAGCAAGGCTCGGTCATCGACATAGACTTTTGCGGGTGGCTTTTCCGCCGCCACATCATCGACCTCAATGCCGTTCTCCCGAAGGTAGCGCCGCACCGCTCCCATGCCCTCAGGCGTGGCGCATCTGGTGGACACGACCACCACCCTGTACCCCGCGGCTCTGATCCGCTTGATTTCTTCGTCAATGAGCGGCACGGGCGGGTCAGGTACAACGTCTACGCCTTGCCAACCGCTCACATAGGAATGGATTACGCCGTCAAAATCCAGCACCACATTGGGCTGGTACTTCATTTCAAAAGCCATTACTCAGCCTCCTTGCCAGTTCCGGTGCTGCCCCAGCCGCCACGGTTCGGGTTGCCGAGATCCTCGACCTGCTCGAACTCAACAGGCTCGTCCTGCTTCACGAGGCGGAACTGGCAGATGCGCGTCCCCTTCTGGATTTCCGTATGACGGATGGCAACCGCCGGGAAGCCCCAGATGTCATCGTTACCGCAGTAGCTATGCTCGATGATGCCCACGCTGTTCGCCATGATGACGCCGAAGTTCTTGCAGGTCGAGCTTCTGGGAACGACCTGCGCATAGTAGCCGGCAGGAAGTTCCATCGCAACGCCGAGCGAAATAATTTTGAAGTCCAACGGCTCCAGAACGATGTCCTCGGCGGTGTAAAGGTCAACCCACTCGCCATGTGACTCGGGCAGCGGGTTCCCGTGCGTGTTGATTTTGACTTTCATGTTAAGCCCTCCTTGATGTTTCGTATCTGTAATCGTAGCCATCGAGCCTGTACGGGTCTTTCACTTTACCCGTACATCTGGCCCAGATGGCGTTTTGACTGATGTAGTTCTTCTTGGCCGCCTCTCGTCCAGAAGAGTAAATGGCGACCACTTGACCGTCCTGATCGACCTTCATCACGGCCTTGCGCCGGTTTGCGCTGGAGATTTTGCCGCTGACCTGCTTGCTGGCGAACGACAGGTTCACCAGCTCGCAATCCATCTTTGCGCCGTTTCGATGGATGATGTTGTACCCCGGCCTGCGACCTCCCATGAAGGCGTCGGCCATGAGCCACACAACAGGCACATCTACTTTTCGGTTGTCCGCTGTCCGCATCTTCACGCAGGCGCGGGTTCGTCCGCTGATGTACGGCTTCAGGACATACCACTCGCCACTCTCCAGTTCCTTTCGGACGACCGCCTCGCGGTTGATTTGGTATCGGAAGCGATAGCCATGGATTTCTACCCATTCCGCGCTGTCAGGCGTTTGGCTTTTACACCGCTTCGCGCTCATGCCTTGTCTCCGGTTTCGTCCAGATAGGTCGCCTGCAGATCGGCGATGTGCAGCAAGACAGCCAGCGGGAACTTGTCAAAGGCGTTGCCAACGCTGTACCCGCCGCCTTGGAAGTCGTTATCCGAGAACCCCATGTGCCAACGGATTGCCATAGCCTCCTCGCGGCTCAGACGCATAAACCCAGAGATGATGTAGACGCTCTTCTCACCGTGCCCGTAAGGCAGCTTGTCATCGACCACATAGAACGGGTACTGTTCCCACCTGCCCTGATCGTTCTTGCGGTTGCGCATCTCGACCGCATAGAAGTTCGCTTTGCAGATGTCGTGAAGCAGACCGCAAACCGCAATCGTCTCCATCGACGGCTCGTTGAAGCCCGGAGTGATGGTTGCTTCGTTGGCGCAAATCGCCTTCATGCGCTCAAACACATGGAGGCTGTGCTCAAGCAACCCGCCAGGGCTGGACAGGTGGAAACGGGTGCTGGCCGGTGCCGTAAAGAAGTCCGAGGACTCGATCCACGCCAGCAGCTTGTCTGCGCCCGGTCGCGTGATATTCTCTGTGTACGCCTTGATGAACTTGTCTTTCATACTCATATCCTCCTCAAAAATACATCATGCTCAGCACCCAAGATGCCAGATGCAGAACGCCCGCAGCTGCGAACAGCGCGATATAGACGTGCTTACCTCTGCCGCTCTCGCCGATGACGCCGACGGTTGCCAGCACCATCACGATCATCGTAAACACCTGAAAGAACTTCACTTCACATACGCCCCCTTCCATGCTTCGATTGCTTCATCGCAGAACTTGCCGTCGCACTGGCCGACGATGCTCTTCCTGCCTTCGCAGTATTCGCACAGATCCGTTTCGAGCATATCGACGATCTGGTCATCGGTCATGTCCCCGTAATACTCGCCATTGGTGAGCTTCACCGCTATGAAAACGCGCCCGCTGTCGATAGCCTGCTGGCAGGTCCTCAACTTCCATTCCAACAGCACAGCCTTGTGCATCGTCTTCGTTGTGCGATGGCCACAATGGACGATGAACCAGTCATGCTCCAGAAGTTCGGCCACGCTGTCAACGCGGTCTCCCTGTTTGTACTTTCTCTTCATTTTCATGTTACCTCCTAAAATCCGTTCCATATTTGCTTGCCGTGATACTCGAAGCATTCGGCATCGCAGCAGTCTTCGGGAGTCAGATCCGCAAGCCGCTTTCGGCTGCGGGAGATGAACAGGTCGGAGTCCATAGGCGGCTTCGGGTTCTTATCCCTCAGCAGCTCGTCTACCTCCAGCAGCTTCGCGTAAGTCTGCGGCTGGTGTTCCTTGAGGTTCTCGAAGAAATAGTTTCGGTGGAACGGGCAAAAGCAGCAGGCGGACGCCTTGGTGTCCAGTCCCCAGACATCCAGTATGTAGGCGTAGTTGTCAGCCCTCGTCAGCTCCATGTCCACCAACGGGAAACGGTTCACAAACATCGGGTTCGGGCTGTCCTTGCACCGCTGTTTTTCCTCGAAGCTGAACCCCATGTGCATCTCGTGGGCCTTCTTGTCCTCGTCACGGAGCCGCTGGCCTTTCTTGTAGCCGAGCACTTCCCAGCGGACGAACTTTGAGATGCGCTCCACCTTGTAGTCGAGGGTGCAGTTTCGCGGCATCCTTGACTTGTGACCGTCATCCCGCAGCGTCCACCATGGGATGCTGACCGTGCGGCGTCTCCCGAAGTTCTGCATCAGATCACGATGCAGCGGTGCGTCCAGCATCTCATATCGAATGCCGGCGGTGTCACAGGCTCGGTGTACGAACTCGGCCTGTTGCATGACCCACGGCGGCTCGAAGCCGAGGTCGCAGAAGACGACCAGATCGTAAACCGGAACCAGCGGGTACGGGCGTTCGTGGCCTTTGCGCTCGGCGTCCACATTCTCACAGGACATCAGGGCCAAGGCCGTCGATTGCATTCCCGCACCGAAGGACAAAATCTTCACGTTTGCCCCTCCACGCTTTCCCCGCGGCGGAACTCAGCGGCCATCGTATCGGCCGCCTCACGGCTGATGCCGATTGCCTCGAACTGCTGGTAAATCTCTTCGCGGTCTTCGGGAGCCGCAGACACCAGCGCAAATGTCAATTCGGCATCCGTCGGAGTTGGCTTCTCAGGTTCTTCCGCCTCTTCGGCTTCAAGGCTCTGCGCCAATCCCTCTTTGTACTCAGCGATTTTCAGCTTGCCGAACTCAATCACGGCTGTCATGTAGTCCTCGTGCTCGAAACCTCCTTCCTCGAACTCACGGCTCCAATTCAGAATGTGGTGGAACAGGTCGCGGCTGTCGATTTCTGCGCCGTTCGAGCCGAGCATCTGCGCCGCCAGCGCAGAGAGGTCATAGACGCACTCGCAAAGGCGGATCTCGCTGTCTTCACCCACCGTGGTCACGAACTTTTCGCCGGCGTCGCTGTAACCACAGGTCTTGCAGTCCCAGACGTCTTCCCTGTCCGGTTCGTGCGTGACCTCGATGCAGTCATTCAGGCACCGAACGAACGTGCCGCTGTCATCCAGTTCCCAGTCCTGCGTGACGTGCGCCGTCGCGCAAAAGGTCTTTCCGCCGCAACGTGGGCAGCGCAGAACCTCATTTTCTTTCAAAATCATCACTTGCTCCTCCATCACTCAGGCGCTTTTTCAGCCCTGCATATACTCCCTCAAGGGTTTCAACGAGTCCATCTGCCTCAAGGCTGTCCGTCGAAACCAGCCTGCAATCGCTCATGCTGATGTCGTCGATCAGGTGGACGCCGTAGAACTGTTCGTCAGGCTCCAGACCGGCCTTGTTCTCGATCAGCGCCGCCGTTACCTCTCCGTCCCGTTCTTCCGCGGCCTTTGCCACGAGGAAGTAGGTCGAAGAGCGGTCGCCGTTGACCGTGGTTGGGCCGTTGCCCAGATCCGCCATCATCGCCTCTGCCAGTTCTTTCGGGGCGATTGCAAAATCGAACCTTTTCATCCCTGGGGCCACCCTTCCATTTCTTCCTTGAAGTAGTCCTCGTCGCCATCATCGCAGGCACCGGAAATAATCTGCTTGCCCTTGTAGAGCACGAAGTACCACATTCCGTCGGGGTTCCCCACCATCTTGCGCCACGCCGCTGCAAAGTCGGCCACGCTGTTGAAGACGTAGCAGGTGCGGATCGTGGCCGCATCTTTGAAGTCGTCCACGAAGTTTTCCGCATCCTTCTCGGGGTTGCTGTCATCCGCGAACATCATCACGACCAGCCCCCTCGGGATAGCCACATCGAAGGACTGCCCGCACTTCGGGCAAATCCCTTTCCAGCCGAGGCCGTCACGCACGATGGCCTCTTCAAACTCGAACCCGCAGTCCGCACAGGTCAATTTCATTTCAAACCCTCCTCAAACATTTCGATGTAACTGTCCGCGCTCTGAAGCTGGCGCTCCACCTCCGCATCCGTGTTTGCTGTGAAGCAGTACCGCGCCACCGCGTAACCCTTCTTGCTGATCCACCAACTTGTCTTGCTGTTGAACGCATTTCTGACCGGGGAGAAAACATAGTCCCCGAAAATCCGTTGCTCCGGTGTCGTCTTTGCCGCTGCTTCTGCGGCCTTGGCCTTCGCCTGCCACCATTTCAGCTTGCGGTCGAGCGAGTCAAACGCTCGGGCGAAGTCACAGGGAACATCGCCGTAGCAGACATCTCTGCAGTGCTTGCGGTACGGGCACAGTCTGCATCTTTTCATCAGAACGCCCTCCGGTACACACGCTTGACGCTGATGAACGTCGCCTCCGGGTGCTTCAGCAGGTAGAACCGCCGCTGGCTCTCGTTCGGGTAGGTGTTCCCGTTTTCGAGGCGGCCGAGCAGATGGTGGTTCTCGTCGAAGAGTTCCACGAAGTAGGCCGTCTCCACGCCCATGTTCGGGTCATCCTTGGCGTAATCGTCGAGGACGGGCAGGTGCTCAACCCGTGTTCCATCTCTTTTCAGGTACATATCAGATCCTCCTATTCCATCGCGGCCCTCAGGGCCTCGATTGCTTCCGTGATGTTGTCGTGCGCCGTGTCCAGATTGTCGGCCGCGGCTTCAATGGCCGCATAGCGTTCGCTGCCTTCCAGCCCCTCAGGAGCATTGTCGAACTTCTCCTGCTCGTCGTCGTGCAGGCTCTCCACCTCGTCGCCGAGGGTTTCAAGGGCGTTGACGATTTTCTCAATGGCCGCCCGCGTTGCTTTGTTCATGGCTCCTCCTCAATAGTCGGCGTCGAGGTTTTCATCGCGCTCGTCGTACTTGACTCCGTCGTAGCCGGTGGTCGTCATGATGCGCTCGTAGCACTTCGCACAGACACGGCGGAACGGGATGCCGTAGTAGTCACGGGTGCCGTACATCTCGAACGGGCGCGCCTCCTTGCCGCACTTCGGGCAGGTCTCTTTCACCAGCCGATAGCCCGGAAGCGACGTCAGGTGGCCGCCGTCATCAATCAGGAAGTCGTCCCACGTGCCGTCGTCGAACAGTTTGCAGGCGGCCTCATACGCGCTGTCAAAGCTGTCGTGCTCAGACAGCGGCTTGTGGTAGCGGCAACCGGCGGCCACATCTTCGACCTTCAAAATCACGCCGCCGCGCCCGCACTTCGGGCAGTCTGCGCCGATCTGCTTCTCGTAGCCGCAGAACGGGCAATTCACGTTCTTCTTTTCCATCAGTTCTCCTCCTTATCGTCTGCTTGCTCTGCGCCGCTGACGGGTAAGCCGTCTCTGACGCTGTTCTTCTCTGTACTGACGCTCCACCTCTTCGTCGTCCTCGTAATCAGGCAGGCGGTCGAGGTATCGCTGGATGAACGGGATGTGCGGGAAAACGTAGTCGGCGATCAGAGCGCCGATGCCAAGGACGCCGAGGAACACGGCCAGAAATGCGAAGTCAACGATTGCCTCGCTCAACAGTTCGGGTGTCATTTTGCCGCCTCCTTCATCATGTTCGGAAGTTCATACTTCACGAAGTCATCGGCCAAACAGGCCGCCTCTTCCTCAAGCTCGTCGGCCCAGCCGCTCAGGTATTCCCTGCGGGCGTCCACATCTTTCCAGTTACCAACGCTCAGGCCGGCGGTTGAGCAGACGATATATCCCTCAGCGTCAATTCCGAACAGCGGAGAGCCGTACTTCCGCTTCCACTCGTTCTCCTCGCTGATGGTTTCCGCATCAGCCTTGATGATGTACTCGACCACCGAATGGTCGAAATCGTATCGGAACAGCTTGCCGCTGACCTTGACTGGATTGCTTTTCACAGGTTGTACGCCTCCTTGCCCGCTTTCCATTCCTTCATGAAGTCCTTGTAGTCTTCCTTGCCATCCACGGCCACTTCCGCCCAGAGGAACCCCGGCTCTCCAAAGATGTTGAAGTCGTAGCCCGTCTCCTCCAGAATTGCTACCACCTTGTCTTCCTCTTCTTCGGTGAAAGAGATAATTGCCGCCGGTTCAAGCGGTCTCACCAGCTTGTCGCCGAAGGAGTTCACCGTCTGGCGTCCCTTGTACTGCACGTTCATGTTCTTGTCTCCTGCCTCACATCTGAATTTCAAACCGGCTGAAATCATCATTTGCGGTCAGCACGTACTCTTTACGGTTGACAGCCACGGGAACGCGCTCACCGTCTCTGTATGCCGACGTTTCCATGTAGCCGGCCCAGCGGTCATCGCTCTCTTTGCGGGTCAGGGTCACGCGGGCATGGGGAGAAACGCTCAGCATATTCTCGGCTTCATACACGGTGAACACTGTCATGTGGCGCCCCTCAGCCTTGAGCTGCTTTGCAAGCTCTCTGGTGTTGTCGCTTGCAGCGGTCAGAGCGTCCAGCAGATCCATGAGAGGATAGGTCTGGTTCAGCTTCATATTTGCCTCCTGATTTGCCGTCTGGCTTCTTTCAATTATCCATGTGGTTATCTTATGTGTTAATTATACTTTATTGCCTACCTATGTCAATAGGTTTTTACATATTTTTACGAATATTTTTACCGTATATCATTATATCCGTTTACGCTTTTGAAACAAATTCAGAACCTTTCTGTACGGCCCGTAGACGGCCTCTGGCGGCGCTTTGGCGTCAGGGGTGAAAGTATATAGGAAAAGGCGTAGCGCATCGTAGCGGTCTTATAGGCGAATTTGGCGGTATGCTGGGGCCGTTGCGAAGAGAAACCTCCTGAAAACGCAAAAACACCCCCATCCCGGCCGAAGCCGAAATGGGGGTGTTCAATCTATCCGCTATGCAGTTGTCAGGGCCAGCGAGGGGGCGCAAGCCCTCTGCATGGCGGGCGTATCGGGCCGGAGGTCGAAGCCCGTTTACGCTTTCTTTAGGACAGCCTCCATGATGGCTCGCAGGATCTCGTCCTTGCGGGTCAGACCGTCCAGCTCAATGCCGTATTCCTCCGCCTTCTTTTTCAGCTCGGGAACGGTCAGCTTGAGCAGCTCGATTGCGAGGTCAGCGGCGGCTACCGCCACATCAGTCTTCACCTCTTCGGGCGTCTTGACCACGCCTGCCTCGCTGTTCGCCTTGTATTCGTCGGCATACTTCCGCATCCAGTCGAAAATCGTCTGGGCGATGCTCTGAAGGCGCTCGGGAGTGAAGATTTTCTTCAGAGGGGCCGGGATCTTGACGTACAGGCCGTTGACGACCTGAGACATCTTTTCCGCGCCGGTCAGACCGGACGCCTCAGCCAGTGCAATGAGTTCGCTCACCGCACCGAGGACGTTGCCTCTGACCTTGAAGAAAAGCATGAAGCCGTAGGTGATCGCACAGATGGCGACCACAATGATTTCGAGTACGCTGAGAAAATCCATTGCATTTTCCTCCTGACTTGCGGCTCAGGGCCGCTTAATATTGTTCCTGCTTCGGGTGCCGCTGGTCATACTCTGGACACGGAAAAGGCTCCGTGTCGTGGCATTTCTCGCAACACTCTTCGCAGGTGGGACCGTATTTCTGGTTGTAGATGCACGGCTTGACATCTACGATCTCTTTTCCGCAGACCGCGCATCTCAGGGTGCTCACGACGGCAGCTTGAGCTTTTGGCCGGGACGGATCACGGTCGAACTCAAGCCGTTCAGCGTCATGATTTCCTTGTAGCGGTTGCCGTTGCCGAGACGCTTCTGGGCGATACCCCAGAGAGAGTCACCGGCGACCACCGTATAGACCGCCTGCTCTGCGCCAGAGTCGGCGCCGATGTCAGCGGCATTGACCCAGCCGTAGACGGTGCAGCCGCCGCCCTGATTGACGAGGTGGTACGGGTGCTTCGCGCCCTTTGCGATACTCGTCACCTTGGCCTTGCCGGGTTTGCAGGGCACTCCGTTCATTGCCTGACTGCTGACGTAGTGCGTCTTGCCGTTGAACTGGACGATGTCACCGATCTTGTAGTCTGCGCCGCTTGTCTGACCGCCGGCGCTGGGCTTCGTCGGCGTGACGGGCGTGGCCGTTCCAGCGCCGTCGTACTTCGGGCGGCCATAGCCGACGATCTTCGCGCTGTTCAGCGCATAGCTGCGACGCGCACACTGGTTGCTGGTATTGCCCTCGATGGTATAGACCTTCGAGGCATCCACTTTCTCCACAAGGCCGGTGTGGGTGCAGTTGTCAATCGACGTACCGAAGAAAATCTGATCGCCCATCTTCGGATTGGACGTGTGGAACTGCCCTTTCTGCTTGTAATACTTCGCAGACCAAGTGCAGCCAGCGCCGCAGGAACGCTCAGGCTGGCAAAGCAGCCGCAGGGCATTCTCATAACCGAACGCGGTCACAAAGCACCAGTCCACGAACATATCGCACCATTCGTAGCCGTTCTTCTTGCCGTTATACCACTTCGGGTACTTTTCGTCGAAGTCTCTGGCGTACTTTGTCCAGTTCGCACGACCGGGGTTGGCAGTCTTGTTGTCGAGCTGGCTGTTGGTCGCCTTTTCGACATAGCCGAGTTCGCCGATTGCGACGGCGATCACGGCGGAAGCGTAGCATTTGCTCACTCCAGACACTCCTTTCTGGGCCGTGGAGTCGGTGGCATATTTGTCGTAGAACTTCTTGCCAAACCCAGCGCGGCGGGCCTTCGCCGCATCGCTTTGGTCTGCCGGTCGCTCGAAGTTCAGCAGGACGCTATCGGATGCAGCCCGCACGGTCTTCGCCGTTTTCAGTGTCGAGATGACGGCCGTGTAGCCTTGCAGCTCGTTCCAGAGAAAATCGAGCTGCATCTCCAAGTCGCCGATGCTCTTGCCCTTCTTCTTGGCAAAGTCGAGCAGGTTCTTCTTCCGACTCCAATATGTCCACTGCGCCAGACCGTAGCCGGCGCTATCTTTCACGAAGTTCTGGTACGTCCCGTTGTCCACCGCAGCCGTGTAGGCGGCGTCGGTGAAGCTGAGGGACTTCTCGTAGCTGTTTTGCAGGTTGGTGGGAATCAGGCAGCTTTCCGCATACAAGTTCCCCATCAGACCGGCAATCCCGCAATCGGGTAGTCCCTTGGCTTTCAGGTAGTTCCAGATCTTCTCTTCATTTGTGCTTCCAATCAGCGACATTTCATGTCTCCTTTACTGGTCGCGGTTCTTCTGTTCAGCGGTGAACGACGGCTCGAAGTCCTGCGCGGGCTGCTGTGCCTCACGCTCCATTCTCTGCCGGTCTTCCTCCGCCCATTTCCGATCCTGCTGTTTATCCTTGGTGGTCTTGATCCAGCCCATAACGCCGCACTCGCCGCCGAGCAGGGCAAAGACGCACTGGCAGAGCGTGTCAGGGATGCCGCCGGTCGTTTCATACAGCGTGAGCATACGGTGCGTGAACCAGACAAGCGATACGCCGATGATGACCAGAATCAAGTCCATCGTTTTGATGCCCTTCTTCGCGTTCATCTGCGGTTCAACGCGGCGCCGTGCCGTGCGGTTGCGGATACGCGACACGATGTTGCTCACCAACCACGAAATGACGATGCCAAGCAGGAAGCCGGCAGCGCAGAACAGAACTATATTCAGGACGCTCATACGCCCGCCTCCTTACTTTTTCAGCGGCAGAGCATCGACGCCCTCAACGATAATGTCGGCATCTCCGTTTCCGCCGAGTCCCTTGTGGTAGCAGTCGTGCATGGCATGGAAGCGGCGTCTGTCGTCGTAGGAAATCTCCCCCTTGGCGATGTATCCCTGCCCGAGATAGAGCACCCTGTCGAGCAGGATCTGCTTTAGTGCCTCAGACTGAGCGGCATCGCTGCTGCGGAGACGTTTGATGTCCTCCTGCAGACCAGTGATCGTCTTTGTCAGTTCAGCGGTCTTATCCGCTTTCTCCTCCTCGCGGTCTTCCTTCGCCGCCTGTCGGCCAGCTTTGAACTTCCACCGTTCATTGATGCCGTTGATAACGGCCGCTCCTGCCGCGCCGCCGGCCACAGCCATCAGCACGGCGGTCAAGATTTCTCCGATATTCATACTCTCGTACCTCTCTCAACAGTTTCTTGGTGTGGACTCGCTCTTCGCCGGTGAACCGGGTAACTGCATGGCGAGAGGCATCCAGATTGCGTTCATGTAAAACGGGA
>ERZ773178.2579-NODE-2579-length-16524-cov-4.372214_pt1 | contig 16524 bp, 18 predicted proteins | sample MGYA00580533_ERZ773178 | MGnify/ENA primary metagenome ERZ773178 (study PRJEB29015, sample SAMEA2737859) | human gut metagenome | biome: human gut; feature: human-associated habitat; material: faeces | place: China | collected 2012 ...
CCGACCTGCTGATTACAAATCAGCTGCTCTACCAACTGAGCTATACCAGCAACTCAAACAGCAAGACTGATTATAATGGGTAAAGCTCAAAATGTCAAGCGTTTTTTTCATTTTTTCGAAAAAATTTTCGAACCGCACAAACCGTCTACGGCCGGTAGCCGATGGCGCGGGAAATGACGCTGCCCGCCTCGCAAACCAGACGCGTCGCCAGGAGGAAATCCTCCGAATAGACCTGCCGGAACATGCCGACCACGCCGACAGCGTAGCGCACCTCTCCGGTCGCGTCACGCACCGGCGCGGAAACAGAGCGCAGGCCGACCTTGAACTCCCCGTTCTCCACGGCGTAGCCCTGCTCGCGGATCTTCTGAAGCTCGGGCTGGAGCTGCTCAGGGGTAATGAGCGTATGGGGCGTATAGGCTTTGAACTCGGAAATGGACAGGAGCCTGCGGCACTCCGCCTGCGAGAGGTTAGCCAGAAACAGCTTTCCCTGCGACGTACAGTGCAGCGGCAGCCGCGCGCCGACCTCGGACACCACACGAAGGCTTGCCCGGCTCTCTTCCTCTGCCAGCGTCACAACGGCCGCGCGATCAAAAACGGACAGGAACACGGACTCTCCGAGCTCCGCGCAGATTTTCTGCATATGCGGCCGCGCAATCGCGCCGATATCCCAGGCATTGGACACCGCACAGCCATATTCAAACAGGCGGATCCCGAGCCAGTAGCGGCCGTTCGGCATCTGCTCGATGAGACCAGCCTCGCGCATCGTGGAAAGAAGGCCGTGAATCGTGCTCTTCGGCCAGCCCGTCGCCTGATAAAGCTCGGTGAGCGTGGCGGGCTTGGTGCGCTCTGCGAGCAGGTCCAGAAGACGGATGGCCTTTGCCACAGAATGTATCGTTTTGCTTTCAAGCTCTGCCATAATACCGACTCCTTTTCGTTTGCTTTGTATAGTGTATCATGCTTCCGGTTCGCAGGCAAGCGCTTTCCATTCGCCATCGCCGAAATTTGTTCGTGTACCTGCATATCTGCCTCATGCCTCTGCGCACACCGTGCAAAACGGCAAAACCGGGCTCCCGCTTGCGCGAAAGCCCGGTGGGGGGATTCTTAAAAATCAGAAGATGGCGTACGGGATCTCGACCGGGTAGTCCAGATACTTCTTCATTTCGTCGTCAAGGCGCAGAAGCGACACCGAGCAGCCCGCCATAGCCGAAGAAGATCAGCGACCACCGCTATTGCTTCCACACTTTTCCGTTCATAGTCTACGGCATACGTTTTGTACTCGGATGTTTGAAGTCGAGTCCAATCACAAGGCAATTCAAACAATTATGGGACATGCCGAGATCAGTACGACTCTGGATATTTATACGCATATCACAGAGGATACCCTCAAAAATTCGGTACAAAACATGAGTGCAAAAATCAAACTTTTCGGATAAGAAAAACTGGAATGCACAGGGCATCTGTGCATTCCAGCTTCATATTGTGTCATATTGAATTCCGAAAGTGTGTCAAAAACGTGTCAAATTGGGAATTTAATACATTTTAGCGCCCGCCGGAATGTGAGGATCAACCATCAGCAAATGCAGCTTTTCCTCGCCGTTTTCGTGATGCACGGCAGAGATGAGCATACCCTCAGACGCAATTCCCATCATGGGTCTGGGCGGGAGATTCGTGATGGCAACGCACGTTTTGCCGACCAATTCCTCCGGCTCGTAGTAATCGTGAATGCCGGAAAGGATGACTCTATCCGTGCCGGAACCGTCGTCCAGCGTGAATTTCAGGAGTTTCTTGGACTTTTTGACTGCCTCGCAGGCTTTGACCTTCACGGCGCGGAAGTCGGATTTGCTAAACGTCTCGAAGTCCACAAAGTCCTTAAAGAGCGGCTCGATCTCGACCTTGGAGAAGTCGATGACTTCCTCCTTGGCGGGCGCTGCGGGAGCGGCTTCGCTCTTCGCTGCGTCCTTCTTCGGCATATCGAGCGGCTTCATTGTGGGGAAGAGGATGACATCGCGGATGGTGTCTGCGCCGGTAAAGAGCATGACCGCGCGGTCGATGCCCATGCCCATGCCGCCCGTGGGGGGCATGCCGTACTCTAACGCTGTGAGGAAATCCTCGTCGAGCATTTCGGTCTCATCGTCGCCGCGCTCGCGCTGCTCGACCTGCTTCATGAACCGCTCGCGCTGGTCGATCGGGTCGTTGAGCTCGGAGTAGGCGTTGCCCATCTCTGCGCGGCAGATGAAGAACTCAAAGCGCTCGGTGAGTCTCGGGTCGATTGGGCTGCGCTTGGTAAGCGGCGAGACCTCGACCGGGTACATCGTGATGAACGTCGGCTGCACCAGCTGCTCTTCGACCTTCTGATCGAAGCAGGCATAGAGCGCGTTGCCCCACGTCTTTTCGGCAGCCTCCGCCAGCTCCACGCCGACTGCCTTTGCCGCCGCAACAGCCTCCGCATCGTCGGAGATGGCGCCAAAGTCAATGCCGACGTACTTCTTAACAGCTTCGATCATTGTCAGCCGCGGCCAGCCGGGCGTCAGGTCGACCTTTTCGCCCATCCACTCGAGCTCATACGTACCGAGGTATTTCTGGGCAAACGTCGTGTAAACGCCCTCGGCGATGTCCATCATGTCGTGGAAATCGGCGTAGGCCTGATAGAGCTCGACGGTCGTAAACTCGGGGTTGTGTTTCGGGTCCATGCCCTCATTACGGAAAATGCGGCCAACCTCGTAGACTCTGTCCATGCCGCCGACGATCAGGCGCTTCAAGGGGAGCTCCGTTGCGATACGCATGTACATATCAATATCGAGCGTATTGTGGTGCGTGATGAAGGGTCTTGCCGCTGCACCGCCCGCAATGGTGTTGAGAACTGGGGTCTCGACCTCGATATAGCCCATGTTGTCGAGATAATCGCGCAGGTGCTTGATAAACTGCGAGCGGATGATGAAGTTCCGCTTGACCTCGGGGTTCACAATGAGGTCCACATAGCGCTGACGGTAGCGGGTCTCCTTATCCGTGAGGCCATGGAACTTCTCGGGAAGCGGGAGAAGGGACTTCGAAAGGAGCGTAATTTTCTTCGCGCGCACGGACATTTCGCCGCGCTGCGTCCGGAACACCTCGCCGTCAATCCCGACGATATCACCGATGTCGTACTTCTTGAAGCGGTTATACTCCTCCTCATCCATCTCGTCCTTGCGGGCGTAGAGCTGGATGCGGCCCTCCTTGTCCTGCAGATCGCAGAAGGAGACCTTGCCCATGCCGCGCTTGGACATGAGCCGTCCGGCGATGGAAACAGGCTTGCCCTCCATCTCGTCAAAATGCGCTTTGATTTCCGCGCTGTTGGTGGTCTGGACAAATTTCGTGATCTCAAACGGGTTTCGCCCCTCGGCCTGCAAGCTTGCCAGCTTCTCCCGGCGCACCTTGATCTGGTCGCCGACGGAAGGCTCCTGCGCGGCAGGCTGGTTCTGGTTCTTCTTTTCCTGCTCCATCGTTTTCCCTCAATTCTATCGTAAATTCTTGTTCTTTTCTTATCGTTCCACGCTCAAAATCTTATAGCGCAGCGTGCCGATCGGGGCCTCGACCTCGACGATCTCGCCGACCGTATGGCCGAGCAGCGCCTTGCCAAACGGAGAGTCATCCGAGATGCGGCACTCCATGGGGTTTGCCTCCTGCGAGCCGACAATGGCGTAGATTTCTTCCTCTTCGGTCTCCATGTCGAGCACCTTGATCGTGCAGCCAAGGCCGATCTTTCCCTCCGCATCCTCGTTCTCGTCGATGATCACAGCGTGCGCAAGAATGTTCTCAACCTCCGCAATGCGGCCATAGAGCTTGGCCTGCTCGTTTTTGGCCTCGTCGTATTCGCTGTTTTCGGACAGATCACCGAACGAACGCGCTTCCTTGATCTGCTCGGCAACCTCTTTTTCGCGGGTCGTCTTGAGATAAAACAGCTCCTGCTCGAGCTCCTTGAGCCGCAGCGTGCTGATTTTGAATTCCTTTGCCATTTTTATATCAACCTCCATGGTAAAAATCCGCTTTTTTCGCGGTTACAAGCCTGAATTGACAGCGAATAGATTATATAATCCGCACTACGCGATGTCAAGAGATTTCGTCCGTCAAAATGCCGATTGCCGCCTGCAATTGCGTATCCTCTTCGTCCGGCAGCTGGCCATAATAGAGCTTGGCGTACGTTTCGTCGTCATACTCGATTTCCTCGTCCGGGGTCACGCCGATATCGGTCAGGCTCCTTCCCTGCGGGGTGTAATATTTGCCGATGGAAATATTGAGATACGAGCCGTCGGAAAGCGGAAAGCCGGTCTGGAAATTGCCCTTGCCGCAGGTCTTCTCGCCCACGACCTTCGCCCAGTCGTATTCCTGAAGCGCCGCAGCGAAAAATTCCGCCGCCGAATAAGAGTCCCGGTTCACGAGCACGACCATCGGAAGCTCGATGCACGCACTATCCGACGTATCGGTCTGCGTTTTGCCCGCGTAGTCCTCGCTCTGGAAGACGGTTCCCTCTGGCAGGAGCTTATCGAGAAGCTTCACCATCTCGTCTTTATATCCGCCGCCGTTGAAGCGCACGTCAAATAAAAGCGCCTTCGCGCCCTGCGCAAGCAGCTTGTCGATGCACGCGCTCGTCTCCTCGAAGCAGCGCGTATCGAAGTTGTTGATCTTCACGCAGCCGATATCATTCTCCAGCATCCGGCAGGTCGCCACGTCGACCTTGATGCTCTCGCGCAGCACATCGCACTCGAACGTCTCGTCTTCGCGTTGGACCTTCAAATGCACGCTCGTCCCCTCTTCGCCCCGGACGATATCTCGCGTGCCGGCCGTGCCAAGGTCAATGGTCTTCTGTCCCTCGGCCTCGAGGACGATATCGCCCACCTGAAGGCCTGCTTTATACGCAGGGCTATCCGCCGTGACCGATTCAATGCGGAGCCCGCCCGCGTCCTCATCAACAATAATCGTAATGCCGATGCCGACGTAGGCGTTGTTCATGGTCTCCTTGTAGGCTTCGTATTCAGAGGCAGTCAGATAATAGCTCCAACGGTCGCCCGTCGCCGTGACCATTGCGCTGGCCGCCGCGTCGGCGAGCGTTTCCTCGTCGTAGTCGTCGATAAAGAACCGGTCCAGATACGCGGAAATTTCGCTCGTCTTATTCGTGACAGGCATGGCCTGAAGCTCCTCGTAAATCTGCGCGGAGGTCACGCGGGACGCCGTCATCCACGTAATCCCCAGAATCGCCGCGAGCGCGAACACGCACAGCACGCCAAACAGAATCTTCTGCGATTTTTTCATAAGCCCTCCCGGTTTGAAGAATATATCCCAGTAAAAATCTGCCCCACAGCCCGGATCCGGGCTGTGGGTGCGGAAAAAGCGAGGTTCTCGTTACGGCATGGACACGTAGTTCATCGGGTTCACGTCCGAGCCGTTGTAGTAGATCGTGAAGTGCAGATGTGGGCCGGTCGACCAGCCGGTCGAGCCGACGTAGCCGATGGTCTGACCCTGCGTCACATAGTCGCCCACGGAGACGATGTAGTTCGTCATGTGGCCGTACAGACTCGAATAGCCGTTGGCATGGTTGATCGTGACCATGTTGCCGTAGGCCTCATTGTAGCAGGCGGAGGTCACGGTGCCGGACTGCGTGGCGTAAATTGCCGTGCCGGAGCCTGCCGCGAAGTCCACGCCATTGTGCCACTTATACTTGCCGCTCAGCGGGTGGATGCGGTAGCCATACGCGTCGGTGATCGAAACCGCGTAGGGAAGCGGATACAGGAAGCCTCCTGTCGAAGATGCTGCGGAGCCGGAGTTTCCGCTGTTCGACGGAACCTTATTGTTGTTCTGTCGGTTCAGCTCTGCCTGCCGCGCCGCCTCTTCCTTGGAAAGGGCGTTAAAGTAGTCCGTCTCGGTCTTCTTGATCTGCGCGGACATCTCGTCCTCGAGTTTTTCGTAGTTCTGATACTCTTCCGACATGGAGTCGTATTCTGCGGCCATCTGCAAAATCAGCTGGTCAGACTCGGCTCTCTGCTTCTCCATCTCTGTCTGCTGCTCAGCAAGATCGTTCTTTGCCTGCTCGAGATCATCCATCTGGGTCTCGAGCTCTGCGCGCTCAGTCGCGATCTGCGCGGCAACGTCTGCCATCTTTTCGAGCATCAGCTTGTCGGACTCGGCGATCTCATTGATCATATTGACCTTGTCGAGAAGATCGGAGAAGCTGCTGGCACCAAAAAGGATCGACCAGTAGGAAATTTTGCCCGTCTCCTCCATCGAGCGCAGGCGGGTCTTGTACTGCTCGTTGAGCCGCGCCTCCTCGGCCTCGGTTTGCTCGAGCTCGTCCTGCTTCTGCGCGATAAGAAGGCTGTACTGCTGGATCTGTTCGTTGAGGTTTTCGATCGACTGGCGGGACATCTCCATCTGCTGGTCGATATCCGCCTTCTTTTCTACGAGCGTCTGCGTCTTGGCCTGATTGTCCTTGATGGACGACTGGAGCGCATCGCTCTGCTTTTTGAGCTCGGCCTGCTCTTCGCGCAGCGCAATAAGCTCCTTTTCAATTTCCTTTGAGCTCGCCGCACCAACCGTCATGATAAGTGCGCCCGATACCAGCGAGCCAAGGATCAGGACCGCCAGCACAAGGCAGATGACCTTTCGTGCCGTGTTCCGTTTTCCAGAATTCATATCGTTCCTCCAAATTACCCATTACACCCGCAGGAACTTGCGGATGGAAAGCATACTGCCGAACACGCCGACGATAAAGCCCGTGATGGCATAGGCGATCGCGACGATCTCGATGCACTCGGCAAAGGGCACAACCGTAATGAGCTGCAGGGTGTCGATCTGCGCGATCTTGGACGCGAGGAAGTCATAGAGCCCCCACTCGAGAAAGAACGCGACAAGCGAACTGATAAAGCCCAGGATCAGACCCTCGACCACGAACGGCAGCCGGATAAAGCTGTTCGTCGCGCCGACCATCTTCATGATCGCAATTTCCTGACTGCGCGAGTACATGGCGAGCTTGATGGTGTTCGAGATGATGAACATCGACACGACGAAGAGCACCACGATGATGACCATCGCCGCAATGTTCAGGACCTTCTGCACCGTCTGGAAGCCGTTTGCGATCTCATCGTGCGCCACGACCTCCGACACGCCGTCGATCTGCTCGAGCATCTGCTTGGTCTGCGTGATGAGGCTGTTGTCTTCCAATGTCACGACGAACCGGTCGCGCAGGGTGTCTGCCTCGATGCCCGCGAAGAGCTCGGCGTCATTCTGCGTGGCGACGAACTCGTCGAGCGCCTGCTGGCGGGAGACGAACTTCGCCTCATGAACATTTGAAATGAGATTGATCTGCGAGCCGACGGATTTTGCCTTGGCCTCGGAGTAATTCTCGTCGATGTAGACCAGAATTTCGTTTTCCTGCTCGAGGTCGAGAATCATCACATGCAGGTTATAGAGGATCAGGCTGAACGTACCCATGATGATCAGGCACGCCACCGTCACGCAGATGGCCGCGAAGGACATGAAGCCGTGCAGAAACACGCCCTTGAATCCCTCTCGCAGCAGATAACCAATATTATTCTTCTTCATTGAGATAATACCCATCCATTCCGTCGCTGATGATTTTTCCCTCGTTGATGGCGACAACGCGCTTGGTGAAGCGGTTGACAAGCTCCTTTTCGTGGGTAACCACCATGACTGTCGTGCCGAGGGCGTTGATCTGCTCCAAAAGCATCATAATCTCCAGCGACCGCGCGGGGTCGAGGTTTCCCGTCGGCTCGTCGGCGATGATCATGCTGGGATTGTTGACCAGCGCCCGCGCGATGGCGACTCTCTGCTGCTCGCCGCCGGAAAGCTCATTGGGAAGCCGCCGGCCCTTATTCTCCAGACCGACCAGCTCCAGCACATACGGCACGCGCTTTTTGATCTCGCGCTCGGGCGCGCCGATGACGCGCATGGCAAAGGCCACGTTGTCATAGACGGACTTGTTTTCGATCAGCCGGAAATCCTGAAAGATGACGCCAAGCGTTCTTCTCAGATACGGGATGGCGCGGTTTCTGATTTTCTCGAGCGCGAAGCCGTTGACGTTGACGCTTCCCTCGGTCGGCTGAAGCTCGGCGGTGAGGATCTTGATAATCGTGGACTTTCCGGAGCCCGAGGGGCCGACCAGAAAGACGAACTCCCCGTCTTCAATTTTCAAAGACACGCCGTTCAGGGCTCTTGTGCCCGTGTCGTATGTCTTTACCACATTTGTTAACTCGATCATATTCTTCTCCAGACGTAAGGCTTCCGGGCGCGCGCATCAGATGATGCGGTTTTCCCGCGAAACCAGATACTTCTTGACCATCAGCGCGACCTTGAAGATGATCGCGTCGTCAAATTCGCGCAGATCGAGCCCGGTGAGCTTCTTGATCTTCTCGAGACGGTAGACCAGCGTGTTTCTGTGAACGAACAGCTTTCTGGACGTTTCGGAGACGTTGAGGTTATTCTCGAAGAACTTGTTGATCGTAAAGAGCGTCTCCTGATCAAGCGTGTCGATGGAGTTCTTCTTGAAGACCTCAGACAGGAAAATCTCACACAGGGTCGTCGGCAGCTGGTAGATCAGCCGGCCGATGCCAAGGTTCTCATAATTGATGATGGTTTTTTCGGTGTCGAAGACCTTGCCGACCTCGATGGCGACCTGTGCCTCTTTAAACGAGTCCGCAAGCTCTCTCAAGTGGCTCGCCACGGTGCCGATGCCGATGACGGTTTTGATGAAAAGCTCGGAGTGGAGCGTCTGCTCAATCGTTTGTGCGATCTTGATGAGCTCTTCGCGCTCGGTGTTCGGCTGGATCTGCTTGACGACCGCAATGTCCGTCTCATTGATGGACAGTACGAAGTCCTGCTGTCGGTCGGGGAACATGCCTGCCACCACGTCCACGGACGCAACGTCGGCTCTTCCGACCTGCCGGATGAGGAACACCGCGCGCGGCACGTCTGTTACGAAATGCAGCTCCTTGGCGCGGATGTACACATCACCGGGCAGAATATTGTCGGTGATGATGTTTTTGACAAACGTTCCCTTGTCGTGCTTCTCTTCATAATAAGTCTTCGCGCCGTTGAGCGCCACGTAGGCCATGACGCACAGGCTTCTTGCGATCTCGTCGTCGCCCTCGGCGAAGACGGCATAGTCGAAATACGCGCTCCAGCTGACCAGCGGCTTGAAGGTCTTCTTGTCGACCACGACAATGGAATCCGGCGCGCTGTTGAGCCGGATGACCGCCTCCGGCCATTTTTCGCCGATCAGGGACGTATCACTACAGGAAATGACGTTGCTGTCGGCGTCGATCACGCCGATCATACGGTCGGTAGCTTCCTTCATCTGTACGATGACACTCTGAAAAATGCGACTGGACATGGTGAGCCCCTCCTAATTGATTACCTTTTACACAAACAACCATTGACATAATACTACGGATTTAGCATTTGCGCAAGAGGGTCTTGACATTTTATTTCAAAATGGCCGCTCTTTTTTGTATCTTTTTCATAGTTTTTCGTCATTCCCGCCAAAGGGCTGGGAATTTCTTACGCAATTCGCAAGCAGCTTTTTTTCGTCAAAATCACAAGGACTTGTGATGCGCCGCTCCGTTTCCCCCATATCCAGTTCCAGGACGGCCCCGGGCGTGAGCCCTCCCAGCCAGAGCCCGCCTTCGGCCACGCGCTTGAGATAAAAAAGCGGAAGCCCCCGCGCGGCCATCATCCGGCGCACCTGATGGAACTTTCCCTCCTGCACGCGCACGGCGCTTCGTCCCGCGCCAAGAGGAATGAGCACAGCCGGAAGACACGAAAGCCCATCCGCGAGCTGTAGTCCGTCTTCGAACGCCCGCACATCTTCTTCCGCCGCCTGCCCCTCGTGCTCGCAGTAATAGGTTTTCCAGACACCGTGTTTGGGGCTGATGATGCGGTGCGCCAATTGGCCGTCGTTCGTCAGAAGTAAAAGTCCCTCCGTGTCCTTGTCGAGCCGCCCGACCGGCATGACGCCGAATTTCCGGTAGCGCTCCGGAATGAGCTCCATGACGGTTTTCTGCCGGGGATCGTCCGCCGCCGTCAAAAAGCCTGCGGGCTTGTTGAGAAGAATCAGCGCCGGGCGCAGAAGCTCGACCGCTTCACCGTCCAACGTAATTTTCGCCGCCTGCTCGTCAAATTTTGCACTCTCATCGCAGCAAACCGCGCCGTCGACCCGCACACGTCCCGCCCGGATGGCGGCGCGCAGGTCCTTTCTCGAGCCCGCTCCGGCGCTCGATAGAATTTTATCCAGTCTCTGCATGTTTGTCCCCTTCTCCCGGAATATTTTTGTCCATGCGGCAATAGGTTGTACCAGACTGATCTTGAAAAACTGGAGGGAACCGTATGGTAATCATGACCGCCAAAGTCTCCAAACGAAAGATACTTCTCATCGGGCTGCTGATCATCCTCGCCGTCGTGGTGCTCATCACATGTCTGAAAAAATCGTCAGGCTCCGATACCCCGCCGGATACCGCCGAGGAAATCACGGAGGTTGCCACCAACGAAGCGCGCGTCGCATTTTTAGAGCAATTCGGCTGGGAGGTGCAGCAAGAGCCCGTCCAAACCCAGCAGGTGCGCGTGCCCGAAGACCCGTCGGAGGTATTCCTTCGCTACAACGATCTGCAGCAGTCGCAGGGGTACGATCTTCTTTCCTACAGCGGCAAGACTCTCACACGCTACGTCTACCAGATCACAAACTACCCCGGCAGCGACGGCGTGTATTTTGCGACGCTTCTTATCTACAACGACAGCGTCGTCGGCGGAGACGTGGCCTCCAGCCGCCAGAACGGCGTGATGCACGGCTTTTCCATGCCCGCCGCCCAGCCCTCGTCCGGTGCGTTTCTCCCCGAAAGCCCCGAAAGCGAAGAAATTTCTGAAAATCTATCTTAACAGAAAAAATACCTCTTTACAACTGGCCATATTAGAAGTATAATACGTCCAAAGAAATTTAACATGGCAGCGCAATGCTGCCACCATATGTCTTCAGGGCAGGGTGCAATTCCCGACCGGCGGTAAAGTCCGCGCGCGAAAGCTGAACCGGTGTGATTCCGGTACCGACAGTATAGTCTGGATGAAAGAAGATAGCCGCAGGCCGATTCTGGATTTGCATGCATCCAGTTTCTGCCTGCCTATTGAGCGCCCGGAGAAGCTTCTTCGGACGCATATTTTTTATTGTCAGGTGATACATATGAAAACGTCAACCCTTCAGCTGCTTCAGGAAAATCTCTCGTTTCTCGGCGTCAGTCTCGCCCTTGTCGCGGTGATTCTGCTTGTGGCGCTCGGCTCCGAGTACCTCGTCATGAAAAAGCGCCACCGCCTCAAAAAAACGCGCGCCATCACATTCATCGCCATGTTCTCGGCCATTGCGGCGGTCCTGCACATCGTAGATATCCCGCTCTTCTTCGCGCCGTCTTTTTACAAGCTCGACTTCAGCGAGCTTCCCGTCATGATCTGCGCGTTCTACATGGGCCCCGTCGCAGGCGTCACGTGCGAGTTCGTGAAAATCGTGCTCAAGCTTCTCATCAAGGGCACGTCGACGGCGTTTGTGGGCGATCTTGCAAACTTCCTGGTTGGCTGCTCGTTCGTCCTGCCCGCCGCCATCTGCTATCAGGCGACGCTTTCCAAAAAGGGCGCAATTCTCTCGCTCGCGCTCGGCACGGCGGTCATGAGCGTCTTTGGCAGCATGTTTAACGCCTGGTATCTCATTCCGAAGTTCTCCGAGCTTTTCGGGATGCCGATGGACGCGATCATCTCCATGGGCACCGCCGTCAACTCCGCCATCACGAACCTTCCGACGCTCGTTCTCTTCGCCGTCGTCCCGTTCAATATTTTAAAGGGCGTGCTCGTCTCGATCCTCACGATACTTCTTTATAAGCGCGTGGAGAAGGTCTTCTTCCGCCGCAAAAAGTCCGCCTGAGATGCTTGCAGGGCGTATGGTTTTTTGCGGTTCCGGACAGGCTATTTTTGGTTTGCATTTTCCTCCTTCTTCGGATATAATTTAAAAACCGATAATGCACTCAGCCTTGAAAGGAACTGCCCATGAAAAAGCCGTCCAAGCCCCTGCACGCACGCGGCGAGCTCAGGTCCGCCATCCGGCGTCAGCCCGTCGTGTTTGCCGTCTATCTCGTTCTGCGGCTCATCGTTCTTGCGTCGCTCGTGTCGGCCATCCTCCGGCAGGAATATGAAAGCGCGTTTGTGTGCGTGCTGGTGCTGTTTTTGTTCATGCTTCCGTTTTTCATCCAGAAAAACTTCGGCATCTGCCTTCCGAGCACGCTCGAAATCATCATCCTGCTTTTCATCTTCGCAGCGGAAATCTTAGGCGAGCTCCAGAGCTACTTCATTCAGTACCCCTACTGGGACACGATGCTTCACACAACGAACGGCTTTTTGTGCGCGGCGGTCGGCTTTTCGCTGATCGACATTCTGAACCGCGACGCGAAGATCAAGTTTACGCTCTCGCCCGTGTATGTGGCGCTGGCCGCGTTCTGCTTTTCGATGACGATCGGCGTTCTGTGGGAATTTTTTGAGTTCGGGATGGATAGGCTTTTCCACACGGACATGCAGAAGGACACGATCGTCCACACCATTTCGTCCGTGATGCTGGACCCCACGAACAGCAACATTCCCATCACCATTGACGGCATTACCTCCGTCGCGGTCAACGGCCGGGACCTCGGCTTTACCGGGTACCTCGACATTGGCCTGTACGATACGATGGAGGACCTGTTTGTCAACTTCATCGGCGCGACCGTGTTCAGCGTGATCGGTTACTTCTATCTCAAGCACCGGGGCGAGGGCAAATTTGCAAAGGCCTTCATCCCGACCATTGAAGAAACGGACAAGGAGCCTGATTCTGACCATGTCAAAGAGCCCTCGCAGGAAGCTGAAAATCGGGACAATTGATGATTTTCACCATTTCTGGTACCTTCTCATCTGGATTGTCTATCTGTCTTTGTTCTATCTCGCGGAGCATCTCGTGACCAAAAACTACTGGGTGTCGTATCTGCCCATCGACGATCAGATCCCGTTCTGCCGGTTTTTCATCGTTCCGTACTGCCTGTGGCACCCGCTGTTAGTTTTAATGACGGCGTATCTGATCTTCACCGACCCGCCCGCCTTCAAGCGCTTCATGCTCTACATCGGCTTCGGCTTCGGCGGCTCGATCATCTTCTGCATGCTCTTCCCGAACGGGCAGGACCTTCGCCCGACGGATTTCCAGCAGAACGACTGTTTCATCTGGCTGGTGAAGAGAATCTACGCCGCCGACACGAACACGAACGTCATTCCCAGCATGCACGTCATCGGCTCCGCGGCCTTGGCCCTTGCGTGCTTCGACGCGCCGCGGCTGCGGGCCAAAAAACTTCACCTTGTGATGCTGCCGCTCAGCCTTCTGATCAGCATGTCCACGGTCTTTGTCAAGCAGCACTCGATGCTCGACGTTCTTGTCGCGATTCCCGTGAGCGCGCTTTTGTGCGTCCTCATCTACAAGCCATTCCCGCGCAATCGCTTGCAGCAATCCGCATAACCCCGCGCCCGTTCGTCAAAGCATGGCGAATGGGCGCTGTTTTTGTTGTGTTTTCAGGAAAGTCATGATATACTATGCTTACTTTTAAAACATTGGAGGCGCTTTTATGTCCGACTTTTCCCGATTCCGCACGGCGGTCGGCGGGTTCTCCCGCACTGACGTTGTCAATTACATCGAAGAAACCTCTGCCGCGCATCAAAAAGCGCTCCGAAAGCTGGAGGATGAGAAGCAGGCTTTCGCAGACGAAAACGACCATCTGCTGGCCGAAAACACCCGCCTGCAGGCAGAGCTCTCCGATCTGCGCGCAGAGCACGAGAAGCTGAAAGAGGAAGACAGCGCGCTCTCGGCGCAGGTCGTCTCCCTTTCCGATGAAGCAAGCGAGCTCGCCGCGCAGCTGGAGACGGCAAAGCAGGAACTCGAGCAACTGAAATCCGAGCAGGCCTCTTTGGATTCCTCCGAAACGGCATGCGAAGAGGACGCCGCCGACGAAGATACCGCACAGCCGGAAGCAGCCGCGCCGGTCGATCTCAGCCAGCAGGAGCTTGCCGCCTATCGCCGCGCCGAACAGGCCGAGCGCAACGCCATGGTGCGGGCAAGAAAGCTTCGTGAGCAGCTGAGTCTTCTTTGCGAGCAGTCCAAAGACCGCTACACCGACGCGGGCGAGGAAATTTCCGCGCTCACCGCCGACCTGTCCTCCGGCCTTTCCCGTCTGCAGGAGACGCTTGCCGACATTCAGGCCATCTTTGACGACGCGGAAAGCGCGTTCGACGAGCTCCAGCTCCCGGACGATGATGAAATCTGACTTGCATCACAAACACTTTCAGCCGTCACGCTTCTGTGTGGCGGCTGTGTTATGAGGGATCAACTTTGGAAAAACGGACGCTGCTGAAAAAGTTCTTTGGTCACAGTGCCTTCCGCGGCGGGCAGGAGGCGCTCATCGACGCGATTTTGTCCGGCCGGGACGTTCTGGGTGTCATGCCGACGGGCGGCGGAAAATCGATCTGCTATCAGATCCCCGCGCTCATGCTGCCGGGGCTCACGATCGTCGTCTCCCCGCTCATCTCGCTCATGAAGGATCAGGTCGCGGCGCTCACGGAGGCGGGCGTTCCGGCGGCCTTTCTCAATAGCTCCCTGTCCCTCGAGCAGCTGCGGGAGACTTACGCCAAAACCGCACGCGAGCAGTATAAGCTTTTGTATGTCGCGCCGGAGCGGCTCGAAAACGAGAGCTTTCTGTCTCTTATTTCGCACGTTCCCGTGTCGCTTCTCGCCGTCGACGAGGCGCACTGCATCTCGCAGTGGGGGCAGGATTTCAGGCCGAGCTATCTGAAAATTGCCGACTTTATCGCGCAGCTCCCCACACGTCCCGTCGTCGCCGCCTTCACGGCCACCGCGACAAAGCAGGTGCGTGCGGATATCATCTCGCAGCTGGGGCTCCGGAACCCGCTTCTCAACATCACGGGCTTCGACCGTCCGAACCTCTATTTTGCCGTCCAGCACCCGACGAGCAAGCTGGCCGCCGTCTGGCAGCTCGTGCGCGAACGAAGCGAAAAATCCGGCATTGTTTACTGCAATACAAGAGCCTCCGTCGAGCGCGTGTGCGAATTTTTAAATGACAAGGGCATTGCCGCCACGCGCTACCACGCGGGGCTCTCCGAGGAAGAGCGCCACGCCAATCAGGACGATTTCCGATTCGACCGCAAGACCGTCATGGTCGCAACGAACGCGTTCGGCATGGGCATTGACAAGTCGAACGTCAGCTTCGTCATCCACTACAACATGCCAAAATCGCTGGAAAGCTACTATCAGGAGGCCGGGCGCGCGGGCCGTGACGGAAGCTACGGCGAGTGCATTTTGCTCTACGCCCCCGGCGATGTGCAGACGGCGCGCTTTCTCATCCAGAACGGCGGCAACGAAGATTTAAGCCCCGACGTGCAGGAGCATGTGCGTGAGGGCGAGCTTCAGCGCCTGCGCCAGATGACAGGCTACTGCAAAACGACCAACTGCCTGCGCGGCTACATCCTCTCCTACTTTGGTCAGAGCCACCCAGAAAGCTGCGGCTGCTGCGGCAACTGCAAAACAGAGCGGCGGCTTCAGGATGTGACCGTTCCGGCGCAGATGGTGCTGTCCTGCGTGTACAGGATCTATGAAAAGCTCGGCTACTTTGTGGGAAAAACGATGGTTTTGCGCGTGCTGCGCGGCAGTCGGGACAAACGCGTGCTCGATCTTGGGCTCGACCAGATTTCGACGTATAATCTCATGCACGAAAAGCGGCAGGAGCTGAATGCGCTGTGCGATTTTCTGGAGGCAGACGGCTATCTTCGCGTCAATCCCGAGCACAGCACGCTGGAGCCCGAAGAAAGGGCGCGCGACGTTCTGTTTCGCGGGAAGCAGCTTCTCATGCCGGTATTGGCCTCGCCGGAGCCCGCGCCGAAGGCTTCTCAGAAGGGCGCAAAAAAACAGACCGCTCCCCTGCCCTCCGGCGCGGACGATCTGTTCGGTGTGCTGCGCGAGACGCGCATGAAAATTGCGCAGCGGGAAAACGTGCCCGCCTACATTGTCTGCTCGAACTCAACACTTCTCGACATGGCGGAAAAAGCGCCCGAGACCATGGATGCGCTTCTTGCCGTCTCCGGCATCGGCGAGGTCAAGGCCTGCCGCTACGGCGAGGACTTTTTGAGCGCCATCCGCAATTATCAACGTGGGAAATAACAACGCCCCTACGGATTCTGCGTCCATTCGTGGATGCACGTTATGAAATTTCGAAAATCCTTCAAATCATGCGTAGGGGGCGATGCCTACATCGCCCCATTGGGAAGTTACGAATTCGCCAAAGATTTTCGCGTTTTGGAAATACATTTTGCCGGGCGGAAGCCGCGTCTGCCCCTACGAAACCTACAAGAAAAGCGGGCTCCCGGATCTGATATGCTCCCTCTATGAGAGACAGTGAAATAAAACACTGTTTCCATAGGGGG
>ERZ773178.2609-NODE-2609-length-16388-cov-7.448050_pt1 | contig 16388 bp, 14 predicted proteins | sample MGYA00580533_ERZ773178 | MGnify/ENA primary metagenome ERZ773178 (study PRJEB29015, sample SAMEA2737859) | human gut metagenome | biome: human gut; feature: human-associated habitat; material: faeces | place: China | collected 2012 ...
GCGGGTGGTTTTTTGTTTCGCGCCTGCCAGGCGCTCAACAGGCTAAAGCCCATAATGGAAAAAGCCGGGCTGTTGCCCGGCTTTCTTCATTTACGCCTGAGGGTCTTGCTCCGGCCTGTTCCCGCCGGAGGGCATGCCTGTCCTGCCCTGCCGCAGCAGCAGTGACAGCACATTGAGCTGGATCTCGAAGGCCTGCCGGGCCCGCTTGCGCTGGCAGTCCAGGGTCAGGCCGGCAACAAAGCTCAGCAAAGCCGCCAGCATGCAGAAGCCGGACACGATCAGGGTCGGGAAGCGGGGTACGAGCCCGCTGGACATGTATTCGCCCAGCACAGGCAGGAACAGCCCCAGAGAAAGCAGGGCCAGCAGACAGGCCACCGACCAGAAGACCAGCAGGGGACGGTAATCCTTGAACAGGACGGCGATGGTCTTCAGGACGCGGAAGCCGTCCCGGAACGTGCTCAGCTTGGAAAAACTCCCTTCCGGCCGGTCGCGGTACTGGATGGGCATGGAAGCGATGCGGAAGTTGTTGGCCAGGGAAAAGATGGTCATCTCCGTCTCGATCTCGAAGCCCTGTGAAAGGATGGGGAAGGATTTGACGAACAGGGGCGACATGGCCCGCATGCCCGTCATGACGTCCTCGATCTGCCGGCCGCGTTTCCAGAACATGTTGATGCAGCGGCGCACCAGCATGTTGCCGCTGTTGTGGAACGGGCGCTTGTTCTCCGTGAAGTAGGTGGAGGACAGCCGGTCGCCGATGACCATGTCCGCACGGCCTTCCAGCACGGGTGCGCACAGGGCCGCAGCCTGCGAAGCCGGATAGGTGTCGTCCCCGTCCACCATCAGATAGCAGTCCGCCTCGATGTCACGGAACATGGTCCGTACCACGTTGCCCTTGCCCTGACGGGGCTCGGGACGCACGATGGCACCGGCCTCACGGGCCAGACGGGCCGTTTCATCGGTGGAATTGTTGTCATAGACGTAGATATCGGCATCCGGCAGGGCCTGACGGTAATCCCTGACCACCTTCCCGATGGTCAGCGCCTCGTTATAGCAGGGGATCAGGACCGCGATCCTGTTGCCTTTCTTCTCAGTCTGCATATCCGCTCCTCGTGACCTGTGCATCGGCGTCCGCCGCTACCGGCGAACGCCGCAGCAACAGCCAGTCTTCATTCTCAAAAAGCAGGGCACCGTAACGCAGCAACAGGGCTTTGTGCTCCACATGGCGCGTCAGCAGCAACGCGGCCTGCTCCGTACGCCAGACCTCCATATAGCCGGTGGCATCGGCCGCCATGCGGTGTTGCATGGCCAGCCAGCGCCGGGCCATATCCGGGTCGGCGGCATAATAGATGACGTTCCCGTCCTTGTGTACGGGCAGCATGGGCATGCGGGCAGCAAAGCGCACGGCCATGCAGTCTCCGTCAGTAAAAACCAGCTCTTCCGGTCCCGCCTGCGCGCGCAGGGCCTGCAGGGCATCCCGCAATCCCAGGGAATGCGCCTTGATCTGCCGGGCCTCTTCCGTATCCAGCCAGCCCAGACCGGTCATGTCCGCCAGGGCATGCCGGGCCGCCACCACCTGTTTGCCCTGCCCCAGCGACAGCAGGACGACAGCCAGCAGGATGACGATGCCACGGCGCAGCAGGGGGGCTACGCCCTGCCAGTACAGGGACAAAAGACAGGTCAGCAGCAGCCAGGAAAGCGGCACCAAAAAGCGCGTGCCCCGCAGGATCTCCTGACTCATGTTCTGCCGCCCCAGATGGCGGGCCAGCCACATCTCCAGGGCGCAGAGCACACAGCCGCCCGCGATGCCCAGCACCATGCCCGGCATGAGCCGCAGCAGGGTGCGCACCGGCCCGGCCAGCTGCTGTCTTTTTTTAAACAGTATGGCGGCTGCTACGGCTGCCGCGGGGAACAGCGGGACGGGGAAGGTATAAGAGCGCAATATGTCCGCAAGGCTCTGCCAGACATCATGCCAGTCCTTGCTGTAACGCAGGGCGCGCACCTCGGCAAAAAGCCCGGCATACTCGACCGGCGGTGCTGGTGTATCCGCAAGAAAAACTTTCAGATATATAACAACGGGAACTGCGAAGCTCAACAGATTCAGCAGGCTCAGGCCCGCGTGGCGCCACAGTCCCCTGTCCCGCCAGAGCAGGAAAAAGGCCATGAAGAACATGGCTCCGCCCATGAGGGCGCTGACCGTATGCACCAGCATGGCACAGCCCGACAGGAACATGACCACAGGCTGCAGCGAAGGGCGTTTGACGGCCGCACAGGCCAGCAGCAGAAGGAAGGGCCAGAGATCGGCATAGAAGATGCGCGGCACCGGATCCGAGCGCATGCTGCCCCAGAAGGTGCCGAACGACCAGTGCACGGCAATGCTCATCAGGATCGAGAGCAGGACCGCCAGAGAGGGGCTGCGGAACAGGCAGCGCCCCAGGATGTAATAGGCAAGGAAGTGCAAAAAGACGCCCAGCGCGCCCACACGCAGCATGTCCGTGGCCGCATTGTCCCCGTCGGGGAGCAGACCCGCCAGGGCCGTCAGCAGGTTGGGCACGCCCGGATCCTGCGGGAAAAAAGACGCCACCGGGTCACGGGCAAAGGCCGCGGGGCATTCCCCGGCTTCCATGATCTGCGCGTAGTTCTGCAGGTCGCTGTCCATGCCGATGCCCTGGGGATTGAGGTCCAGCGTCCCCTGCAGGGCACACCAGCAGAACAGCACGGCCAGCAGGACCAGAAGCAGATCCGCAAGCCGGTGTCTTTTGTGTTCAGTCTCTTTCATAGCGGCAGCCCGTCTCTTGATAGATGCCATCCCGCCGGTCTCAGTCCCGGCGGGATTCCTTTTCCGCAGCCTGCCGGCGGGCGGCCGCCAGCTCCCGGGCACGCCGGATCAGGCGCTGGTCCATGCGCCGCATGATCTGGCGGCTGTGCGTCAGGATGTACACCCCGCCCAGGATGCCCACGGCGCCGAAGGCCTCGCGGAAAGCAAAGTCCTCTCCCAGCAGGGTCACACCCAGAACAACGCCCACCAGCGGCATGATGTTGAGGAAGATGGCCGCCTGCCCTGCCCCCACCACCTTGACCCCCATGTTCCAGAAGATCATGGCGCACACGCCGCCGATCCAGACGATATAGACCATACAGGCCAGGGTCGTGCCGCCCACGCTGTGCACGTCCAGCTGGCCGGTCAGCGCGGCGTAGATGAAGGTGCCCGCCGTCCCGAACAGCCCGGCCCAGGCCGTGGTCGTCAGGGGCGGAAGATGGCGCATGACGCGGAAGCCCGTCAGTGAATAGACGGCCCAGCCCAGCTGGGCGGTGAAGAACAGCAGATCCCCCTTGTTGAAGGAGATATGCAGCAATACGTCCATCTGTCCCTTGCTGACGAGGAACAGCGCCCCGGCCACGGAAAGCAGGATCCCCAGCAGTTCGATGGGCAGCAGGCGTTCGCGCAGGAAGATCAGGGCCACCAGTGCCGTCACGGCCGGAGTGGTGGTGGCGATGAGGGTGGCATTGCTGACCGTGGAGAGCTGCAGACCGGTGAACTGGGCGATATTGTTGAGCGCCACACCGGTGATGCCCATGAGCAGCAGGGCCGGCATCAGGCGCAGCGGCGGCAGGAGCGGCAGCCCCCGCCAGCGCATGAGCGCGAAAAAGGTGATGCTCATGAGCAGATAACGCACTGCGGTCATGGTGGACGGGTTCAGCTCCCGCATGGTGATCTTGACCAGCAGCGGCTGGGCGCCCCACAGGGCGGCCGTCAGGGCCAGCAGGGCAAAATATCGGCTTGTGGCTGTCGTCATGATCTTCTCCAAGGGCCTTCCTGTGCGCGCACCATAGCGCAAAGTAAAAGATTTTTCGAGATATACGCGCGCAGGATCCCCGCCGGTCCCCCCGATCCTGAACCGGCGTTGACGTGATCTGCGGCGGCAGGCAAGCTGTGCTGCGGTGCCTTTAAAAAAAGTATCGCAAATCCCGTACCGCCGCTTTTCTTCCCTGCTGACCGGCAGGGGCACGCAGTCCGGGATCGATGCTGGCCCTGTTCTGCGTCATACGCAGAGATAGGCCGGCACGGGTTCGCTACCTTTTTGAGATGATTGTCTTTTTATTTTTCAAAGGCAAAATAAATTGAAAACAACTTTCAATTCCGTTGACATCAATTTTCAATCATGGCATGTTGGCCTCAACAAAACACATTACCACAGGAGCCACCATGCCGAGATTGGAAAACCTTCCCCAGACCCGGATCTCTTTCCGCCGCAGTGCCAACAACCTGCACATCGCCACCGGCGAGGATCTGGATCTGGAACAGGCCCGTGCCATCCTGAACCTTATGCGCTGCCACAGCAACGACTGCAACAAATTCTTCATCGATGTGCGCCATGTGACCCGCATCCAGCCGGCGGCGGCCGCAGCCCTGCGTGGTGCGCCCCAGCCTTCCATCGCGCCGCAGCGCATCCACTACAAAGGCTCCCGCGGCTTCGAGCTGGCGACGAGCGGCAACAAGGTCCTCATTGTCCCTGAAAAGGCAAAGCATGTTTGCAAGGGCACCTGCCCCAACTGCCGCTGCAAGGACAAAAAGGCCCGCGCCAAGGCGCGGAATACGGCCCGGGCGGCCGTGGCGTCGGGGGGCGCCGCTGTTGCCTGATGGATGTGAACCTCAAACAGTAAGGAAGAAGGTCATGAAAAAAATTCTTACCCTCATGCTGGCTGCCGGCATGCTCCTGGGGGCCGCCAGCGGCGCCAAAGCCATCGATTTCAAAGCCTCCGGCGAATGGCTGGTGGGCTTTGGCCTTGGTGACGGCAGCCTTATCAAGGATGTGGACAACAAGAAGTACCACCACGACGATACCTTCAATGCCGGCCAGCGCGTCCGCCTGCAGCTGGATGCCGTGGCCTCCGAATCCCTGTCCGGTACGGTGTTCTTCGAGATCGGCGACCAGATGTGGGGCAATGCCGAAGAAAGCGGCGCCGCCCTGGGTGCCGACGGCCAGATCGTGAAGGTCAAGAACGCCTACATCGACTGGATGGTGCCCAATACCGACCTCAAGCTCCGCATGGGTCTGCAGGCCGTGGCCATGCCCAACGTGGCCGGCGGTTCCGCCATCATGGACGGTGACGCCGCCGCCGTGGTCGCCAGCTACCAGTTCAACGACAACGTGGGCCTGACCGCCCTCTGGATGCGCCCGCTCAACGACAATTATGCTGGCCGTGTCTATGGCGACAGGGAAGATTACCAGAAGAACTACCTGGACAACATGGACCTCTTCGCGCTCATGCTGCCCCTGAAGTTCGACGGTGTGGAACTGACCCCCTGGGCCATGTACGGCATGCAGGGCAAGAACGCCCGCTTCAATGAAGGCGACGTGGATACCGCCGACGGCGCGCTCGGCGCGACCCTGCCCGGCTTCCATCTTGGCATGAACGGCCTTGCCCTCGGCAAGACCAGCAAGGCCTACGGCTCCATGTTCTGGGCCGGCCTGCCCGTGGCCATCACGGCCTTCGATCCCCTGAACATCGAATTCGACATCAACTACGGCTACGTGGAAGCCATGGGCCGTTACGACGTGCTCAAGCGCGGTGTGGAATCTGTCCTGGGCAGCAGCAAGCGTGAAGGCTGGCTGGTCAAGGCCCTGGTGGAATACAAGATGGACTGGGGCACCCCCGGCATCTTCGGCTGGTATGCCTCCGGTGACGACGGCAACGTCAAGAACGGTTCCGAGCGGCTGCCCTCCATCGCCGGCGCGGGCAACTTCACGTCCTTCATGGGCGACGGCAACCTGGCCTGGGGCACCGGCTACAACTTCTACGACAACAATCTGACCTACGCCGGTACCTGGGGCGTGGGCCTGCAGATCGCGGACGTGAGCTTTGTGGAAGACCTCAAGCACACCTTCCGTGTGGCCTACTGGGGCGGCACCAACAGCCCCTCCATGGTCAAATACATGGGTTCCGCCGTGGCCTGGAACGAGACCACCGCCAAGCAGGACGGTCCCTATCTGACCACCAACGACGGCCTGCTGGAATTCAACCTGGTCAACTCCTGGCAGATCTACGAGAACCTGGAAGCCAATCTCGAGCTCGGCTACATCGTCAACATGATGGACAAGGACACCTGGGACAAGAGCTACGTCAGCGATCGTAACTGGTCCAAGCAGGATGCTTGGAAGGCCCAGCTGATCTTCGCCTACAGCTTCTAGCCCTCCCGGGGCGGGCCATCCGTCCCTCCCCCGCGCGTGCTTCTCCTTCCCGCGCGCACTCCGCCGCCGCTGTTTTTGCAGGAACAGCGGCGGCCTCCTTTTTCCGGCGGCTGCCGGCAGGCTCATCCGGCGCCGTGGGCACCGGATGCAAGATGCTCCTGCCTAGGGCAGACGGGCATACTCCTCTTCGCTGACAGGCTCCAGCCACTGGGAGCGGCAGCCCTCACCGGGGACTTCCACGGCCAGATGCACGAACCAGCTGTCCCTGGCCGCGCCGTGCCAGTGCTTGACCCCGGCGGGGATGTGGACCACGTCGCCCGCGTGCAGTTCGCGTGCGGGCTTGCCCCACTCCTGATACCAGCCGCGCCCGGAGGTGCAGAGCAGTATCTGCCCGCCGCCGCTGGCGGCCTCATGGATATGCCAGTTGTTGCGGCATCCCGGTTCGAAGGTCACGTTACCGATGACGACCCCTTCGGTGGAAAGCATGTTCAGGTAACTGTTGCCGACAAAGTAACGGGCATAGGCCGTGTTGGCACCGCCCTGGGCGAAAGGCCCCCTGTTTTCCTGCATGGTCGTTTCCTTTTGTTGATCGTTATATGTCACGCCCGGCCGGTATCGCCGGACCTTGCGGACAGGCCCCGCACTCTCCTGACCGGGGGATCGTCCGCCGTACCGCCGTCCCCGCCGCCTGTCCTGTCATCAGGGCGTGCGGCTCCCGCTTCCGGGGGACAGCACCTCTGGAGAGACAGGCGGCCTTCCCTCCGGCGCTCTTGCACAGTCGTGCCGTCTGCCCGCGGACGCCACTGGCGGCGTCTTCTCTCCCTGCCGTCTTTTGGTTACACTGGACAGGCAGCCCGAACCGGAGGTCCTCATGGCATCCTCAGCCCTGTCCATCAAAGAAGATATCCTTGCCGCCCTGAAAGACATCCTGATGCGGCACCTCCCCGCCCCGGAGATCCGCCCCAGCCCCATCGACGGTCTGGTACTCGTCCGGCGAGAAGATCCCCCCGCATCTGACCGCTGTTTCGAAAAACCTCTGACAGCCATCATCGTCCAGGGAAGCAAGCGCTCGCTCATCGGCTCGCAGGAATTCGTCTTCCGGCGGGGCCAGTTCCTGGTCTCCGGCATCGACATGCCCAGTTCATCTTCTTTTTTCGATACGGCTCCCGGACAGCCTTTCCTCTCCCTCTTCTTCTATCTGGACAGGCAGATCCTGACGGACCTCATGCTCAGGATGCGGCCTGCGGGCAAAACGCCGCAGGAAGACGGCCCCGGCGTCGCCGTGGCGGATGCCGAACCGGAATTCCTGGAAGCGGTGCTGCGCCTGGCCGAGCTGCTGGACAAGCCGGAGCAGATCGCCATCCGCGCCCCCATGATCCTGCAGGAGCTGCACTATCTGCTGCTGATCGGGCCCCTGGGCCATGTGCTGCGCGGGCTCTATGCCCAGGGATCGCAGAACAGCCAGGTCTTGCAGGCCGTCTCCATCCTGCGCCGGGATCTGGGGGCCCCGGTACGCATGGAGAGCCTGGCACGGCAGGTGGGCATGTCCCTGTCCACGCTCCATCGTCATTTCAAGACCGTCACCGGCCTGAGCCCCCTGCAATACCTCAAACAGCTCAGACTGCACGAGGCCCAGCGCCTGATGCTCATGGAAGACATGCGCGCGGCCTCGGCGGCCCTTTCCGTAGGCTATGAGAGCGTGACCCAGTTCAGCAGGGAGTACAAACGCATGTTCGGCGAACCGCCCCACCGGGACATCCAGCGGAAACGCACGCTTGCGCCTCTGGGCGAAGCCGGGGCGGGCGGCCTTTAGGATACGTCCGCGTCATCCGCCTGCGGGCCGGCCCTGTTCCGCGCCGGTGCGGCCCGTCCTCGTAGGGCCGCGCCTTCCTGACCTCAAGACCATCCCGTCATTCCCGCATGCCCCGGCAACAGGAACACAGCCGGGGCGCGCGGGGACGCTATCCTCCTGCCCGGTGCTCTAGGCCTCCGGCAGCACGCTGTTGACGCAGGCAAGAGCGTTGAGCGTGCGGGGGAAGCCGATGCAGGGCAGCATCTGCAGCAGGGCATCCACCAGCAGCTGCTTGCCGTTGCCCACGGCGGCATTGCCCTGCACATGGGCCTTGACCTGGGCCTCACAGCCGCCCAGCGCGCTGATGATGCAGAAGGTCAGCAGCTCCCGCAGCGGCAGATCAAGCCCCGTGCGCGTATAGATGTCGCCGAAGCAGAACGCGGAAAGATGCCGGACGAGGATCTCCCGCTGTCCTTCAGGGGCCGAAGCGTGCATCTTGCTGATGGCATCCCCGAAAATACCGGTCTGTACGGCAAGGCCTTTTTCAAAGCGGTCTTCTTCGCTCACCGTGCCGCCTTCAGGCAGGGGCAGGGCGATACCGGCGGCCTCCAGGGCGGCATCCGCATGGCGCAGGGCCGCCTCCGTCCGCGGGAAGCCGATATAGGGCGCGCACTGGTACAGGGCCTCACGGATCTCTTCGGGACGCACGCCCTGATGCAGGGCGGCCCGTGTCTCCTCCCCTATCCCCTCCGGCGTCTGGATGGCGGCCAGGGCGACCAGGGTGATGAGGCGGCGCCGACGCGCATCCAGGCAGCCCTGTCCGGCGATCTCGCCGTATTCCAGGCGCTCCCGGATAGCCGCCAGTTCGGGATCCGTCCCGGCCAGTGCCGGGGCCCCCGTCTTGCCCAATTCCTTCCTGTACGCTTCCGCTTTCTGCATCCTGTCCATGGTGTTCCCCACGATATCTTCAACGGTTGTGCCGGATGCCCCGGCATGAGAAAGACGGCCCGCTGCCGCATACCGGGGAACGCAACGCAAAGATGCCTCCTGCTCCCCGCCGATGCAGGCCGGAAGGCTCCGCCCTTTTCCGGCAAATCCCGTCCGGGCAACGGACCTTTGTCCTGTGCTTACCGGGATACGCCGCCCCGGCTGCCGGGTACAGACCTGTTCCTGGCAAATAGTTGCCCAAAACTGTCGCGGGATGGCCCACGAAAAAGGGGACACCTTGCGGTGTCCCCTGCGTATGTTCGCTGAAAGGCTGCGCCACGGCAGCCGGGCGGGATAGGCTAGGCTTCTTCGGTATCGCGCACCACTTCGAGGATGCCGGACTGGCCGCGGATGGCCTCGATGACATCATAGAGCTGGGTGGCGTTGCACACTTCCACGGTCAGGCGCAGTTCCGCCCGGCCGTCCACCAGCGCCCGCGAAGACAGCGCCGTGATGTTGATGCCCTGCAAGGCCAGGAGCTGGGCGATGCCCGCCAGCACGCCGCTGCGGTTCTGGGCCAGGATGAAGATACCGGCCTCGTAGGGCTTTTCCTCCTCGCCGTCCCAATGCACGGAGATGAGGCGCTCCGGCTCCATATTGGCCACATTGGGACAGTCCGCACGGTGGACGGTGACGCCCATGCCGCGGCTGATGTAACCGATGATGGGGTCCCCCGGCACCGGGTTGCAACACTTGGCAAAACGCATGAGCACGCCGTCACAGCCGGAAATGCCCACGCCGTCGCTCTTGCGCTTTGCGGCTTCCTTGCTTTCCTTGATGGTGGGCGTGGCCGGTTCCGCGGCTGCGGCATTATCGGGATGCAGGACGGCATAGAGCTTGTTGAGCACACGGCGCGGCGTGATATGCGCATAGCCCACCGAAGCCACCAGCTCGTCCACGTTCTCGAAGTTCATCTCCTGCGCCACGATGGCCAGCTGGCCGTCCTTCAGGGCGCGCGCCACATTGAGGTTGACCTTGCGGCCTTCCTTTTCCAGCATGTCGCGGCCCAGGGCCAGGGCATGGGCGCGTTCCTCGGTACGCAGGTAGCGCTGGATGCGGCTGCGGGCGCGGGCCGTCTTGACGATCTTGAGCCAGTCGCGATTGGGGTTGCGCGAAGGATCGGTGATGATCTCCACGATGTCGCCGTTCTTGAGCGGCGTGCCCAGCGGCATGAGGCGGCCGTTGATCTTGGCCCCGGCGCAATGATGGCCCACCTTGCTGTGGATGTGGAAGGCGAAGTCCAGCGGCGTGGCGCCTTCGGGCAATTCCTTCACGTCACCGGCAGGGGTATAGACGTAGACCTCGTCCTTGAACAGGTCCAGCTTGAGCGAATGCATGAATTCGCGCGAGTCCGCTTCGTCGCCCTGGCGCTCGAAGATCTCGCGCAGCCAGGAGAACTGTTCCAGGTCTTTGGAGTTGACCCGGCCCTTTTCCTTGTACAGCCAGTGCGCGGCCACACCGTGTTCGGCCTGCCGGTGCATCTCTTCGGTACGGATCTGGATCTCGATGCGCTCGCCCTCGGGCCCGATGACCGTGGTATGCAGGCTCTGGTAGCCGTTGGCCTTGGGCATGGAGATATAGTCCTTGAAGCGCCCGTGCACCGGCTTCCACTGCGAGTGCACCAGACCGAGCACCGCGTAACAGTCGCGGATGTCCTTGACCAGCACGCGGAAGGCCATGATGTCGTGCATCTCGTCCAGGGTCAGGGACTGGGACTGCATCTTTTTGTAGATGCTGTACTTGTGCTTGATGCGCCCGTAGACCTGCCCTTCCAGACCGTTGGAAGCCAGCAGATCCTGGATGAGGGAGACCACCTTTTCGATGATCTGCTTTTCCACCACCTGATGCGCGTCCAGCCAGTGGTCGATCTGGTTGTAGATGTCCGGCCGCAGGTATTTGAAGCTCAGGTCCTCCAGCTGGCGCTTGAGCAAATACAGGCCCAGACGGTTGGCCAGGGGCGCGTAGATGTCCATGGTCTCCTGGGCGATGCGGCGCTGCTTGTGGGGCTTCTGGAAATCAAGGGTGCTCATGTTGTGCAGGCGGTCGGCCAGTTTGACCATCAGCACGCGCATGTCGTGGCTCATGGCCAGGATCATCTTGCGGATGTTCTCGGCCTGCGCCTCTTCCTTGTTCTCGAAGACGATCATGCTGATCTTGGTGACACCGTCCACGATGTCGGCCACGTCTTCGCCGAACTTGTCGTCGATCTCTTCGATGGTGGTGCCGGTGTCTTCCACCGTATCGTGCAGCAGGCCCGCCGCCACCGTGGGCTCGTCAAAGCCCATGTCGGCCAGGGTATAGGCCACGGCCAGCGGATGGGACAGATAGGGCTCGCCCGAAAGGCGCGTCTGCCCCGCGTGAGCTGTGGCGGCGAACACGTAGGCCTTCTGGATCAGCTCCAGATTGGCATCATGGTTGTTGGCCGCCACCTTGTCGAGAATTTCCTGAATACGAATCATAGCGTCCTGCCAGACGGTAAAAAGTTGACGATACCGGTTTTGTCCATGTTCGGCCAACTGTCCCGGCTTGTCAATGACGACGGCCCGGAAGGCAGGGACAGGCGGAGAAAGCTCCCCCGGCCCGGGGAGGGCCGATGCAGGCCTCCCGATTGTCCGCAAAGGAGCCGCGCTGCCGGGCCTCTCTCAGCCCTCCCGCGCTCTCCTTGTTGCCGCCGGGATCTCCGGGGCCTGTGAACAGCAGGAGGCCGCCCCCGAAGGAGCGGCCTCCCGACAAGCACCATGGTCTGTCCGTGCAGACCGGCATCAGTTAGTTGTCGTGATGCCAGCCCAGGAACATCTTGTAGGCCGGGTTGTCGGTCTCATCCACATGCGGGTAGCCCATGCGGTCGACGCGGGTCAGGAATTCCTCGAAGTCCTCGCGACGCTCTTCGGGAACTTCCACCCCCAGCAGCACGCGGCCGAAGTCCGCCCCGTGGTAGCGGTACTGGAACAGGGTGAAGTTGTAGGTCACGCGCATGGCGTCCATGAAATTGAGCAGGGCGCCGGGCCGCTCGGGGAAGAAGAAGCGGATCAGGCGTTCGTTGTGCACCTGGGGCGCGTTGCCGCCCACCATATGGCGCAGGTGCAGCTTGGCCAGTTCGTTGTCCGTAAGGTCGCAGGCACTGAAACCGGCAGCCCGCAGATCTTCCAGCACGGAGGCCACCTCGTCGCTGTTCTTGATGTCGATGCCCACCAGCACATGGGCGTTGACCGGGTCGGCGAAGCGGGTACACAGCTCGGTGATGTTGCGGCTGCTGATGGCCTGCACCAGCTGGCGGAAGCTGCCCGCCTTCTCGGGGATGGTCACGCCCAGCAGGGCTTCGCGGTTGGCACCGAAGCGCGCACGCTCGGCCACATGGCTCAGGCGGTCGAAATTCATGTTGGCGCCGCTGACCACGGCCACCAGGGTGGTGTCGCGCAGGTTGCCCGCGCGGGCATAGGCACGCAGACCGGCCAGGGCCAGCGCACCGGCCGGTTCGGCCACCACGCGGGTATCTTCAAAGATATCCTTGATGGCGCCGCAGATGGCGTCCGTGTCCACGGTGATGATGTCGTCCAGCAGGTCGCGGCAAAGGGCGAAGGTCTCCTCGCCCACCAGCTTCACGGCCACGCCGTCGGCGAACAGGCCCACGTCCTTGAGCTCCACACGATGCCCGGCCATGATGGAACGGCGCATGGCGTCGGAGTCCACGGGTTCCACGCCGATGACGCGAATCTCGGGCCGCAGGTTCTTCACATAGGCGGCCACGCCGGCGGCAAGTCCGCCCCCGCCGATGGGCACGAAAATGGCGTGAATGGGGTCGGGATGCTGACGCAGGATCTCCATGCCGATGGTGCCTTGTCCGGCAATGACATCGGGATCGTCAAAAGGCGGGATGAACACGTAGCCGGTCTCCTTGATGAGATCCAGCGTATGCCGCCAGGCATCGCTGAAAGACTCACCGAACAGCACCACCTGTCCGCCCAGACGGCGCACGGCATCCACCTTGATGGCGGGCGTGGTCACGGGCATGACGATGACGGCTTCGCATCCCAGACGGCGGGCGGCCAGGGCCACCCCCTGGGCATGGTTGCCGGCCGAGGCGGCGATGACGCCGCGGCGCAGCTCTTCGGGAGAAAGACGGGCCATCTTGTTGTAGGCGCCGCGCAGCTTGAAGGAAAACACAGGCTGCAGGTCGTCCCGCTTGAGCAGCACGCGGTTGCCCAGGCGGCGGGAAAGGCTCACGGCCTCATCCAGCGGGGTCTCGACGGCCACGTCGTAGACCCGGCTCAACAACACCTTGTTCAGGTACTCGCTATGATTCGACATGGAAAACATCCCTTGTAAAAACGGTGCGCCTACTCACGCCAGAGGCAGGCGGAATCTTTGGAGCATATACCCATTACACACGCCCCACAAGGGGCCGGGGAGCCGCCTTTCCGCAGGACAACGGCTTTTCCCGGCCACGGATGCCCCTGCGGCCTCCCCTATCCCTGCAACGCGCTCCCGTCCCGCAGACGCTGCGGCCCTTTCCTCTGGCCCGTCACGTCCTCCTGCATATGAGACGGCAGCAGACATGCCCCGGCCCGAGCCGCCCTCTCTCCCACGGGCCGCCACCCGACGGAACCCGCCGCACATGGGCCTTCCTGCCATAAAAAAAGACCGCCATCCCAAGGACGACGGTCTTTTTACCCAAACGGTCTTTTCCTGCCCCGTCAAGAGCAGTCCACCTGCGCCTGCGGTCGCTGTCCCGCCCCAGCAGGAAGCGGTACGGAAGCAGTCTATTTTTTCAGGGCCAGCGAATCCACGATGGCCTGGGCCTGGGCATCATCCACCTTCCCGGCCAGCAGGACGAGCACATGCCGGTCAGCTCCCAGAGCCAGCACGCCCCGCATGGGGATGTTCCCCGCATGGCCCTGCATCTCGTAGACATCATCGGCCCGGGGCCGGACATCCGGCGCACCCAGCATCTTGCGGTACTCCTCCACGATGTCGGCGCGGCTGCGCGTACCGTTGAGGCCCGTCACCAAGCTCACCATGATGCCGGCATCCGGGGAAAGCATGGTCACGGAGCCCTTGTCCTGGGCCTCGATGGTCCAGCCCTCGGGGATGTCCACCGTGAAAAAACTGTCCGCCCCCAGGGGAGAAGCCAGGACGGGCGCGGCCCCCCAGAGGAAACAGCACAGCAAGATAGCGCAATATTTCATTTTATTCATGCTTGCCGCGGGTCTGGGCGCGGCTCTGGAATTTTTCCCTGTCCACCACCACGCGCTCGTGGGTGCCCTCTCCGATGGGGCCTGCTTCGTCATAGGCAGCCACGGCAAAGGTCAGGCCGCGCCCGTTGGCCGAGACCGCCGTCAGCTTCGCCTCAAAGCGCACCTTCATGCCGCAGGGGGTCGGCGCCATGTGGCTGATGTCCACACGGGTGCCCACGCTGGTCATGCCTTCGGGCAGGCAGGGACGCACAGCTTCCATGGCGGCCCGTTCCATGCCCATGATCATCATGGGCGTGGCCAGCACCCGGACCTCGCCGCTGCCCACCTGCGCGGCCAGCAGGCCTTCTTCCACCGTCGTTTCCCACTGCCCTGTCATCCCGGCTTTCGGCATGGTCTCCATGATGTCCCTCCCTGTTGCGGATACGGCTGTCTTCTGTTCCTGAACAGGATCGGCCTTCCTGTCAAGCCGGATGCCCCTGTGCTCCGACAGCCAGTGGTACCAGGCAGCCACATCGCCGCGCAGACGGTCATCGAGGCGGGCCAACGCCGCCTCCCGCAGATCCTGCGGCACACCGCCGTAAAAAGCCTCGGCTATGCTCCCGGCGATGGCGGCCTGCGTGTCGCTGTCACCGCCCAGCCAGACGGCATTGCGTACGGCCTCCTCGAAGGAATGGCTTTCCAGAAAGGCGATGATGGCTTCGGGGACGGACTCCTGACAGCTCTCCTTGTGACGGTACGCGGGCCTGATCTCAGCCAGGCTGCGGGCCAGATCATACCCGTAGCGGGAAGAGACATAGTCACGGATGGCATCCCGCCCGGCACCGTCCCGGGCCAGGAAGATGGCTGCGGCCGTGGCGCAGGCCCCCTTGATGCCTTCGGGATGGTCATGCGTCACGGAGGCGCTCAGGGCCGCATAACGCTCCGTTTCTTCCAGACTGTCACAGGCCCAGCCCACGGGCGAGACACGCATGGCCGAACCGTTGCCGAAACTGTTGTACGGCTCGCGGCTGCCTGTGACGATCCAGCGGAAAAAACGCTGACCGTAGCCCGCCCGGCTGTAGGCACGGCCATATTCGTGCATGGCGCCGATGAAGGCCTCCCGGCAGGCCTGTTCCTGCCCGTAGGCCTGCATCAGCCCCCGGGCCACGGCCACGGTCATCACCGTATCGTCCGTGAAACGGGAACAGGGAGAAAACAAAGGAAAGGCCTCCGCAGCTCCCTGCCACGGATGGAACTCGTAAGGACTACCCACCATGTCACCGATGATGGCTCCCAGCATAGGCTTTTTTCCTCCTAGTACTATTTGCCTATGGCCGAGTACATCGACCGACGGAGAATTCCCCGCGTAGCACAGCCATATTTTCGATGGATCTGTGAGGCAGGGCTCGTTTTTTCCGTACTATCCGGAGTTAACTACATATTATGAATATTCATGGTCATACGCCAAGGAATTCTGCCATAATGTCGTTTGAAAGGAAGGCGAGGTATTGCACAGAGCTATTTGTCACATACCTGTATCTGATACGGCAAGGAAAAGGTCACGATGATCGATATGGATTCGGAGTCGCCCGGCCTTTCCAGCGTTCTCCTTTCCGATGATCGCCGTCCCGGTATGGCCCGTTCGACCGGCCGGTGGAATTTGAAGACGCGGACAGAACAGCCTGGATTCCCCAAGTAGAACAACCTCACTTATATTGGGACTATGCACCTAGAATCGGGGCGTAATCATCTCCCCCCTTCTCTCGGGTGGACATTTCTTCCGCCTTTGACGCGTTTTTCAGACGTACGCCATCCCGCGCCCCGGCGTTAGCCAGCCGTGTCGGCGACGGCCGGAAATGGGCGAAACGTCCAGCAAGTCTCCACGTTCGCCGCGCGAGGCATGTTTTTTTCGACGTCAGGCGGAGGGCTTCTTGATGAAGTCCAGCCCTATACGGCTGTGCCACGCTCCCACCCTGGCCATGAGGCGATGCGCGTATTCCGGCCGCAGTTGCGCGACGATAGTAATTTTCACCCCCTCAAACTTCGGCTCATCCTCTCCCGACTGGGGAGGAAGCATTCTGTAATAGAGGGAAGCATCCTCCTGCAAAAAAAAGTCATGTAGTTGAATGCTCAGGGGATCGACGAGGGCAACCTTTACGGAACCGTCGGCGCTGAACAGTATATATCTAGGGGCTGTCCTAGCTAAGGCTAGTGTTTAGCTTGTTTTACCCAATAAATTAGCTG
>ERZ773178.2610-NODE-2610-length-16387-cov-4.387154_pt1 | contig 16387 bp, 16 predicted proteins | sample MGYA00580533_ERZ773178 | MGnify/ENA primary metagenome ERZ773178 (study PRJEB29015, sample SAMEA2737859) | human gut metagenome | biome: human gut; feature: human-associated habitat; material: faeces | place: China | collected 2012 ...
ACACTGTATTTCAAAGATTCGAAAAAGGGGCATTCTTGCAGCTACGGAAGAATGCTTCCTTGCCGCCATGGCCCTAAATCTTAAGCGGATGGCAAAATGCCATCTTTCTGCCATCTTTCGCTATCTCCCAATTTATTATTCTGCTGGGGCCACGATGGGTTTCAGCAGATTTTTTGCTTTTGTCAACAGGTTCCTTATTGTACATTATCCAGCATAAAGCCCGCAAAAAGAACTATCTGGTAGATTTAGCACGCATTTTCACTTATGACTATGCTATAAATGGCAACACCCCTTTGGGCTGTTCTGTGAAACCATCCCAAAAGGGGTTTGCCGCTATCTACCTGTAGAAACGCGCTTGAAAATACCTGATTTTACATTCTGACATGCCGCAACTTCTGTCCAGTCACTTAAACTTTAATATACAATCCCAGATGATAACCAAGCGACACACTGCCCCAGTTCAATCGACGTTGCATAACTCGTTATGAATGGAACCGCCGGTCTACAGTGGTACTAATCAGCCAGATAGCTCAGAATCAAAGTCCATCCCATCAATATATGAGGAATGCAAAATTCTTTACCAGTTCTCCTTCACTTCAAATTTGCTTATCGTTTTCCTTTAGCACAAAAAGTCTATTGCCCATCAATTATTGATTTAGAACGGAAAGAAAATAGGCGTTGCAATAATAACAGCAATTGCGGCCAGAATATTAAAGCCGATATTGACCTTAGTATAATCTCTGAATCGATAGCCGCCCTGCATGGTCATTGTAATAGGGTTGGCACCAATAGGTGTAGAAAATGGCATGTTAGCTGCCACAATGATGGCCATCACAATAGTCAAAGGATTGAAGCTCAGCGCCTGAGCAATAGCCACTGCAATGGGAATCAAAATCAGAGCGGTACTCATATTCAGCATAACGTTAGTCATTGCAGCAGCCAAAAGTACAAAGATAGTTAAATACAGCCAGGGGCTAGAACTTTCTCCCAAGAGCGAGATGCACTTCTCTGCAACAAATGCGCCAGCGCCACTATTGTCAATTCCCTTTGCAAAACCAACAGCACCAGCAATTGTAGCTAAAGTGTTCCAATCTGTACTTTCCCACATTCTCCTTACACTAATACATTTAAATACACACATTAGCATTGCACCCAATAGACCACATACAGCCATGTTCATGCCGCGAAGAACCAACACAATGCAAATAATCAACACGACCAACGGAATCCACATCTTTACATCCTTTGGATTACCCTCATGAAGTTCAGGTCTGTCACTACCCTGCAACTCACTATCGGGGTCAGGAAAATCAAATGTTTTCAATTGGATCTTGTAGCCGACGAAATAATACCATAGAAGCATCAGAATAACTACAGGAATAGCAGGGCCAAAGAAGTCCCACATGCCAAACGGCTCGATCCCGTAATCAGGTAAAACCGCGTTAATAGAAAGCTGAACTGTTGCACCAATCAGGGTACAGGAACCGCCAGCCACACTTGCAATACCAATGCCCATGTAAAAGTTCTTAGTCTTAAACTTACCATTGGAACTCTTGGCAAGAATGGAGGCAATGCTCATAAAAATAATAACCACACTAGTATTGGACAGGAACATTGAAGCAACTGCTGTGACTGTCAGCAGAATCATTAAAACAGTCTTTTCACTAAAACGCGAGATAAAGAGGATTTTTTTGCTCAAAAAAGCAAGGCAACCAGTTTCTGATAGTGCCGTGCCAACCACAGCAATGCCGAAGCAAAACAACAATGCAGTATTAGAAAAACCCGCTGTCATATCAGCCGGCTTATTAATCCCAAACAAGACCATTGCCAGCGAAGCGCAAATTGCCGTGATAGATGGGCGCATAATCTCCGTTGCAAAGCAAACAATTGTTACCGCTAAAATTACAAGCGCAACATAAATCTGGGTGTTTTCCATATTTCCCCTCGTTTCTAATTCTTTTTATTTTCGTTTGATACACTGATACACATAATCCAAAAAGACAACTCGCGTTCTACTTCATTCTTATTTGCTTGATATACTCCATAACTCCCCCCACTTTCATCAGGTCAATACTCTTTTGGGGAATTCTTTTACAGGGAAGCACCTTATTTGAATCCAGCAAGTGCAGTTCACTTTTTTCCCAATCAAATTCGACGTGTTCTCCCACATGAACTTCCTTTGTAACTCCCTGGCATTCAATCAGCGGAACTCCACGCAAAGAGTTCGCGCGATAGAAGCCTGGGCAAAAGGACTCTGCAATAAAGGCCGTAATTCCATGCATCTGAAGTCCCACAGGTCCTCCGATATGCGGATGTCCATAGCCAAAGTTTTCAGCGCAAACAACTACATCTCCCGGTTCAACATAATTCTGAAAATCAGGTGCAATATCCTTCATACACACTTCCTTCAGGATATCCCTGTCCGCAACTGTACAATTATCAAGACCGCAAATCAAATCCGCATCAAAATTAGGCTGTTCAAAGACATATGCCACTTTTCCTTTAATCTTTGGTATCATTTACTCACCTCATATGCACAATTTGGTATCATAACAGCGTTCTGGGATCGGAAATCACTCCCGTCAGAGCTGCTGCTGCGATTGTGTACGGGCTTGCCGTAAAAATATCTGCGTGTTTGCTTCCCAAACGCCCAGGAACATTTATCTGTGCATCAGCAAGGCATGTCTCTCCAGAGGCCAACGCGCTCAATTTTCCGTAGCAGAAATCACAGCTTGGATAATGCATTCTCGCTCCACATCGGATTAAGCGGCTCATCATACCATTACTGGACAGTTCCTCTTGAATTTTAATTGTAGAGGGGACACATACCAATCGGAAGCCTTTCTTTACATGATGCCCCTCCAAAATTTCAAGAATCTGTTCAAAATCTTCAATTCGTCCAGATGCACAAGAACCAACTAGACCAGCATGGACAGGACGGCCTAGAAACTCTTCCACCCTACACACATTCGTAGGCGTCGGAGGTGCCAGCAACATCGGAGTAACATCACTTAACTCAATATCAAATGTTTTCCAATATACTGCATCCTCATCAGGTGCATAAGTTTGATCCCACTTAACGCCAAATTTTTTCATATAGTTAAATGTACGCTCATCCTGCTCGCAGACAGCGGTCTTTGCCCCCAAGAACATAACTTGATTGCAAATCGTAAAACGGTCATCCATACTCAAATTTTTGAGACCGTCTCCGCCTAATTCTATACAGGCGTTCATCGCGCCACTAGGACCGATCACCCCTAGCATCGCCATCTGAACATCTCTAGCCGCCACCCCCTTTTGCAAAGCCCCGTGAAAATTAACTCGAACTGTGGGAGGGCAAGTCAGCGTAAGGGATTCTACCGCCAGCGGCTCAATTATTCCGGCACTCATCGGAAAAAGCGGCACACACAAAGCCCCAAACATACAGGCATGTCCATCGTGATGTAAAGCAATCATACCCGGTTTTAGGAAGCGCTCTGTAATCACTTGATGACTAATACCTTCACCTTCAACAATGTTGTATCCGTATTTTTTTGTAAATTCCCAAGTAATTTTGTGGATTTCATGTTCCTCCGGTGTTCCCGATGGATAGCAGTGATCCAGTCCGACCACTACCCGCTCTGGATGACGAACTTTTTCAATACCCAGTTCCTTCATCTGCGCATAAAAGCGATCCACATAACCAGGAATCTCATACACGCAGGTAAGATCCGGAATGATCATTGCGTCCTCATTGGCAACAACATCTTTACCAACATGCTCAGAAAAAATCTTTTCGATAATTGTTTTTCCCACAAGCTACTTCCCTTTCAAAACTGTATTTTGCATTAATTTTATTTAGTCGCCTCAGCCGCATTCATGTAATCTGGATTTGCCAAAAATTCGACTTCTTTGTTTTGGAAGAAATTGGCGAAATCCTCTACAACCGTCAAGATCATTCGATCCATGCTCTCCTGAGTGGATGCCGCGATATGAGGCGTTGCAATGAGATTTGGTGCTTTCAAGATTTTATAATTAATGGGAGTTGGTTCTTTGATAAAGACATCCAGCGCAGCTCCCGCAATAATTCCATCTTCTAATGCCTGATATAGATCGTCTTCGTTTACCAATGCGCCACGCATCTCATTAATAAAATATGCCGTAGGCTTCATAAGTTTAAGCAGATCATAATTGACCACCCCCACCATTTCTGGGGTCAATTGTGTATGGAAAGACACAAAATCAGCACGTTTCATCACATCTTCCATGGTATCAATTTTCTCCACACCTGCACCGACTGTTTTCATCTGCTCAGCACTTACATAGGGATCGTACGCAATGACCTTCATATCAAAACCTAAGCTTGCTTTTTGTGCAAGCTGTCGTCCGATTTTGCCCAAGCCAACAATGCCTAACACCTTCCCATCAATATCACAACCAAGGAATTGGTCTCTATCTGTAAATCGATTTTCTTGACGCAATGCATAGTCTGCTTGAATCGTCTTCTTTGCAAGGCACAGAATAGAAGTCATAACATGCTCTGCAACCGAAATACAGTTAGCTGCTGGAGCATGGGTTACAGCAATTCCCTTTTCTGTAGCCAGCTTTACGTCAATTCCATCGAGGCCCACACCATGCATACCAATAATTTTCAAGTTAGGAGCTACATCAATCAGTTCTTTCTTAACCGGGGTCATTCGGGCAATAATTCCGTCACAATCTCCAATTACCTCTTTTACATCTTCAACCGAATTTGATTTTGACCACACGATTTCAAAGCCTAGTGCTCTTAGTCTGTCGACACCCACTTGACTTACCTTGTTGGTAATCAAAATTTTGGGGCGATACATTTTCACCACTCCTTCAATTTTTTGATAAAGATGAGCAAAGCGAAGATTTTCCAAAGCAAAACTGCAATATATTGAATTTCTAATATACCCTTAGCCGATATGTTCTACACGCCTGTAGGCAATTAGAGTCTTGCTCATAGCTATCTTTTTTAATCAATCTGCTCATACAAATCATATGATTTCTTTTTCCTTCAGCTCGCGGATCTTCTCTTCGCTGTAGCCAAGAATACTGGAATAGATTTCCTCATTGTGCTGGCCGAGCGTCGGCGCCGGGCAGCGAATCTCCGGGCCGCCGTCAGACATCTTGATCGCCGAATTGATGAACCGGGTCGGACCGACCTCCGGATCATCCACAACCGGAAACATATTGCGTGCGCCGCCGATCTGTTCATTGGCCACAACCTGGTCGATCTTGAGGATCGGCGCACAGGCAAAGCCCTTGGGCAGCAGGGTGTCAATCACTTCCTGCGTTGTGAGCGACATAGTCCACTCCTCCACGATGGGATCGAGCTCCTCACGGTTCTTTACGCGCAGCGCGTTCGTCTCAAAGCGGGGGTCGTGCAGCAGCTCGGGGTGGCCGATGATCTCGACGAGCATTCCCCAGAACTTTGGCGCGCTGCCGTTGATCACGCAGTAACCGTCCTTCGTATGGTAGCCGCCGCCAGGCGCCGAGGAAGTGTAGCGGTTGCCGTTCTTGGTCGGCACCTTTCCGGTAGCCAGATACACTTCAAACATGGATGCGGCGGCGATCACGCAGCCGTCCGTCAAAGAAACGTCAATAAACTGACCCACGCCGGTTTTCTCGCGCTGACGAAGCGCAGCCAGAATGCCGATCGTCAGATTCAGTCCGCCGATAACGTCGCCAAAGGAAGCACCGCAGCGAACGGGGTCGTCCTCCGGCCAGCCGGTGATGCTCATAACACCAGACCACGCCTGCGACATCGTGTCATAGCCCGCGCGATTTTTGTACGGGCCGGTCGAGCCGAAGCCGGAGATGCAGCCGTAAATCAAGCCGGGATTGACCTTTTTGAGTTCTTCATAGCCGAGACCGAGCTTTTCCATCGTGCCAGGGCGGAAGTTTTCCACAAGCACGTCTACGGTCTTGACCAGCTCCAGAAAAACATCCTTGCCCGTCTTGAGGTCAAGGGTAATGCCCTTCTTGGAGCGGTTAAAGTTCTTGTAATAGCAGCTCACGCCGTTTTTCATCGGCGCGAAGCCGCGGCTGTCGTCGCCGCGTCCGGGCTGCTCGAGTTTAATGACCTCCGCGCCCATGTCGCCCATCAGAGCGGCCGCGGACGGGCCGGCGAGAACGCGGCCCATATCCAGCACGCGGATTCCTTCGAGTGCTCCTGCCATAGTAGTTCTCCTTTCCGTGTGAGGGACTTAGCCCTTTTCGTTGCCGAGGATCATGCAGGCCGCAATCTGCGGAGGACCACCAAAGGTCTGGGAAAGGCCACGGTGCACGTCCTTGAGCTGACGCGCCGGGTTATCGACCTTATACTGCAGCTGCTTGTAGATCTCGTAGGTCATGCGGATGCCGGACGCGCCGACCGGGTGGCCGAAGCACTTTAGGCCGCCGTCCACATTGACGGGCATCTTGCCGGTGCGCTCAAAGTAACCCTCGTTGATGTGCTCATACGCCGTACCTCTGGGAATGAAGCCGAAGTCCTCATAAATGCACATCTCGGTGATGGAGAAGCAGTCATGCACCTCCGCCAGATCCAGATCGTTGCTGGGATCGGTGATGCCGGCCATCTCATAGGCCATCTTCGCCGTATTGCGCAGCGCCTCAAAGCTCGTCCAGTCGAAATCACGGCAGCGATAGTGCGGGGTGATCATGTCGGTGGAGCAGCCGAAGCCCTTGACGTAGATGGGGTCGGGACGGAACTTCTTGGCGATATCCGCGCGCGTGATGATCGCGCAGGCCGCGCCGTCGCTGTTGCCGCAACAGTCATACAGGCCGAGCGGAGAAGCGATCAGCGGCGCTTTGAGCACTTGGTCGATCGTGACGACGTTATGAAAATGCGCCTTGGGGCTCAGCGAGCCGTTGGCGTGGTTCTTGACGGCAATCTTGGCAAGCATGGTCTTGCCCTGCTCATAGGTCAGACCGTACTTCTTGAAGTAAGCCTCTGCGATCAGAGCGAAGGAGCCGGGTGCGTCACGGCGCGTTTCACGCACGGGGTTGAGGCCGCGGCCAACGCCGAGGCCGCCGGCGCCTCTGTCTTTGAGCTTTTCCGCACCGATCGCCATGGCGATGTCGCACATACCGCTCTTAACGGCAAGGCAGGCATTGATCAACGCGATGTGTCCGGCCGTACACCAATTTTCGTTGCGGGTGATGGGAATTCCGTGCATCTTCAGAGCGTCCGCGACCGGCGTGCCGGAGCAGTTGTTGGGCGCGTTGGTGTTGGCAAAGTACGCAACCTTAATATCCTTCGGGCCGACGCCGGCATCCTCAAAAGCCTCAAAGGCCGCCTCGATGATCAGATCCTCCAGACCGGCATCCCAGCGCTCGCCGAACTTGGAGCAGCCCATGCCGATGATCGCTACATCATCTTTAAAACCATTATGTTCAAAATACATTGTTACACCGTCTCCCTTCTAAGCGGACGCACTTTCCAGAAATAGTTGGGGAAATTGCCCAGGTTGTGCATCTTGCGGAACGTGAATTCCACGTCCATGCCCGTGCCGACTTCCTCTTTCTTGTAGTTGGTCATGATCGTGTAGATATGGCAGCCATTGGGATCCTCCGCCACAGCCTGAATGATCTGCGGATCGTCGCTGCGGCCGGCGTACTGGTCAACCGAGAAGGTGTAGAGCTTGCAGACATGGTCGGACAGGCGAACCTCTTCATACTCGTCAAGGCTTCCGCAGACGTCGCACACACGCGCAACCGGATAAAGCGTCGCGCCGCACTTCTTGCACTTGCTGCCATGGAGAGCGATGTTGATGTTCTGCTCACGCCAGGTCTGAGACGTGGAGGCGGGCAGACGGAACGCAGCACCGGGCTCTGCCGCGGCGATGTCACGCCAGGAGAGGAAACGGGCGTAGGAGTCGATCTCCACGCGCTTTTCCAGATAGCGGGCGATCTGTTTCTTCTCGCTGATCTTTGCGATGTTCTCCGTCACCGTCAGCGAGAACGCGTTCGCGCCATTGCCGTAATCGACAACCAGGATTCTGTCGCCGGCCTTGGCGTTTTCCAGCGCGTTGGCAAGGCCGAGCAGCCCCTGCGCCGCACCGGTGTCGCCCACGTTGAGCAGGAGCGTATCGGAAAGCCTCTCCGGGTCGATCCCGAACTTGGTCGCGATCTTTGTCTGAAGCTTGGCGTTCTGCGCAACCAGAACCACCTTGTCGTAGTCGGCGGCCTTCGTGCCGGTCTCGCTCTCGAACTTCTTGAGAACAATCTTCATCTCACGCAGATAGCCCTCTTCGTCGCAGAAGCGGCCCTCGGCATGGAGGGTGTACTTGTCGCCCGCGTTTCTCCAGTAGTCGTTGATCTCCTCGCTCACGGAAGTGAAGTGATCAACCTCCGCGATCAGATCGTCACCCGTTCCAACGATGAACGCCGCAGCACCGTCGCCGAAGCCGCTCTCCTGCGCCGACTTCGGATAGCCGTTGCGGGCGTCCGCCGCCGTGACCAGAACGCTCTGACCGGGGTTGGCGACCGCGCTGTCCAGCGCCGCCTTCAGCGCGTTCGTGCCGGCACGGGTGGACGTCATAATGTCGGACGTGAACACGCTTTCATCCTCGAGATCGCAGGCAACTGCGATCAGAGCCGCATGGCACTTCTCCGCATAGGGGCCGGTCGTCGAAGCAAAATAGAGCGCATTGACATCCTCGCGCTTGGCAAAGCGGAAGCAGCCCATGGCCGCCTCGACCGCCATCGTTACGCTGTCTTCATCAACATCAGCGACGCTCTTTTCGCCCTTGCCGCCCTTGCCGCCCCAGGCAGCGCCGAGTGCCGCACGGGTCAGGTAATGGTACGGAAGATAAGCGCCCAAAGACTTGATACCTTTCTTCATGCTTTTTACCTCTTGTTTCTTCTTTTTATCAATGAGTCATAGATGACTTAGTGATTGATGGGAAAATTGCCGCAAATCAGTTCCGCTACCCTTTGCGGGGCGGTTCGTGGAAGATACGGCGCCGCGCTCTCCAGGCGAACGAATACGCCGCTCGGAATCTGGGCCGCCGCAGCCTCGAGCAGAGTCGGCTCTCCGAAAAATCCGTAAGCCGCAACGACGGTCTTCATCGTCAGCTTTTTGAGGTACGTCCCAAATGGACTGTCCTCATGGAGCGCCCAATGAAGCGTTTCACCCCACTCGCCCGCCCTGAGCAGATCTGCGCAGCGGCGGTCGGACACCGACGGAGCGTCACCGTATTTTGCGGATCGCTTCCATAGTTCCTGCAAATGGCTGCCGTCCGCCGCCACATCCACCTTGCAGAATCCTGGCGTATGCCCGCGGCGCTTGAAATAGTCCGGATCGGGATTATAGAGCGGGTGGCAGAGCAGAAGCCCCTTGACGCGCTCCGGGTGGTACACACCCATGCGTGCCGCCATGTTCGCCGTCGCCATGTTTCCGCAGACGTATGCCCTCTCAATGCCGACGGAATCCATAAACGCAAGGAGCGACGCGATGTGCTCATCCATGGAATAATAATAATGCGAGGGCTGATCCGACGAGCCGAAGCCAAGCATATCCGGCGCATACGCGTGATAGCCGCACGCGGCAAGAAGATCGCCTACGCTCTCATACTCCTCGGAAGAGCTGCCGGACATATGCAGGAGAAGAACGTTCTCCTCCCCTGTTCCGGCGGCGCGATAGTGCATCTGCCCTTCCGGGATATTCGCATAAAGCCGTCTCATTGTGCCTCCGTCAAGAACCGGTCAACCTCCCGGCAGATGATCTCGGGCGCTTCCACCACGATAAAGTGGCCATAACCGGGAACTTTCAGGAATTCCAGCTTCTTTGCGTTAGTCAGATACTCCATCGCCGTGTCGTAATAATGCTCCGGCACGTTCCAGTCATCCTCGCCGCGCACGAGCAGGATCGGGCAGGTAATGTTTTTCAGTTCCTCGCGCACATCAAAGTTGTTGTAGATCGCCAGATCCGCCTGCTTGGCGCGACCGCATTCCTGGCAGACGCCCCACATGATGAATTCGCGGATCTCCGGCGGGCACTTTGTGCCGCACAGGCTGTCGGTAAAGTCCCAATGAGAGTGCTGGCAGCTGACATACGGATTGTCCAGCAGATTGACCGCCGCGCCGTAGGACGTTCCCATCGCCTTGATGTACGGAGACGCCTGACAGGCAACCGCCGCCTTGACCGGGTACTTGGCCGCGATCTCGTAGACGATGTTGCCGGCGGCCGAGCAGCCGAGGACAACAGGGTTCGTGATCCCGAGCGCCTGAATGAAGTCCCAGACGAACCTGGCATACTCCGAATGATCCTTGATCCCGACGTTTCCAGGCAGCGGCCACGACTTGCCGTGCGCCGGCATATCGAAGGCGATCACATTGTATTTGTTCTCCCACAGCTCCATGATGCCGTGGTACTGCCGGCTCTCGCGCCCCGCCGTGTGCATCGCAATGATCGTGCCGTTCGGGTTGTGCGGGCCGTTGTTGGTTTCGTAATAGGTCTTGATGCCGTCCACGACGACATACGCACCGGTGATTGCCATCTTCTGTTCCCTCCTCAGTTTGTCATAACTCTTGCGATCAGACGCATGACCTGCGCAACCATGGATTGGTTCTGTCGGCAGGCCAGCGCGCTGCCGAGCTGTTCAAACGGGTGCTCATTGTGCTTGACGGAGATCGACAGCTGGAAGTTGGGGTTCTTGAAAAAGTTCTCCCATTGTTCCTGCGTCCCCTTGATGCCAACGTAGTATCCATTCGTGGGCTGCGCGATCTTCACGTCGATCAACGTTCCTTCATAGAAGTAGAGATTGTAGGGCGTGGCGTCGAAAATAAACGTCATGTCGCCGGTAAAGAACCGGCCGTCCCAGTAATTTTTGAAAGTGTCGGCCTCAGAACCGTTAATCAGCTCTTTCAGCTCTCCGAATTTTGCAAGTCTTTCCTGATCCGTCATAGCCGTCTTCACCTTTCCTAAATTCGTTGTTTTTCTTCTCTTTGGATGTTCTTTAATTTCCTATTTTCCTATATTATCGCAGATTTGATTTCTCTAATTCAACCTACTGATACACCAAATCGCACGTCATTTTTCCTATAAAAATAGAAGTTCTGACAGCGCATTTTTCTTCATTTGTATGTTGCGCACAAACGTAGGCAGCTTTTCTTGTGAAAAAGGAAGAGAAAACCTGCCCTCGTTCCCAAAATGCAAGTTTCCTCTTCCATTCGTTCAAAAAGCTGTTTTGTTCTTACTTACGGACATAGACGCTGCCTTCCATGATGCGGCGCGCCGTGCGCTCTAGATAGCCGCACTGAATTCCCTCGCCGCCGTCCTGGCGAAGATCGGCGCGAGCCGTCATCACGCCCCAGGGGTGGCCAATGCGCAGCTTCTCAATGCGCTGTGTACCAAGCGACGCGGACGCAATTCCATTGACGATCGTACCAGGGGTGTTGGCTGCGGTGATGGTGCAGATCGCGCCGGTTCCCATATAGGCGTCGATCATCTTCATGTTGACCGAGAACAGGCGCCCAACAATGTCCACATCCTCCGCCTTAATCTGCTTGCCGCTGCCCGCGGTATAATCGACCGGCTTGGTCGCGAACGCGATCTTGGGCAGCGTCTGGCTGTTGATACGCGCGTCCTCGAGATCCTTGGCGTAACCGAGCAGGATCGCACCGGTGCCGCGAATAATCTCCAACTTCCGGCAGATTTCCTTGCAGTCGGGCAACGCGTTGAATTCGGAGGGGATCTCCGTTCCCTTGACGCCGAAGTCCTCGGGGTGAACAAAAATCACTGGGTTCGCCGCATCGACGAAGGAGTACTCATAGCTCTTGCCGTCAATCTCGATCGTGTCCTTGACATGACCCGTGGGCAGCAGCTTACCGGAGGCCGCTCCCTGCGGCTCGACAAACTTGAGCGTCACCTTGGACGCCGTGCCGGGTACGCCGTCGATCGCGAAGTCGCCCTCGCTCATGAACCGGCCGTTCTCAACAGGAACCTGGGCAATGATCTCCTTCTGCGTATTGGTGTTGAAGATATGCACCTCCGTCATCGGCTCAACCGCCTCGACGAGTCCCTCGTCGATGGCGTAGGGGCCGACCGCGGAGGAGATATTGCCGCAGTTCATCGTCTTGCCGACGATCGGCGCCATCACATCCACCTGGCCGAAGTCATAATCGACGTCAATGCCGGGACGGTCACTCTTCTTGATGATGGCAACCTTGCTCGTGGAAGTGTTCGCGCCGCCCATGCCGTCGATCTGGCGGCGGTCGGGAGAACCGAACGCGCTGAGGATTACGCGGTCGCGCTCGGCGGGATCCTGCGGCAGATCTTCATCGCGGAAAAACACGGCCTTACTCGTGCCGCCGCGCATATAGACGCAGGGAATCTTGATATTGGGTTCATACTTCGCCATCTTGAACTTCTCTCTTTCTTTTCAGCTTTTTTTGCGCTTCCGCGCAGTTTGTGTTATAGTGACGTTTATTACATCAGATTGGAGTGTGATCTTATGCTGCAAAACTACCAGTATTTTCTCGCCTTAGCCGAAACGTTGAACATCTCGCAGGCCGCCAAGCAGCTCTTTATCTCGCATCAATGTCTCAGCCGGTATCTCAAAACGCTGGAGAGCGAATGCGGCCTCACGCTCTTTGAGCGCAAGCCGTCTCTGTCGCTCACCTATGCCGGCGAGACGCTGCTCGCCTCTTTCCGGCAGATCCAGCGCATTGAGCAGGACACGTTCTCGCAGCTGGAGGAGATCCAGAACGGCACCTCTGGCGAGGTGCGCATCGGCATCACGGAGGGACGTCTTCGAATTTTCTTTCCCCGCCTGCTCGAGAGCTATCAGCCGCTCTTTCCGAACGTAACGCTGCGCGCCACCAGCGCGCCTACGGCGCAGATGCTCGACCGTCTGCTGGAAAACAAGCTGGATCTGGTTCTCGGCAGTCCCACCGGTCAGTTCAACCCCGCGCTGGAATATTCCGCCGTACTGAACGAAACGCTCTATCTCGTCATCTCCGACCGCCTGCTCATGCAATATTTTCCCGCGGATTATCCCGCCTGCAAGGAGGAGATGGCCACAGGCGGCGTGGATCTCTCCCGGTTTCGCGAGGTTCCATTCTGCGCCCTCTACCGCGGCTTCAACTCACGCACGATCATCGAAGAGCACCTGCGCGAGCGGAATCTGTCGCTCAACTTCATCTACGAGGCCAGCCAGCCGGATCTGCTGCACATCATGACCTCGCACGATTACGCCGCGTCCTTCTGCCTTTCCATGTATCTGGAAAATATCCGAAGCCTGAACCAGACGCTTCCGCCGGATAACCATCTCCACGCGTTCCCCATTCAAAAGCTGCACGCTAGCAACCCCATCTTCCTGATCTCGCAGAAGGGCCGGCATTTTCCCCGCTACACCGCCGAGCTGATTAAGTTGGTCCGCCGGCAATGCGCCTCGTACCACGATACCGTCCCGCAGTCTTAGCCCAGCAGTTCTACCAGCGTATCCACGCGTTCCAGTTTCTCCAGCCCGTCCAAAAGGCCGAGCAGCTCTCTGGCGCGCTCCTCCGGCATGGCAGCTTTCGCATTGCTCATAAACTTGCCCTTGAGTTCCTCCGTACTGACTGGATTATTGGGCGAGCCTTTGAGATCGTAAAGCTCCTTTTCATAGACCGTTCCGTCCTTGAGTTCGATGCGAACCTTTGCGCCCCGCTTCTTCGGGAAAAGCGCCTGTACGTCCGGATCGATCTCACAGGTGACGCGATCGGCAAGCTTGAGCGTATCCGGGTCGGTGTAGCTCCGCTCCATCAGGCTCGCCACGCCGAAGCCGTGCTCGCGCAGCGCCACAGCACTGCCGTAGGCCAGGCTGAACTTGGCCTCACCGGAGTTCTTCGGCTCCTTGATGATGCCAGTAAGCTCATAGGCAACCTTGTGCGTACCAATGCGGATCGCCGCAACCTCGTCTGGGTCGATTCCGTACTCCACTCCGAGATCCAGCGCCGCCTCGATGCCCGGTTGGGCATGACGGCAGGAGGGATACATTTTGTTGTACGTATCGCCGATGGTGTAGACCTTGCCGAGATCGCGGCAGACGTCCTCCACATCGACGTTCTCCGACTGTGTGGCGAACAGGCCGTTCGGCCCCTCGAGCGCTGTCAGGCAGCCCTCCATGCCCGCCTGCGCGAGGCAGGCGGCCAGAATGCCGTTGTAGGCGGCGTTTCCCACCTGTACGCACTTGGCCCGCTGGCCGGATTTTGTCGCCTCCATCGTGCCGCTGGCAAGCATTCCCGCCTGGCCAAGCGCACACGCGAGCTGTTCCCGGTTCAGACCCATGAGCTTGCCTGCAGCCGCCGCCGCGCCGTAGGCGCCGCAGTTGCTTGAGGGGTGGAACCCCTTGTTGATCTGCGCCGGATTTACATGGGAAGCGATCCGGTACGTCACCTCATAGCCCAGGGCGACGGCGGCAAGCAGCTCCTTGCCGCTCTTTCCGAGTGACTGCGCCATCGTGAGCGCTGTCGGCACGACGACCGCGCCGGCATGACAGCCAGCGTTTTTGTGTCCGTCGTCCAGTTCGACCGAATGGGCGTAAGTGGCGTTCACCATAGCAGCATGAGCGGCGGGATAGCATTTCTCTCCGCCGATCACGCGGCAATCGCCCGTGCCGAGCTTCCGGCACGCCTCGCGCAGCTGCGCGGTATATTCCCAGTTCACGCCGCCCGCGATCGCCGCGCCAAGCGTATCCATAACACGTTCCTTTGCCTCCTTGACGACCTGCTCCGGCAGGTCGTCATAGTTGGTATCGGCCAGAAACGCCGCAAATTGCTCCGTCAGATACATCAGCGCTTGACCTCCCGGATCACGTCAATGACCGTGCCGTCGCGGTACTCCACGATGCAGGCCACGCGGTCGCTCGTCTCGATAGGCTTGGGCACGCCGGTGAGAGACTCGGCACGCTGCTGCAGTTCCTCAATGGTCACGAGCTTCAGGCTGGTCTTTTCCAGATCCTCTTTAAGCTCGGCATAGTTCTTGTGCTTGGGGTTAAGCGCGATGCCCGCTTCGGTCACAACGGCAGCGACCGTCTCGCCGGGGGTGCAGAGAGTAAAGACCTTTTTGACGATCGACGGCGTGCGCCCGCGAATGATCGGGATCGTGACGATGGAGATCGCACGAATCATTCTTTGAAGTGAAAAGGAAGTGTACTTATGCCGCAAATGAACAAGGGCGGAAAATTCGTTTTCGGAGAATCAGAGGTTCATTCCGACGGACGGGTGCAGCTTCCGCCGCAGGCCGTGGACGAATACCGCATTGCTTCGGAAGGAAAGGTCTATCTGTTTACCGGAAGCAAAATTACAGGCGGCTTCTGCGTGACACGGCAGGGACTGCTCCTGCCGTCAAAGCTGGGACATATTCTGACCGAAACGCCGTCACTTTTGCATTATGATATTCTACAAAGTTGATATTTTACCTACTTAAATAAATAAAAATTTATCGATTACTATAATCTAATTATTTCTTCCAAAAATATATCCAAGTGTTGCTGTAATTATTGGTATAATTAAATTCCAAAATTCTAAAATATTCTTTTCTCTTTCATTTTTTGGTATCCAAAAATAAATTATGCCTACTATAATTAGCAAAAAACATAAAGTGAATGATATATACAAACTAATATTATTTGTATTACTTCCTAATAATTTAGATAACTTCCCACCAATACTTTCATTTTTTTGTTTTTGATAATGTTTATATATATCAATTACTTTACCTTTTAATTCATCATTTAATTCATTAAACACTTCTTTTTCCATTATTTTAGATATAGCCATTTCTTCATTTCCTATATCTAAATTTAAACTATTTTGATTATTATTCATATTCTATTTTATATCCTCATAAAAAGTATATATTATATGCCTACTACTTTCTTGAGATATCTTATATACAATAAAATGGAAGTATAATTTTTTTCCTCCTATAGTAGCTAAATTTTGTGGATATACAGTACCTGAACCTAATGAATTATTAAAGTTATAACAAGTAATAGTTATTAATGTTCCTTCAACATCTGTTTTAATATATGTTGATTTATTTTCTTTATCATCTTTAAAAACTAGTTTAAGATCAAAGTTAAAATCATCTGATTCTGTAGATAATTTAAATATTAAATCTGAATCATTATTAAATAAAATAGTAGTACCACTATGAATAATTTTTTTATCAGATTCTATCTTCATAATAACCCTCCTAGAAATTATTTTTATTTTAAGTTTATTCCTTTTTTCAATTAAATAAAACAGGCTAAAGCCCCCCAATACAAAGAGGACAAAAAGTGGGACACCTATTTATTAAACTAACCGCCCTACTTTTGACTTACTTATCCCTAGTATTTTAGCTATTTCTCTAACACTGTTTCCTTTATCTTTTGATTCTTTTATTTCT
>ERZ773178.2620-NODE-2620-length-16356-cov-6.514692_pt1 | contig 16356 bp, 17 predicted proteins | sample MGYA00580533_ERZ773178 | MGnify/ENA primary metagenome ERZ773178 (study PRJEB29015, sample SAMEA2737859) | human gut metagenome | biome: human gut; feature: human-associated habitat; material: faeces | place: China | collected 2012 ...
AAGATCAATCCATCATAAATTTCTTGAGAAATCAAACGAATGGCACTATTCCCATAACTTTACTCTTCTTTGTTTCCATTTCCTAGTAATTTTATTTTTTCAGCATTATTAAGTATATTTAATTGATACTTTGCAATTTCACTTAATATTTCAAATCTTTCCTCTTTATTTTTTCCTTCTTTAATTAATTCTGCATTATGTGATTCTAAATTAGATAATACTGTTAATTCATTAATTGTTGCATAATCTCTAACATTTGAATTTTTAGCTAAATCAGGATTAAGTTCTCTCCATTTTTTAGCCGTTGTATTAAATACTGCAACATTCAAAACATCTGCTTCTTCAGCATACTTTAACCATTCTCTATTTTTATAAAAATCATTATCTGGCAATATATAATTTTTAATTGCATTAGTATGTATCAAATAATTATTTTTCGTTAGTATTCTTTTTACATCCCATTCTCTATTTTGATTTTCTAACTCCTTTAATCTCTCAAATTCCTTTATTAAATACAATTTAAAAACGGGACTAATTGCTGAAGCGAATTCGAAAGCTATATCTTTATGTGCATAAGTTCCTCCATACTTTCCTCGTTTTGAATATATACCAATTGCATTTGTTTTTTCACACCATTCAGTAACACTTAATGTAAATGTATGAAGTCCTGCACTTTTTCTAAACCCGTCGAATTCGACGGAATTAAAATTTGGATTATAAATTGACTCCCATGTTCCTAAAAATTCCAAAGTAATTCTATTTCTTAACCAATTTCTTATAATGTCATCTGCTTTTGATTTTCCTTCCTTATATTTACCAAAATCAGAAATACAAATATAATCATTATCATTTACATTAGCTATATTTACTTTAATATTTTGAACTTCTATAATTTTATTACTCATATATACTCACCTCTTTATTCTAATTTTAGTTCAAAAATGTAATGATATTCTTTGAATAAATGTTGATTTTTCAATACTTTTGGCAAGTGTTTTGATAATTCGTACTTACCCAATTAATTTCAATTTTGATTATTTTTTCTTCTTGATTGTTATTTTTTTCGGCTCTAATTTTTTTTTTTTGATACATGTTCATATTATTCACTTTCATTCACTATCATTTTTGCTCTATCTTACACTTCTATTATTGTCATACAATATTACTCCAATTTCTTATCATGATTTTCACATAACTGATGCCCTTAAATACGTATATCATAAAGGTATTATATCACAATTTTGTAAGTTAATAAAGCCTTTTACAATTAAAAAATCTCCTAGTCATTGAAGATTCAATAACTAGGAATTTATTATACATACTCATATTTTTTCTTTTTTTACAATACATATTATACTAACAACTTCACCTAAAACTCTATATGTGTTTCTTTATTCATTGATAAACACGCATGATTAATTGTCCCTGTAACAAGATTACTTACCTTTGAAACAATCTCCTCTGGATTTTCATTCATTCCATTATCAATCCAATTTAAAACAATTGAAACAAAAGCATATTTATAAAAATCAGTTATAAATTTTTTATCCTCTTCTCTCAGATTTCTTCCTTTAGATTTTTCAACTATCTCATCATATATAATTGGATATACTAACCTATACAAATTATTTCTTAGTATTTCGCTCGAAACTGAATGATAAATATTTTTTACAAAGACTTTTTCATCTTTCATTATCTCAAATATAAGCAAGAATTTGTCTTCCCATCTTTCGCACTCATCTTTCTTCTTTAAAATATTATCAACTTCGTCTAAACACGTCCATTCAACAAGGTCTCTTATATCTTGAAAATGATAGTAAAATGTCTGTCTATTTATATCACATTCTTTTGCTATATCATTAACAGTTATTTTATTAAATGCTTTTTCTTTTAATAAATCTTTAAATGCGTATGCTATCGCTCTTTTAGTTGTTAAACTACTCATATTATCACCTATAAAGTATTATACATTAAAAAAAATATGAAATAAATATAATTAAATAAATATTTCATATTTTTTCTATTATTTAAATAATCCGCTCTCTTTTAAAAGTATTTCTAAATCAGTTCCTTCAACTTTTTTCTCTAAAAGTTTTACAGCCTGTTTTTCTGGAAATGTTAGAGGAAGTTCATCAAGTGACTTTTTATCTACCGCATAATAGCATGCTCTTAGCAATTCTCTAACATCATACTTACTACCCCAAACTTCTGGTACAGCTCTATCTATATTTAAAAGAGTATATACCGCTTCCATTCCTGTACGAATAGAATATTCTGTAGTAAATATTGTATCTCTTGGAGTTTCTGCAAACTGTCCAATAAATGCAAAGTTAATTGATTCCTTTGGTACTACAAGAGGTCTATCTTTCTCTTCTCTTGGTTGGAAAAAGGCATTAATATATGGCATATAGCATGTTGTTGTGTTACATTTTTCCGCACATTCCTCAATTTCATTGTTTGGAATTCCAATATGGTATAACCATTCTTCGCATACTTCCTTACCCGTACATAATTTTATTGGTTTATTTATGAAATTACCTGGCTTATTTGTATTTAAAGCATATACCCATACTAATACACTGTTTTTCTTTTGAGATTTAAATTGAGGTTGTCTATTAATTGTCCATGACAAGTACCAATTATCTGTACTGTCTTTTACAGTTACAATTCCACCAGTAGTTACTTTTCCTTTTCTAGGATCTCTCTTGCATATATCTATGATATGATTGATTATATTTTCATCACTAACTTCAACAGTAGCACTCATCCAGTTAGTTTCATCAACATTTCCACAGAACTTATCTGGATTTCCAAATTCGCCATTTGTAGCTTGTGCAGCTATATTTTTCCATAAATCCCATGATTCACCTTCACCATTCTTTATCTTTGATAAATCAGGTGCATGGTCTTGATCACCATAACAAGATGTATCTGTACAACATCCATTTGTAATAAATACTAAATCATCTTCTATTAAATCAATAGTTTTTTCTTCTCCATTGTTTTCATACACAATCTGAGTTGCTACTTTTTTATTTTGTTTAGACTCAAATGTAACGTTCTTTACATCTACTCCATATTCTATCTTTACACCATGGCTTTCTAAGTATTTTGTAAGTGGTAAAATCATTGATTCGTATTGATTATATTTTGTAAATCTTAATGCTGAGAAATCAGGTAATCCGTCTATGTGATGAACATATCTGCATAAATATCTCTTCATTTCAAGTGCAGATGACCATCTCTGAAATGCGAACATTGTCTGCCAATATAACCAGAAATTAGTCTCCCAGAATGAATCAGGCAATACTTCTGAAATCTTTTTATTCTCCAATTCTTTCTCTGGAGTAATAAATAATTTAGATAAAGCCATAGCTGATTTTTTATCAAGTTTAAATAATTTATCAGTATGAGCATCTTCTCCACAATTTATTGTTGCCCTACATAGTGAATAATTAGGATCATGTTTATTTAGCCAATAATATTCATCAAGTACAGATACCTCAGGTGTTTCTATTGAAGGAACACTTCTGAACATGTCCCACATACATTCAAAATGGTTATCCATCTCACGTCCACCACGCATATAAAAACCTTTAGTAACATCTTTTCTTCCATCACATGAACCACCTGCTAATTCAAGCTTTTCTAATAAATGAATATGCTCTCCTTTCATTTGTCCATCTCTTACTAAATAAAAAGCTGCAGATAATCCTGCTAATCCTGTTCCAATTATATATGCAGACTTTTTATCAACACCTTCCGGTTTTTCTGGTCTAGCAAAAGCTTCATACGTTCCAGCTCCATAATACATAATATTATACCTCCTTATTTTTATTTATTAAATTATATTGTTTTATATTATTACATGCAATACACAATTTTATTTGTATGTATGAAAAATAGACTAATAATTATATTTGATGTAATACTTATATATTAATTGCCAATTGTATTAAATTTATACAAAATTATATGAATGTCAAAAAAACAGCAATACCTGCATCTAGTGCAAATATCGCTGTTTTTGCTTTACAGAGGCTTTAAAAGTTCATCTGCAAAATCATGCAGAATCTCTCCCCAGTACATACCATTCCGAGAGTTCTTTACTTCCTCTATTAGATAATCGATTTCTTTGTTGCCAATTACAGAATCAGCATCATCTCCAATTGCATAGTAAAAGTCATCTCTTGACCCTTTAGGTGGCACAATCAGTAAAACATGAGCTTCATCATCAAACAGCTTATAATACTCATCCACCGCTTCGCCATTAGACATCCATTCATCAGATGTAGTTTCTATAACCAACTGAACATTAGTCTTCTCCTTTAAATATTCTAATCCCTCCTGAAGGTTCTCCACATTTTCAAAAGTTCCATCGTCATGTATATATTGTACTACTTCGAACTCTCCTTTCAGAGGTTCTTTACCGCCAATTATATACTTGCTGTTATTAGCAGTCGTTCGTATATATACTAATGTTGCAAGCAGTAGTCCACATATAACCAATATAACCACTGTTTCCAGCGGACCTTCATTGCCACTCCAATATCCACCATAATTGCTATAATGATGGTAATGTCCACTATAATGCGATCCACCAGAATGACCACCATGTGCCATAATCGGCTCCTTTCAATGTAAAAAACATGTTGTGCTATATACTACAAAGGATAAATATATTCCTCCTTACACTTGTAATATGAGATTTCCATCAAACTAGTTACAGATTCATTTTACCACAATTACTTGTTAATGTCAAAATTTGCTTTCATTTTCCATAACACTATTTATATATTCAAACATCTCTTCAGTGCTATCTCTTTGAACTACTTGTTTCTTTTCTCCATCATTTTGAACTGGCTCTTGCTCTATTCCTTTAAAATCAAAGACAATTTTTCTCTATTTTTTTACTCTAACTATTAAATCTTAACAAATACCCATCCGGATCTTGTATAAGAAACTCTACATCTTTTGAAATATGGTCATTTACTCGATATTCATGTATTTCTAATTCTTTAAAAAATGATATATTTTTCTTCTTTAATCTTTCATACATCTTCTCAGGATTAGATACAGTCATGCTTAAATTAATTCCCCTACCATAAGGATATTCTAATCTTCCTACATTCCAATTATCATTTTCTTGTTCTACCATTATCTGATTGTTCTCTAATTGCAAAAAACAAAATTTATTTTCAGCTCTTTCATATTGTATTTCAAATCCTAGACTCAAATAAAACTCTTTCGTTTTTTCTATATCAGATACACTTAGTTCTGGAATTAAACTATTGAATTTTATATCACTCATAATTTTCCTCACTATTCAAATTTAATCAAATTATATCCTTTATATAAACATATTTTGACATATCATACTTCAAATTATCCTTTATTAAATTTTGTGCTATATCAGAAATTTCTGAAGTTCGCTTTCCACGCACCAATGGATCTATATACCTTATCTTTGCACCATGATGAACATAATATACATCTTTAGGTTCATCACTAGAAGTTAATATCTGAGTCGCATTTTTCCATATTTCAAAAATTTCCCCATATTTTGAGTCTTCTATAATTTTAATAATTTCCGCTTCTTTCATGTAATACAAATCTTTTTTAGATACCATATTATCTTCATTTAATTTTTTCATAATATCTGCTATAAACTGCATCGAATATCGTGTTTCATCATCTCTATAACAAACTGACAATCTACTAGTCATCTTTACAAAACTGATTGCTATTTCAATATTTTTAAATTCAAGCTCTGCTATTCCACTTTCATTTTTTCCAACAACTATATCATCATAAATTTTTCGCACATCTTCTATATTAGATTTGCCAAACACAAATAAATCATTTGACATAGAGTATTCCAATCTATCAGCAGATAATTGTGGAGTATCATTATCAGCAATCGGATATATATGATAATCACAAACCTCATCTATATCAATTCCGTCTCTTTTTAACAATTTCATAATATCATGCGAATTAGCAATTATAGATTTTGTTAATGACTCTGTCGATTCTTGAGTCATATAATCACCATTCAAAAAATCAACACAGTGTTTAAATACAGGTGTAGATATATCGTGAAAAAGTCCTGATAATGTTTGCTTTCTGTCTTTCGTAAAATGCCATATAATTAAGGCAACTGAAATAGAATGATCCAGAGTAGAAAAGTCATATTTAAGATCAAATAATTTAGTATATTTCTTACCACATGTCACACTTACATATTTAAGCCTTTGCATCTGCTCAGTATTTATATATTCATTCAGCCATTCTGGAAAATCTGGCTCTAAGATTTCAAAATATTTTTTCTTAAGTTCATCCATTAATCCTTCCTCCTAATAGCATCTTCATTTTAGCATATTTTTTTCACAAACACTAGTATATTTTATAAACTTGTGTTATAATATTTTTTCCAAAGTCTGAAGCCTTTGAAAAAGAATCAAAGGTACATAATTAGCCTTTGATTTTTTTAATAAATTATTGGAGGTCATAATTAATGCAAGAAAAAGACATCATACTTTTCTATTCTGAGAAAGGAATTACATATCAAGGTAGTATCAACCGTGCAGTCTTTCTCGATAAGATGAACAAGTTAATTTCCTGGTATCCTACCTGTAACGAAAACGCGAAAGCCCTTGTAAACATCATCCCGAAGGCAGAGTACTTTAAAATAAACTCTGACTTCAACGAGACTCAGGACATCCCCATCATCGAGTACAAGCTCTCTGGTGCGGCTCCTTCTGACCGGAGGATCATCAAGCTTATGAGACCCTACACCATCATCTGGTCTATGATCGACCAGTATTGCTCTGACACTATGGATCGCGGCATGGTTTGTCATAATTCTTAATTAAGATTTCTTGCAACACCCCCGCTACTACAGTGTACACTATGAGTAACATTACAGTAGCGGGGGCTTTTTATTTTATTCTTTGTATAAAAAACATTCCTTATCATGTGAGTAAATAATTCCAACAGCTTGCAAAAAAGAATATATAATTGTACTTCCTACAAATTTCATTCCTCTTTTTCGCAAATCATTTGATATATTATCTGACAAATCATTAGTAGTCACATCTGTTTCATAAATTACATCTTGATTCATAAATGTTTTTAAATAATTATAAAAAGATCCATATTCATTTTGAATACTTTTGAAAATTTTACTGTTTGTTATACTAGCCTTAATTTTTAGTTTATTTCTTATAATTTTATCATTGTTAAGCAATTCTTGAATCTTAGTATCATCATAATTACATATCTTGTCAATGTCAAAATTATCATAAGCTCTTCTAAAATCATCTCTTTTATTTAATACACATTCCCAGGAAAGCCCTGCTTGAAATGATTCTAGTATAAGCATTTCAAATAAATATTTATCATCAAAATTAGGCTTGCACCATTCATTATCATGATATTCAATGTACTTCGGATTATTTAAATTACACCATTTACATCTTTTCTCTTCTTTCATCACTATTTATATCCTTATAATCAGTCATTATACTTCTTACATCATCAATGCTTTTCTTTGAAAATCCTTTTGACTCTAATATTGGAACTAATACGCAGAACCCATTAACATCTTCTGATATTAGTGGTGCTCTTCTTTCAGGATGTACACTGTATTCATATACTTCTCCATCAGCACCTTTTACAAAAGTTTCTTCTCCTCTTTTTTTCTTATATGTTGACACTGTATTTTTCCATGTAAAGATGCCTAAGTCTTCAAGATTTTCATCACTTACACCAAGTGCAGATTTAATCTTTTCGGTTACACTTTGTATATTTTTTCTACTACAATCGTGTAATACCAAACAGTTTTGTCTATACTCTGATTCTGAATCTGGCAAATACTCTAATCTCATAAAAAAATCATTATCTTTATAATCTCTCACTTGTTCTGGTGAAATCATAAGACCATAATAAAAGTCTAATATTTTTTCTTTAGGAGGTAATGACATAATTGCAAATTTTCTTAAACATGGATCTTGAGTCTTATCTAGTACTTCAACTATTCCTTTTAAATATTCAACATCATTAAAAGATATGTATTCTTGTAAGTCAATCTCTTCTGGCTTTTTATTCATATTATGCAATAAAAATGTTTTTAATCTATAGTCCTCACTACTTTGCGTTAATTTTTCTGCAAATGTTTTAAAAACATAATCATAACTTATTGCTTCATGAGCATAATAAATATTTTTATAATTTTCAAATCTATTCATAAAAAACGCATCTAAGTTTCCAATTTGATCTTCAGAAAACACTGGTGCAATCATACTTTTCTTTCCATCCATGCAAACTTTTTCTATTGAAACATGACTAAATAATTCAGCCACTGCTCTTGAATTTTCTGAAAAATTGGCATCCGCAAAAAAACTATCTCGTGGTAAGAAGTCGCCTCTATCAACATCTGATTGTCCCTCGAATAAACGATTTAGTCCAAGAAAATCTCTTTCTACAACCTCATTCAATAATTCCGGCATATGTGGACATATACCTTCTAAAGCTGCTCTTAGTTCAGGATCTTCATTTATTAATCTTCTTCCAATGTCTTCATGAAATCCTTTTGGCAAATTACATACAGTTTCCATCGTATGTGAAAATGGCCCATGACCAACATCATGTAATAAAGCTCTAGCCAACATTGCTAGTATATATTTCTGATAATTATTGTTTATTATTAAATCTTTTACCTTCTGGTCTTCACATAAATTCATAAGTAATTCCAGTGTTCTGTAATATGTACCCTTGCTATGTTCTAGTCTTGTATGAATTACATTATCGCGAGTATATATTTTAGTACCTAATTGAAATATTCTTGCCATTCTCTTTACTGCTTTAGTTTCAATTACTCTGTTGAAACTTTCTGGATAATGTATTAATCCTCTTCCATTAGTATCATGCATTGCAATGTCTAATTCACAAAGCATCGGCTCTGGTCTTCCTAACATCTCAGTAAAAAAATCGTCTGCTCTTTTAAACATACTAGTTGTCCTATTCATTTTGCCTTCTCCTTAAATTTATAATGTCTTATAGTTATTTTTATCAGCTCTATCATCAAATTTTCTATCAAATTCTTTATTATCGTAAAACCATTCTGTTTTTTTATCATCAGGTGCTTTTAATCTATCAGCAAATAAATCCATCATTACGGCAATAGCCAGAATTACAGCAACAACTGCGACCAATACTGTTAAACTATTTCCAGCACTCATAGTTTCACCTGTTAGTAAAGGTTTTACAGCAAGCCATGCGTCTGTTCCAAAATATCCGACATTTGCAACAGTATACAATATTCCACCAAATAATTGTCTTTTAATTACTAATATAATACATGCCAAAGTTATAAATAATAAAACTATCTCAACCGTTGTATCAATAGGCTTTACTATGAAATCACTTCCGCTAGTTGCCATATACGTTATAAATACTCTAAATCCCCAAAACATTGCCATAAATGTTACTATCATCCAGTTTGCAAAACTTTTCATTTTATTCTCTTCCTTTCAAGTGATAAAAAACCTTTTGTCTTGCAAAAGGTTTTTCTTAAAATCTATTTAATTATTCTTCTACAAAATTGAATTCATCTTTGAATTTATCTTTGAATATATCGAATACTTTGTTAAGAACCTCTTCGTCATCAACGCTTACATAAGATTCTTCGTCTTCTCCAACGCCTTCAGCATCTTTTTCTTCTTTTAATATTACAACTTCATCAGATTCCTCATCATCTGTTTCCTCTGCTGGTAATAATATTACATAATTTTCTCCTTCAAATTCAATCATATCAAGAAATTCAAAGTTTATGTCATTTCCATCTTCATCCTTAAGTGTTACGATGTTGTTATCTAATTCCTCATTTTCATTGTTTACATTATTTTCATTATCCATATTATTGGTCTCCTTCCTATTATTACGTAATAATTTTATTACTAACATTATGATATACTAATTTAGAATTTTTATCAATACATTTTTTGATTTTATTTTTACAATTTGATTACCTTAAAATTATTCTTCATATAACTTCTGATAGATTTTGTAGTCTTTTAAAATTTTTCTTACATATATGTTCGTTTCTTTAAATGGTATATTCTCAATGTCACTGCCATCTGCCTTTATTGTACCATTTTCAATCCATTTAGTTACATTTCCAATTCCCGCATTATATGCCGCTAAAGCTACCTGCGTATATTTTAGTTGCGATTTAAGATCTGCAAAATATTTTACTCCTAATGCAATGTTTTTTTCTGGATTATACAAAGTATTTCCTGTTTCATATTCAATAGCAGTATTAGTAGCAACCTCACGGGCTGTTGAATCCATCAGTTGCATCAAACCACACGCTCCTCTATTCGATTCTGCAAGCTCATTAAAATTACTTTCTGCTTTTATTATCGCATATATTAAAAGCGGATCAATATCATTTTCCTGTGCATATTTCTCAACATACTCACTATAATTTGTTTTATATATTAATTTTAAAATATTTTTTGAATTTAGTATTATTATTAAAGCTATTATTGCAACTATAATCACTATTATAGCTTTTTTCATTCTTAGCTCAAATCCTTTCCTTTATCAAATGATTATTTAGCCTCATACCAGCTTTTTGCTTCCGTCATTTCTACTTTTAATGGTATGTCTAATTTTGTAGCCTGTTCCATGCATTGTTTTAAAATCTCTTTAGCTTTCTCTTTCTCGCTTTCTTTAACCTCTAAGATAAGCTCATCATGTACCTGCAAAATAATCATCGCATCTAATTTTTCTTCTTGTATTCTAGCATAGACATTATTCATAGCAATTTTCATTATGTCTGCTGCTGTTCCTTGTATAGGAGTATTCATAGCAGCCCTTTTTCCAAATTCTCGAACCATATAATTGCTTGACTTAAGTTCTGGGATGTATCTTCTTCTTCCAAACAAAGTCTGAACATATCCATTTTCCTTTGCATCTGATGTAACCTTTTCCATATATGTTCGTATACCTTCATATTTATCCAAATAATTCTCAATATACTCTTTCGCTTGTTTTCTTGAGCAACCAATCTGTGCTGCCAATCCAAAATCAGTAATTCCATATACTATTCCGAAATTTACCGCCTTAGCACGTGATCTTTGTTCTTTAGTTACTTCTTCAAATGGTACATTAAATACTTTAGAAGCAACTTCTCTATGGATATCTTCATCATTTCTAAATGCTTTCATCATGTTCTCATCATGAGCCATGTGTGACAACACTCTTAATTCAATCTGAGAATAATCAGCATCGATGTATACATATCCATCCTTTGGCTTAAAAGCCTTTTTTATATTTCTTCCTAATTCCTCACGGCTAGGAATGTTCTGTAAGTTTGGCTCTGCCGAACTTATCCTTCCTGTTGCAGTTATAGTTTGATGAAAATATGAATGTATTCTTCCGGTTACTGGATTTATATATGGAATAAGTCCTTCAACATAAGTCGAATTTAGTTTAGTCAAAGTTCTGTAATTTAATATTTTTTCTATTATAGGGCTTGCCAACCTTAATTTTTCAAGAGTATCAACATCTGTACTGTAACCTTTTTTGTTCTTTTTAGGTGCTGGTAATCCCATTTTTTCAAATAGTATAGTTCCTAATTGTTGAGTTGAGTTTATATTAAATTCTTCTCCTGCTAATTCATAGATTTCCTTTGTTAATTCTGCTAATTGTCCTTTTAATTCATTTCCAAAACTTATTAGCTCATTTTTGTCAACTAACATTCCATTATACTGAATCTCTCCAAGCACAGTAATAAGTGGAGTCTCAATGTTGCAGAATAAAGTATATGCACCTTCTTCTTCAAGTTTCTTTTTTGTAATATCATACAATTTACTTATTGCTGTTACATACACTCCAATTTCTGATTTATTGTCTTCGCTTTTTTCAAATAAATTCATCTGTTTTTCAGGAATTAATTCCTGTATATCTTTATCAAGATATTGAAGGGCTATCTCTTGTAGCTTATGCTTTACATTGCTTGGATTTATATCATATCCAGCTACTTCTACATCATATATGATATTATTCATTTTTATTCCATTTTCACGAAACAATACATAATCTTCACTTAACTTATAGCCAATCTTAGCAATCTCTTTATTTTCAAATATTTCTTTAAGCTCTTCCATGCTAGGATTCTGCACATAGGCGGTTTTGTCATTTTCTAATATACCAATTCCAATTATTTTTTTCTTAATAATTTTATTAGAATCTTTATCCTCTGCTGTTTCAAGATAATATATCATTTTATTGTCAGATATTTTAATGTCTGCAATCTTATCTTTTATAACAACATCTACATTCCATTTATCATCTTCTGGCTCTTCTACTGTTATACCTTCATTTAAATGAAATCTATCAATATATCTATTAAATCTATAATATTTAAATAATCTAAGAATCTCTTTATTATTCCATTCTTTTACTTTTAAATCATCAAGTGTTAGTCCTAATGGAGCATTAATATTTATTGTTCCTATATCTTTTGAAATGAAAGCTAAATCTTTATTTTCAATTAAGTTTAATCGTAACTTTGGTTTAAATTCTTTTGCATTTTCTTCTTTAGATACTTCATTATATAAATTCTCAATTGTTCCATATTTTTTTAGCAATTCAGTAGCAGTTTTAGGTCCAACTCCTGGAACTCCTGGTATTTCATCTGATGAATCTCCCATTAAAGCTTTAAGTTCTATTAATCCACTTGGCGACAATCCATATTCTTCGATAATTTTAGATTCATCATAAATCTCAGTTTCCGTTTTTCCCATTTTTGTTCTAGGAATTCTCATTGTTATATTATGATCAACTAATTGAAATAAATCTCTATCTCCTGATAGAAGCACTGCTTGAACATCATCATTAGATAGCTGTTTTGCAGCAGAACCAAGAATATCATCACCCTCATAATCAGCCATTTCTAAATATGTTATATTCATTTCTTTCAAAATCTCTTTTATCTCTGGCATCTGCTGAGCTAATTCCTCTGGCATCTTATGTCTGCTTTTCTTATATCCATCATACACTTTTTTTCTAACATCCGCTGCCGTTTTTGAATCAAAAGCGACTAAAATATAATCAGGCTTAACTTCCTCCATATTCTTAAATAAAATTGCTAGAAATCCATAAAGTGCATTAGTATATTTACCATCATCAGTTGTAAGCATTTTATTTCCCATTATTCCATAAAATGCTCTATTCATTATAGAATTTCCATCTATAAGTAGTAATTTCTTCATTTAGTAATTTCCTTCTTTCTTTTGCTTTTTTGTTCAAGATATTCTGATGCAATCAGATAGATTCCGCAATACACAACTACGGAGAAAAAGTAAAATCCTCCATATACATACGATTCACCAAAATAATATATAACATAATTAGAAAATTCAATTATAATACTTAGTACAACTAGTCTCTCAATATCTTTTCCTTGTACTTCTGTTATAAGTCCAAATAACCATAAAATATACCACGCTCTAAAGTTTGTGATTGCTAGGACTATAAAAGCCATTAGCAAATACAAATATGTTCTCCCACTTTTGCCATGTTTGCTAAGCACTGCATATCCAAATATAATGCAGAAAATCACCTTTCCAGTTAATGTTACTACATCTATTATGTTCCATGGAACGTCTAATAATACTAATTGTAAATACATTGAATTTGCGAATCTTCCTGTTTGATCCATTACACTTAATATCTTTGTAATATCTCCTGTTACAAGCCAATTTGCTAAAACAAATACCACTGCAAATTCAGCTACATATTTTAATTTTTCTTTAAATTTCTTATCACTAAAAATGTATGGTAGTATTATTATTGGAGTGTATTTTATTAAAGTACCACATATGATGCATAAAGTTGCTAATCCAATTTTATCTTTTTTCTTTAAATACACAGCTAATAACACACACAATATTAAAAATATATCATTATGACAATTTATAATTCCTTCGAATAATACTAATGGATTTAATGCATATAGATACATTAATTTCTTATTTTTTGATATTTTATATATTAAATACGCATTAATTAAATGTACAATTATGTTACACATTTTGAATATATATATAAGTACGACTTCCGAATTAGTTGGTATTGCACCTATTGCTCTGCAAATTTCAGCCCAGATTACTCCATATATAAATTTGTGCTTTATTCCTGGTGCATTTTTTATAATATCATCTTCTTGAATACCAGCCTGTACTTTATCGAAATTATTTTCATACATATTATATCCATACATTGAATCTATTCTTCCGGCAGCTATATAATAATATACATCAGAGCTATTATTCGGCAAAATCAAACCTGATAAAATCGCAATTATTGCAATAAATATACATGATTTCTTAATATCTGATTTTGTTTGCGATGTATCTTTAAATGTTATTATTAGATATGACGCTACTGAAATTATTATAAATCCCACAAATAATAACACATTTGCACTTTTTTGTTCTTGTGCAAATCCCTCTTGGTATAAAAATGATACACCAAAGCATCGTACATTTCCTCTTACTTGAATTGCATATATTACACTGTATATAGCGTATATTAGAAATGCTAATATCATTACAGCTTTAGCCAATTTGACTGTTATATCTTTTCTCGTCTTAACAAGTGCTTTCACAATATTTGTCCTATTTGTTTATTTAGGTTTTATGGATACCTATAAACCTTTTTTCTTTTACACTATATCATAATTAGATATAAAAAGCTATAAAATTTACAATATTTTCAGACAAAAAATTACAAATTGTTTAAAGTAAAAAAGCTTTAACAGAAATTTAATTCTATTAAAGCTTTTTATATTATATTATTAATAATCATCTCTTACTTCTGCTTGCTCATATTCTTTTATCACAACTTTTGCCCTTGTAAACAATCCATTCTGTCCCAATGTCATTGTAATTGTTACTCCAGCTAGAATTAATAAAATTACTATTGTTATTACAAGTGCAATTAATGTTATTGCTTTTTCTCCTAAACTTGAACTTCTTATTTTTTGCATTTTTTTATTTCTCCTTTGTTTTATCTTTATTATTACACCTTCAAGTCTTAATTTATAAGTTTCAAGTTTCTATATTCAAGACAATAAATCATCTCATTTAAGTAAATGGAAGCATAGCCCCTGTTCTCAAATGAATTACAATTTCATTTGAGCCATTGAATGTAACCTCAAATTTCAACTTATCTGAAAGATTATTATATCCATCTGGTAGGTTACTCAAAGATAACCAATATGTTCCTATCGGAAGATATATACTTTCTTCATCATTTTCATTATTTATAGATTCATCACCTATTTTTGCTATATAAGTATTATCTTCTTTTTTATTATAAATATAAATAACCGATTTTCCGAATTTTATAGGATTCTCATTATTATCTCTATATTTTATAGTAACTTTAAATTTATTATCAAGTTTTATAACCAATGTATTTTCATTATTGGACTTAACTTCAATTTTCGTTACATTACTAGGTTTATTATATCCACTTGGTGCAGTTTTAAAAGACAACCAATATATTCCCTCCTGAAGGTATACACTTTTCTCATCACTTTCATCATTTGTAGAACCATCTCCTATTTGGGCTATATAGGTATTGTCTTTATTTTTAGCTGATTCTTCATTACTATAAATGCAGATAATAGCCTTCTCAAATTTCACAAGATTTTTATCATTATCTTCAAATCTAATAGTAAATTTATATTTATTACTAGATTCACTATTATCTTTCGAGATGTGATTATGCATTAAATTAGATAATTCGTTTAAATATTGTATTTCGTCAATTTCTGCCTTCTCATATTTATTACCAGCAATCTTAGCCTTACTAATTACTCCGTTATCACCCAGCACTGCCACCATAGTTATTCCTACTAAAATCAGCATCATTACTATAGTTACTACCAATGCAACTAAAGTTATTCCTTTAGCATTTTTGATTAATTGTTTCTTGCTTTTCTTCATCAGTTTTCCTTTCTCAAAATATATTGCAAAAAGTATTTTATTTCTGTTATTATTTCCATCTTTTCTTTAGTTAATCTATCATTTTTATAAAATTTTTTTATATTTAGTCATAAATTAAAGAAAATATTCGATTTCTTTGGAATATTTTACAATTATCTATTCACATTTCCTGTATTTTTGGTTATAATCAATATTGTAAAAAATAGAAGTCGCAATAATTTCATAAAATATTTAAATTTTACGAAATTATTATATTATAACGAATTTTATTTTTCAATACTTAATCAAAATTTATTACAAATAAGATAAATATGTGCATTCATCATTAAGT
>ERZ773178.2635-NODE-2635-length-16299-cov-8.520746_pt1 | contig 16299 bp, 19 predicted proteins | sample MGYA00580533_ERZ773178 | MGnify/ENA primary metagenome ERZ773178 (study PRJEB29015, sample SAMEA2737859) | human gut metagenome | biome: human gut; feature: human-associated habitat; material: faeces | place: China | collected 2012 ...
ACTCGCGGCCTCCTGCTCCCAAAGCAGGCGCGCTACCAACTGCGCAACACCCCGGTATCCGGCGGCACAGCTGCACCGCCGAAATATAGTATATCGTTTTTTGTGCGGTTCGTCAATACGGAATCCGCAGTTGACGGCGCTGCACGGTCTGCTTTTTTCAGCCGGCAGAAGCGGCAGCTGGCAGCAGCGAAAAAGGGCGCGGTAGCAGACGCTTTTTGAAGAGCTGGGCGCGGTTTTGGTGCAACTGCCAAAAAGAGAACGCAAAAACTAGATAGAGTACAAAACTTGTTGCACTCTAGTTGCAAGATGGCCGGAAAGGTGCTATCATAGCACTATATCGCCGTGAAGCGTAGTAAGACGCGGCGGTGGGAAAGCAGACGATAGCTAAAAAGAAAGGCACGGCGTAAGCGATGACGATACAGGAATGCTATAAAAAGATGGGCGCAGACTATCAGGAGGTGCTGGGGCGGCTGTATAACGAGACCATGATCTGCAAATTTGTGCGGATGTTCTTGCAGGACGACAGCTTTCAGATCCTGGAGGAAGCGCTGCGCAGGGGAGACGTGAAAGAGGCGTTCCGCGGGGCGCATACCCTCAAGGGCGTCTGCCAGAATCTGGGATTTTCCAATCTGTATGCGCCTACCTATACCCTGACCGAGACCCTGCGCGCCGGGCAGCTGGAGGGCACGCAGGAGCAGTTTGCAAAGGTGGCGGAGCAGTATCAATGCACGATGGACGCCATCCGTGCACTGGACTAAAATATAATGGGGTGTCGGGCGGCTTTCGGGCTGCCCGGCATTGTTCTTTTATGGGTGCGGTTGAAAAACGGCAAAACCGCCCCTTGTACCACTGCACAGTTTGCGGTATGATAGACAAAAAAGAGGGAAGGAGCCCCATTATGTCCAAACATATCCTTGTCTGCCTGCCCATCAGTGCAGAGCAGAAGGCCCGCATTGAGGCGGTGCAGGGCTTTGCATATCGCTTTACCACCCCGGATACTGCCACGGTGGAGGATGCCCTGTGGGCTGATGCGGTGCTGGGCAACCTGCCGGTGCCGCTGATCCGGCAGAACGATCATCTGGAGTGGTTCCAGTCCAACACAGCCGGCCCCAATAACTATCTGGAGCCGGGGGTGCTGCCGGAGAAGTGCATCGTGACCAACGCCACCGGCGCTTACGGTCTGGCCATCAGCGAGTGTATGCTGGCAATGTGGCTCAGCCTGCTCAAGGAGCTGCCCACCTACCGGGACAACCAGCGGGAGCACCGCTGGGCACCCACCGGCCACTCTGTGGGCAGCATTGCGGGCAGCCGGGTGCTGTGCGTGGGCATGGGCGATATCGGCTCGAACTTTGCCCGGCGGGCGTATGCGCTGGGGGCCGAGGTGGTGGGCGTGCGTCGCACCGTGCACCCGGATACCCCCTGCCCGGACTACTGCACCCGGGTGGTGGCGCAGAGCGCATTGGACGCAGAGCTGCCGCAGGCCGACCTTGTGGCGCTGAGCCTGCCCGGCACGCCGGAGACACTGCATCTGTTCGGCGCAGAGCGGCTGGCGCTCTGCAAGCCCGGTGCCATCCTGCTCAATGTGGGACGCGGTACCGCCGTGGACGGAGAGGCATTGGCAGCTGCCGTGCACAGCGGGCGGCTTTCCGGCGCAGGGCTGGATGTGACCGACCCCGAGCCGCTGCCGCCGGAGCATCCCCTGTGGGCAGAGCCGAACGTGATCATCACGCCCCATGTCACCGGCGGCTTCAGCCTGCCCAAGACGCTGGACAACATCGTGGATATCTTTGCACATAACCTCAAGCGCTATGCCGCCGGTCAGCCGCTGGATAACCAGATGGACCGCCGCACCCAGTACGCCAGCGGCGCACGGCTGCAAAGCACGTTGTAAAATCTGCACTGCTTGACAAAACGGCGTGGGAGCGTTATACTACAAATAGAAAAGGTGCTGCCTGCAATGGTCAGCTTCCTTTAGCTAAGTATGTCAATAAGAATGACCGCTCAGGATTGGAAAGCTGGGGCGGTCATTTCTTATTGTTATGAATCTCCTGAAAGATCGCCCACGAAATCTTGAACGTGATCCCGACTGTGCCGCCAATAATGACGAACAGCTGCAGAACGTTATCCAGTGTCATGTGGCATCCCCCCTTTCGCGTTTGCGTCCGGGGGAACCAGACAATAAGGTTTCACAGCCCCCGGAAGCTTGCCGGAGGAAGCTAGACCACCTTTTGTGCAGACAGCACCTGCCGCTTTTGCAGCGGCAAATCAAGTATAGCATAGTCCAACGGGTTCTGCAATGAAAAACGGCCTGCTGCACAGTGTTCGTAAGGATGATGGCACAATATGTAGCTTTCCTTTACGACCCCAACCGTGAAAATGTAGTACCGGAGCGTCCGCAGACGCTCCGGCACTACGAAATTATAAATAGCATTTCCGCTGATCATGCGCAGAGCAATGCGGAGCGCATTCTAAATCGTTCAGCACGAAGGAACAGAAACAAAAAACTGCCGCACAACTGTGCGGCAGTTTTTGTTCTTGTGGTTTACAGCATCACTGCGCCTGTGCAAGGCAGGCGTCCATGGCGGTAAAGATGGCCTCGCTGGTCATGGTGGAGCCGGTGATGGCGTCCACACCGGTGGTGGAGCCGGTCTGTGTCAGCTGCGCTGCCAGCGTCTCGGCGGCCTTGCCGCCCAAGTCCGGGGTCTCAGCAGAGGCGTCCACCTGTACGGCAGTCACCTTGCCGCCGGTCACAGTGACCGTGACGGTCACTTCACTCAGGCAGCCCTGTGCAGAGGAGGTGTAGCTGCCATCGGTCAGGGGGGCGGCGTTGTCGGCGGCGGGTACGGTGCCAGTGTTGTGGATATACAGGTTCAGCACAATGCCCATCAGCACGGTGGCTGCCAGCATGAGCAGGATATTACGGGTCATTTTTGCGGTCATGGTATGGTATCTTCTCCTTGGGGGTGATTATTTTGCGGGCTTGAAGCTGTCGCGCAGGGTGACTACCCGGTTGTACACGCCGGGGTTCTTGCTGTCCGGGGTAAAGAAGCCGGTGCGCACAAACTGGAACTTTTCGCCGGGCTTTGCGTCCTTCAGGCTCTCTTCCAGCTTGCAGCCGGTGCGCACGGTGACGCTTTCCGGGTTCAGGTAGTCCTTGTAATCGCTGCCCTCGGGAATGCCGTTCATGTTGGCCTCGGTGAACAGCTTGTCATACAGACGCACCTCGGCATCCACGCAATGTGCGGCGCTTACCCAGTGGATGGTGCCCTTGACCTTGCGGCCGTCGGCGGGGTTGCCGTTGCCGGTCTCGAGGTCGGCGGTGCAGTGGATGGCGGCAATGCTGCCGTCGGCGTTCTTGTCCACGCCGGTGCACTTGACGATATAAGCACCCATCAGACGCACCTCGCCGTCCACGGTCAGGCGCTTGAACTTGGGAGGCGGTACCTCGGCAAAGTCCTCGGCGTCGATCCACAGCTCACGGGTAAAGGCCACCTTGCGGGTGGTGGTATCGTTGGCTTCACGGTTGGGGTTGTTGGCCACGTCAAAGTATTCGGTCTTGTCGGCAGGGTAGTTGTCCACCACCAGCTTGACCGGCTCCAGCACGGCAATGCGGCGCTGTGCGGTCAGGTCCAGCTCGCTGCGGATGCAGGCTTCCAGCTGACGCATATCGATCAGGTTGTCAGACTTGGAGATACCGGCTTCCCGCACGAAGGTGAAGATGGAGGTGGGGGTGTAGCCGCGGCGGCGCAGGCCGCACAGGGTGGGCATACGGGGGTCGTCCCAGCCGTCCACAATGCCCATTTCCACCAGCTCACGCAGGTAGCGCTTGCTCATGACGGTGTTGGTCATGTTCAGGCGTGCAAACTCACGCTGCTTGGGGAAGGCAGTGCCGAAGATGTTCTCGATGACCCAGTTGTACAGCGGACGGTGGTTCTCGAACTCCAGACTGCACATGCTGTGGGTGATGCCCTCAATGGCATCCTGAATGGGGTGTGCGAAGTCGTACATCGGGTAGATGCACCACTTGCTGCCCTGACGGTGATGCTCGGCGTACTTGATGCGGTAGATAGCCGGGTCACGCATGTTCATGTTGGGGCTGGCCAGATCGATCTTGGCACGCAGGGTCTTTTCGCCCTCCTGGAACTCACCGGCACGCATCCGGCGGAACAGGTCAAGATTCTCTTCCGGGGTGCGGTCGCGCCACGGAGAGGGACGGGAAGGCTTGCCGGCATCGGCACCGCGGTACTCGCGCATTTCGTCGCGGGTCAGGTCGTCCACGTAGGCCTTGCCCTCCATGATGAGCTTTTCGGCATACTCGTAGCATTTATCAAAGTAGTCGCTGCCGTAGAAGATGCCGCCGTTGGGGTCGGCGCCCAGCCAGTGCAGATCCTCGATGATGCTGTTCACGTACTCCTCACCCTCGCGGGCAGGGTTGGTGTCGTCCAGACGCAGGTTGAACTTACCGCCGTACTGGTTTGCAATGGACCAGTTGATGTAGATGGCCTTGGCACTGCCGATGTGCAGGTAGCCGTTGGGCTCGGGCGGGAAGCGGGTATGGATCTCGCTGATCTTGCCCTCGGCCAGATCAGCGTCGATGATGTCGGTCAGAAAGTTTTTATCTGCCATGTGTTTTCCCCCTGTCAAAGGCACAAAGTGCCTATATATTCCATAATACTATATAATACACTATTTTTACTGCACCTTCAAGATGAAAGCCGGAACTTCTGGGGCAAATGCGCATTTTTGCGTGGAATTTTGCTGTGAATTGCCCGATTTCCACAACTTTTTCCCTATCCCTTGACACCGCCGTGCAAGGAGAGTATATTTTTGCATGGCATACAGCGCATTTTGCCGTGTTTAAAATAGGAGGAACCCCATGAACAGTTTAAAAGAAGCGTTCAGCAGGAAAAATATGCTGAAGAATTTAAATTTCTTCGGTGAGCTGAACCTTGGCCTGATCCTGACGGCGGTCGGCATCGTATACTTTAAAAATCCCAACCATTTTGCATTTGGCGGCACCTCGGGCTTGTCCATTCTGCTGGCAGACCTGTTCCCCCGGATCAACGTGGGCGGCTTTATGTGGATCATCAACCTGATTCTGGTGGTGCTGGGCTTCGTCTTTCTGGGCATCAAGACCATGGGCTGGACGATCTATTCTTCCTTTGCGCTGTCCTTTTTTGTGTCGGTGTGCGAGTGGCTCTATCCCGTCAACGTTTCCATGAGCGGCGATGCCATGCTGGATCTGGTGTTCGCCGTGTTCCTGCCGGCTCTGGGTGCGGCGATCGTGTTCGACATCGGTGCATCCACCGGCGGTACGGATATTGTGGCCCTGATTCTGGCAAAATATACCTCTATGGAGATCGGCAAAGCCCTGATGGTCAGCGATATCCTCATTGTGCTGGCGGCGGCATGGCGGTTCGGCATGGGCACCGGCCTTTACTGCATCCTTGGCCTGATCGGCAAGAGCTTTGTGGTGGACGGTGCCATCGAGAACATCCGCCTGCGCAAGGTGTGCACCATCGTGACGTCCAACCCGCAGCCCATTCTGGACTTCATCATCAAGGAAATGAACCGTTCCGCTACCGTGGAAAAGGCTTACGGCGCTTACACCCACCACGAGCTGAGCGTGCTGGTGACGGTGCTGACCCGCCGTCAGGCCCTGCAGCTGCGCAACTTCCTGCGGGAGAACGACCCCCGGAGCTTTATCACCATCGTCAATTCCAGCGAGATCATCGGCAAGGGCTTCCGCTCCTTTAATTAAAGGCACGGCAGGGCCACGCCGCTATTGACGAACCGCTCCAAAAACGATATACTATATTCCGGCGGTGCAGCAGTGCCGCCGGATGCCGGGGTGTTGCGCAGTTGGTAGCGCGCCTGCTTTGGGAGCAGGAGGCCGCGAGTTCGAGTCTCGCCACTCCGATATGACAAAAAGCCACGATGAACCGTTTACAAATGCGGTTTCGTCGTGGCTTTATTTGTTGCCAGTCCCCTGAGATCCGGCTGGAAGATGCCTTATTTGTGCGTTACCGTCTCAAAAACTGCCCCTGCGCTAAAGGGCAAATGCGCACCCGGCAGCTTTCCGATTTTGTTCTTTTTTTATTTACAAACAGTACCTTGACACCGAAATATCCTTTTTGTAATCTTAAAGAGTATTCTGAATGTAAGTGAATGCCGTCCCGAATCAATACGGTTTTTTCGGGCAGGACGGCAGGAAGTTTCTCCAGCGAATGTCCTGGGGGTGGTACCCTGCTGCCACAGGCAGTAGGGCGGGACCGAAGTTCCGGGCTGTTCGCAGAGAAAACTTCCTGATGGCCTGCCAAGTGAGCGCAAGCTGACGGCAATGGGAAAGGAGCAACTACCAATGGATCATCTGCAGAACGTAATGGGATACTTCGACCAGCAGCAGCCGCTGTGCGCCGAACACGACCGCATCAGCAAGGACCTGTACAAGGAGTTTGGCGTTAAAGCGGGCCTGCGCGACGAAAACGGCAAGGGCGTGCTGGCGGGCCTGACCAATATCTCCGATATCCGCGCCTTCCAGTATGTGGATGGGGTGAAAAAGCCTGCCGACGGTCAGCTGCTCTACCGCGGCTACGACGTGAAAGACCTGATCCGCGGGTCGTCCGGCAGCCGCTTTGCCTTTGAGGAAGCGGGCTATCTGCTACTGTTTGGTGAGCTGCCCACGCAGGAAAAGCTGGAAGAGTTCTGCCGCGTGCTGGGCGAGTGCCGCACCATGCCCACCAACTTTACCCGTGATGTGATCATGAAGGCCCCCAGCCACGATATCATGAACTCCATGGCCCGCAGCGTGCTCACACTGGCATCCTACGACCCCAAGGCCGGTGATCTGGAAATTTCCAATGTGCTGCGCCAGAGCATCCAGCTGGCCGGCATCTTCCCCATGCTGGCCGTGTACAGCTACCATGCCTATAACCACTACGAAAAAGACGGCAGCATGTACATCCACCGGCCGGACCCGGAGCTTTCCACCGCAGAGAACTTTTTGCGGATGCTGCGCCCGGATATGAAGTACACCGAACTGGAAGCCCGCGTACTGGATGTGGCATTGCTGCTGCACGCCGAGCACGGCGGCGGCAACAACTCCACCTTTACCACCCGCGTGGTCACCTCCTCCGGCACCGATACCTACTCGGCCATGGCGGCGGCGCTGTGCTCCCTCAAGGGCCCGCGCCACGGCGGTGCCAACCTGATGGTGATGCAGATGATGCAGAACATCCGCGAAAACCTGCACGACACCGAGGACGATGAAGAGCTGGAAGCCTACCTGAAAAAGCTGCTGCACGGCGAAGCATTTGACCGCAAAGGCCTGATCTACGGCATGGGCCACGCGGTGTACTCCCTCAGTGACCCCCGTGAGGTGGTATTCAAGGGCTATGTGGAACAGCTGGCCCACGAGAAGGGCCGCGACAAGGACCTCGCCCTTTACAACAAGATCGAGCACATGGCCCCGCAGCTGATCGCGGAGGAGCGCAAAATTTTTAAGGGTGTCAGCCCCAATGTGGACTTCTACAGCGGCTTTGTGTACGATATGCTGGGCATCCCCATGGAGCTGTACACGCCGCTGTTCGCCGTGGCCCGCGTGATGGGCTGGAGCGCCCACCGCATTGAAGAGCTGCTCAGCGCAAACAAGATCATCCGCCCGGCCTACAAGAGCCTTGGCGGCACCCACGAATATATCCGCCGCAATGAGCGGGAATAACAGGGAGGATGCATGATGAGCGTGGAACTGAAACATCACCCGGAAGAATGGTTCTTCCTGCACAATTTTGATATCGACAAGGTGTTCAGCACCATCCAACGGGCGGATTACCTGATCTTATATTACATTAAGATGCAGGCCGAACAGCACCCGGACAGTAAGGTTTATCTGGCTGACCTTGCTGCCGTGATGGGCCTGAAGGTGACAGAGCTTTCCAAGGCCGTTGAAAAGCTGCAGGACAAGGGCTTTGTGGCATGGAAGACCGACCGTGAAGCGGGCCGCACCTATGTGGAGCTTTCCAGCAAGGCTGTGGAGCTGATGGCGGAGGAGCGCGCGTTCATGCAGCGCTGTTACGCCCGCCTGCGTGCAGAGCTTGGCGACGAAGAACTGCATCGTGCAGTAAGCACCATGCAGAGCGTGACGGCCATCCTGAAGGATGAACGGGAACACAGCGGCGTATAAAAACAGCCTCAACGAAAAAATGAGATAGACTTCCCCGAAAGGGGTTGCCTATCTCATTTTTTGTTGTAAACTGAGGTTCCCGGATCAGCAAATAAATTCTACTGAAAAAAGCCAGAGCGGCTATTTTAAATCGTTTACCGGATCAGGTTTACAAACACCGGGCAGAGCACTGCGGTCAGCACACCGGCCACCGCAATGGAAAGGCCGCTCATGGCACCTTCTACCTCGCCCATCTGCAGGGCTTTGCTGGTGCCCACGGCATGGGCCGAAGTTCCGATGCCCACGCCCTTGGCGATGGGGTCGGTGATGTGGAACATCTTGCACACCGTCTCAGCCAGCAGCGCTCCCACGATGCCGGTAACAATGACGATCGCACCGGTCAGGGCAGCAATGCCGCCCAGCTCAGCGGCCACATCCATGCTGATGGCGGTGGTCACGGACTTGGGCAGCAGGGTGGCATACTGCTCACGGGTCAGGTCCAGCGCCAGTGCCAGCGCCAGTGCGCTGCCAAGGCTCACCAGCGTGCCCACCGAGATACCCGCAATGATGGCGGCGGCGTTCTCTTTCAGCAGGTCGATCTTTTCATACAGCGGAATGGCCAGTGCCACGGTGGCGGGCAGCAGCAGATAGTTCACCGGTGCCGCGCTGGCCTTGTAGTCCGCATACGGGATGCTGCACACCGACAGAAAGATGATCACAAAGATGCTGCCCAGCAGCAGCGGGTTAAAAATGGCTTTGCCTGTCACCTTATTGATAAGGGTGCCCAGTGCAAACGCGGCCAGCGTAAGCAGAACGCCCCATGCTGCGGAGCCGGACAAAAAATCATTCAGCAGCTGCGTCATTGTCAGCCTCCTTTTTCTTGCGGCCGGTCAGGGCCTGCGTGGTCTTGCCTGCACTCACCATCACCAGCACAGTGACCGGGATAATGGCAACGAGGATGGGCAGCAGCATCTCGCCCATCTCTGCCCACAGTTCCATCACACCGGCGGCAGCGGGCACGAACAACAGCGGGAAGATGCCTGTGAGATAGGTTCCCACCTCTTTCACATCGTCCAGCTTTACCAGCTTGAAGTTCAGCGCTGCCAGCAGCAGCACCAGACCGTAGACGCTGGCCGGGACCGGCAGCGGCAGCACTACATGAAGGATCTCGCCCAAAAAACAAAACGCAAGAATGCGCGCGAACTGAAAAATATATTTCGTAGTAAAGTTCCCCTTTCCTCGATCAAAAGCGTAAATGGACACATCAAGGGTAAAGTATACCGCAGGAGCCCCAATCCATCAACCGTGATTCTGGATAAGAAAAATTGCACATTTCGCCGAGAACTGTGCAAAAAAAGGCGCACCGGTCAAGCCGGTGCGCCTTTTTGCATGTTATCAGAAATACCGTCAGATCACATAATCATTCCCAGCCTGATCAGGCCGGGCGAGATCGGCCAGCGTGATATTGCCGAAATAATTGGAGATCAGATCGTCCAGCCCCTTCCACATCTCGTAGGTGCGGCAGTTTGCCATGCGGGAGCAGGGGGTCGCATTGGGGGTCAGGCAGCTCACCGGCGCAAGGCTGCCCTCGGTCAGCATCAGGATCTCGCCCACGGTGTACTGATCCGGGCTGCGGGTGAGCCGGTAGCCGCCGCCCTTGCCGCGCAAGCCCTCCAGAAAGCCGTTCTGCACCAGCACCTTAAGGATGTTTTCCAGATATTTTTCCGAGATCTCCTGCCGGGCAGCGATCTCCTTGAGAGGGACATATTTTTCAGACTGATGCTCGGAAAGGTCGATCATCACGCGCAGTGCATAGCGCCCTTTGGTGGACACGATCATAATAGTGTACTTCCTTTGTTGGTTATAGATTGAGTTTTTAACCTATTATACAACAGGGTAAATAATATTTCAATCCCACTTTTTTCAAAAAATCCATTGACAACCGCACAGAACGGGTCTATAATACCATCAAACCCACAAACAATGTTGGTATAAAGGTTTTGGAACCAGGTCGTCCAGCAGGGCACATGTGCCCATAACTGTATCAGGGAGGAAACTACAATGAGCAAGATTTATACTGCCGCAGATCAGCTGATCGGTCATACTCCGTTGCTGGAGCTGACCCACATTGAAAAGGAGCAGGAGCTGCCTGCCCACATCATTGCCAAGTTGGAATACTTCAATCCGGCCGGTTCTGTCAAGGATCGCATCGCCAAAAAGATGATCGATGATGCCGAGGAAAAGGGCCTGCTGAAGGAAGGTTCCGTGATCATTGAGCCTACCTCCGGCAATACTGGCATCGGTCTGGCCGCTGTGGCAGCCGCCAAGGGCTACCGCATCATCATCGTGATGCCCGAGACCATGAGCGTGGAGCGCCGCCAGCTGATGAAGGCTTACGGTGCAGAGCTGGTGCTGAGCGAGGGTGCCAAGGGCATGAAGGGTGCCATTGCCAAGGCCGATGAGCTGGCAAAGGAGATCCCGAATTCCTTCATCCCCGGCCAGTTCGTGAACCCGGCCAACCCTCAGGCCCACATCGAGACCACCGGCCCCGAGATCTGGGAGGACACCGACGGCAAGGTGGATATCTTTGTGGCAGGCGTGGGCACCGGCGGCACCGTGACCGGCGTGGGCCAGTACCTGAAGAGCAAGAACCCGAACGTCAAGGTGGTGGCTGTAGAGCCTGCTTCCTCTCCTGTGCTGAGCAAGGGCACCGCAGGCGCACACAAGATCCAGGGCATCGGCGCGGGCTTTGTGCCGGACGTACTGGACACCAAGGTGTATGACGAAATCATCGCCGTGGAGAACGACGATGCCTTTGCCACCGGCCGTCTGATCGGCCACAAGGAAGGCGTGCTGGTGGGTATCTCCTCCGGTGCTGCTGTTTATGCTGCCCTGCAGCTGGCAAAGCGCCCGGAGAATGCCGGTAAGAACATCGTGGTCCTGCTGCCCGATACCGGCGACCGCTACCTGTCCACCCCGCTGTTTGCAGACTGATCTTTCAAAAAGCTCGCTTCTCCCGTTCTGTGACTTCACAGGGCGGGAGTTTTTTGTTACAATATCCCTATCAAACACTTTGGAGATTTGCCCATGAATTACTATGCTGCCCCCATGGAGGGCCTGACCGACCGGGTGTGGCGGCAGGCACACCAGAAATGGTTCGGCCCTGCTGGCAATGCCGACCGCTACTATGCCCCTTTCATCTCCCCGCCGGAGAACCGGGTGCTCATTAAAAAGAAGATGGCCGAGCTTGCCCCTGCGGCAAACCCCGGCGCACCGGTGATCCCGCAGCTGCTGGCAAAGGACGGCGAACTTGCCGCATGGATGATCGGCGAGCTGCGCGGCCTTGGCTACACCGAGGTGAACCTGAACCTCGGCTGTCCTTCCGGCACCGTCACCGCCAAAGGCAAGGGTTCCGGGATGCTGCGCGACCCCGTCAAGCTGGACGCTTTTCTTGCCGCCGTATTTGCCAATGCGGAAGGGCCTATCTCGGTCAAGACCCGGCTGGGCGTGGAAAAGCCGGAAGAATTTGCTGCCATTCTGGACATCTATAACCGGTATCCCATCTGTGAGCTGACCATCCACCCGCGTGTGATGCGCCAGCTCTACCGCGGGCAGGCCGACCGTGCCGCTTTTGCTGCCTCCCTGCCCGGGTGCCGGATGCCCGTGTGCTACAACGGCGATGTGACCACCGCTGCGGACCTGCACACGTTGGAAGCGCAGTATCCGCAGCTGTCCGGCATCATGGTGGGGCGCGGCATCATTGCGGACCCGGCGCTCTTCCGTGAAGCACGCGGCGGCGCACCGGCCGCACGGGAAGAGCTGCGCGGATACCTTGACGACCTCTACCACGGATACTCCGAACTGTTCGGCAGCGCCGGGTGCGCGGTGAGCCGCATGAAGGGACACTGGTTCTACCTCATTCACAAGTTTGAGGGGGCCGAAAAGCTGGAAAAGCAGCTGCGCAAGGCGCGGGAACCGTGGGAATATGAGGTCGTCGTAAACCAGATCTTTACGCTGCCGTTCCGGCCGTAACGGTTGGAATGGCCTCCGTTTCGCTCTGGCCATCTTCAGCGAAAATTTTATTTTATATAGTTGCAATTCAGAAAGATCTGCGGATTTTTCTGAATTGCGTTTTCACCGGAGGGGCTGTAACGGTAAACGGCATCTGCATTCTATTATGAAAAAGCCCCGCCATCATAGCGACGGCGGGGCATGAGCAGACAAGCGATATCAGACGTTCAGATAACTGCGCAGCATGGCCTGCAGCAGATCGTCACGATCCACCTTGCGGATCATGGAACGGGCATTTTTATAGGTCGTGATGTAGGTGGGGTCTTCGGACAGGATATAGCCCACCAGCTGATTGACCGGATTATAGCCTTTTTCCTTTAAAGCATCGTACACCTGCTGTACGATCTCATGGATCTCATAGTCCTTTTTGTCGTGGATCGAAAAAATAGCGGTCTCGCCACTCACGGAATACACCCCCTTAGGAAGAACTACATTCATTGTACACGAATTGCGAGGAAACTTCAAGCTAAACAGACCGGATTTGCACAGTTTGCATAAAATTTCCGGTCCTGATTTTGCAGGCTGACGGCCTGCACCGCCGCAAATGCGGCAGAAGGAGGGCCTTTATGCTGTATGGCATCGGCTGCGACCTGTGCGAGATCGCGCATCTGGAAAAAAGCCTTACCGGCGCACACGCTGCAGCCTTTATCCGCCGGGTGTACGGCGAGGCCGAACGCGCTGCGCTGAGCCTTGACGAACCACTGCCCGCCGGGCGCAGCGCCGCCCACCGGCTTGCCAGCGCCGCAGCCAACTTTGCCGCCAAGGAAGCCTTTTTAAAGGCGGCAGGCACCGGCCTGCGGGAGCCGTTCTCCCTGTGTGAGATCGAGGCTGTCCGGCTGGAAAGCGGTGCACCCGCCTATCATTTTTCCGGCCAGACGGCGGAATGGATGCAGGCCCATGGCCTTGCCGCCCGGCTCTCTCTGAGCCACGAGGGCGGCATGGCGCTGGCCTTCTGCACACTGGAAACTCTGTAAGCCTTTGTGCATACAATGGAATATCCCCTGCGCTGCATAACCGGCGCGCAGCCGGCTCATACTGAGATCAGACGAAGATGCGCCGGACGCATCACATAAGCGGGGCGCATCCTCCAAATGCAGGGAGGGAGATTCCATGGAGGTACACAGAGGAGAAGTTTTTTACGCAGATCTTTCGCCGGTGGTGGGGTCGGAGCAGGGCGGCGTGCGCCCGGTACTGATCGTGCAGAACGAGATCGGCAACCGGCACAGCCCTACCGTGATCGCTGCGGCCATTACATCCCGGCTGGACAAAGCCCGCCTGCCCACCCACATCAATATCCGGGCAGCGGATACCGGCCTTGCCAAGGACAGCGTGGTGCTGCTGGAGCAGATCCGCACGCTGGATAAGCACCGCCTGCGGGAGCGGGCCGGGCAGATCACGCCGGAAGATCAGAAACGTGTGGATCAGGCTTTGGATGTAAGCCTGGGGCTTACTTCATATTAAGGGGCTGTTGCAAAACAGCTCTCTGAAAAGATCATGCACAAAACCCGGAACCTTTTTTCGGCCAAAACGGCTCAAAAAGGCTCCGGGTTTCTGATTTTACGCTGTTTCTTTGTGCAAGCTGCGATCGTTTTTTCATTTTCCAGCTTAATTTTTTTGAAAAGGCGCGCGAAGGCTGGTTATTCCCGCCAGAAAATGCTATACTTTTCTGTAGAATGGTTGTGCTGTCGTGCACAGCATATGCAGGTTTTATGATGATATCGGAGGGCTGATTATATGATCATCCAGAGCAAAAAAGTATGGATCGCCGACCAGTTCATTTCTGCCGCAGTCGAGCTGGAGCAGGGCAAAATCACCGGCATCTTCCCCTATGGTGAAAAGCAGGCCGATGTGGACTATGGCTCCAAGCGCATCGTGCCCGGTTTTATGGATATCCACTGCCATGGTGCCTACGAGTTCGACACCAACGACGCAAAGCCGGAGGGCCTGCGCTACTGGGCAAAGCATATCGTCTCTGAGGGTGTGACCAGCTTTCTGGCCACTACCGTCACCCAGAGCGTGGAGGTGCTGACCAACGCCGTGGCCAATGTGGCCGACGTGATGGAGGGCAGCTACGAAGGTGCCGAGATCCTTGGCATCCACTTTGAAGGCCCCTACCTCGATATGAAGTACAAGGGCGCACAGCCTCCGGAGTACATCGCAAAGCCCAGCGTGGAGCAGTTCAAGCACTACCAGCAGGCAGCACGCGGCCACATCCGCTATGTGACCCTTGCACCGGAACACGACGAAGGGTTTGCACTGACCCATTACCTGACCGAGCACGGCGTGGTGGTCAGCATCGGCCATAGTGCCGCCACCTATGAGCAGGCCGTGATGGCCTATGCCAACGGTGCCCGCTCCATGACCCACGTGTACAACGGCATGTCCCCCTTCGCCCACCGCGCCAACGGTCTGGTGGGCGCAGCCTACCGCATCCGCACCATGTACGGCGAGATCATCTGCGACGGCTGCCACTCCACCCCTGCTGCCCTGAACAACTACTTCATGAGCAAAGGCCCGGATTACGCCATCATGATCTCGGATGCACTGATGGCCAAGGGCACCCCCATTGGCAGCGAGTACATCTTTGGCGGCAACCATATCACCATCTACCCGGACGGCAGCGCCCATCTGGACAACGGCACGCTGGCCGGTTCCACTTTGAACATCAACAAGGGCCTGCGCATTCTGGTGGAGGAGGCCATGGTGCCCTTCAACTATGCACTGAACGCCTGCACCATCAACCCGGCACGCTGCCTGCATCTGGACGACCGCAAGGGTTCCATCCAGATCGGCAAGGATGCCGACCTTGTGGTGCTGGACGACAACTACGATGTGCTGCAGACCTACTGCATGGGCAAGGCCCAGCTGTAATTTCTGGCTGACGCGAACAAAGGATGTGTTAAACCCGTTATGATCCAGATCGCCTTCTGCGACGATGACCAAACAGTTCTGGACCAGCTCTCTGCCCTGCTGGAAAAATATCGCGCCCAGCGCTGTGTCCAGATCCAGTGCACAGCCTTTCGCAGCCCGCTGGATCTGCTGGCCGAGATCGAAAAGGGCACCCGGTACGATCTCCTGTTTCTGGATGTCATCATGCCGGCCGAAAACGGCATTACCGCCGCCAAGGAGATCCGGCAGTACGATAACGTCGTCAAGATCATCTTTCTCACTTCTTCCGCCGAGTTTGCAGTGGAATCCTATGTGGTGGGTGCCTATTTCTACCAGCTCAAGCCCATCTGGGAGGACAGCTTTTTCCGTCTGACGGATTCGGTGATCGCCGAGTGCCGCCGCGCCGACCAGCGCAGCCTGATCCTGCGCTGCAAGACCGGCATCTCCCGCATCGATCTGGACCAGCTGCTCTACTGTGAAGTGCTGGGCCGCACTGCTGGTCATTGCGCTGTTCCCGACAGGCGGCACCGCGCTGCAGGATGCCACCGAGCTGGTCGTCACCCTGCCGCTGCTGCTGGCACTGGTGCACTGGATCGCGCCTTCGGTGCGCGCGCTGTCGCACTCTTCGCTCAAGCTGCAGCTGCAGTTCGGCGTGGACGGCAGCGCAGGTTTTTACCGCATTGAAAAGTCCGGCACCTTGCTCCGCCTGAAGGCAGAATAAAATCACAGTGCGCATTCGTTCCACCCTTAATACGCAAAATACCCCTCGGCTCCCGCAGCAGGAAACCGAGGGGTATTTGTTATGCTTTATTTGTGTTATTTGTGTCGGTTCAAGCCCTTACGCGATCACTTGCGGGGATTCTTGATCGCAGCCTGGGCGGGCGATAAAATTGCAGAGTTCTCCTTTCCAGAAATATCATTTCACTTTTCGTTGCGCCCGTGGTTCTTTTTTGTAAGCCCCGCGTATGCGGGGAAAAGGGCGTGTACGCCATGCTGTACACCGGTTTGTGGGGATCACCCCCGCATGTGCGGGGAAAAGTCTTAGTGCCAGCGATCAAACGGTTTGCCCAAAGGATCACCCCCGCGTATGCGGGGGAAAGAGCTGCTCATAGCCCGGCACTTTGACGACGCCAGGATCACCCCCGCGTATGCGGGGAAAAGCGCTGGAAAACGGCGGC